>Ga0163150_10006265_pt1 | contig 14680 bp, 11 predicted proteins | sample OliLakLV19P2IB_FD_148628 | JGI IMG/M metagenome (GOLD analysis project Ga0163150, IMG submission 148628) | Freshwater microbial mat bacterial communities from Lake Vanda, McMurdo Dry Valleys, Antarctica - Oligotrophic Lake LV.19.P2.IB | ecosystem: Environmental > Aquatic > Freshwater > Lake >...
AGGCATCGGAGTTAAGGGGACGGCCACCGGCATCCAAACGCGATACCGGTGACAGTCCCCGGGTTTTAGCGGAAGGCGGGTAAGCCAACCCGCCATTTTTTTTGCATTCACTTTTGGAGTTCCGAAGTGGTTTGGCACTTTATCGCGGGCGAGGAAGGGTGTTCATTTGCAGTGCGGCACGGTTGCGTGGCGATCGTGGTCGATGCGATGCGGGCGAGCGCTACGGCGGCATACATGCTCCATGCGGGCGCGGCCGAGATTCTCGCTGTGCGCGAGATTGAAGAAGCGCGCGCATTGAAGGCGCGATATCCCGATGCCGTACTCGCGGGCGAACGCGGCGGAGTTCCGCCGGAGGGATTCGCGCTCGGGAACAGTCCGCGCGAGGTGTCGATGGTCCAGGGGATGCGCGTGGTATTCACTACGACGACGGGCGCGGGCCGGTTGGTGGAATGTTGGGGCGCGCACGCGATCTACATGGGATCGCCTGTCAACGCGTCCGCGGTTGCGCGCGCGGCCTTTACGCATGGTCGTGACGTTGTAATGATTCCCGCCGGACTGATGTCTGATGCATCGTTTAACGCTCAGGAAGATTGGGTGGGAGCCGTAGTTGTTGCGATGGCGGCGGAGCATTTGTTCGGGCCATTGACGTTGGGCGAAGGCGGGCATCGCTACACCTATTGGAATGATCGCATTTTGTGCGATGGCGTGGAGAAGTTGTTTCAGACGGCGCCGCACGCGGAAAAACTTCGCGAGGTGGGGCTGGCGGATGATATTGCGTTTTGCGCCCGGATCGATACGGTTACGACAATACCGGTGGTGGTGGGCCGTGAAGACGGCGCGGTGCGGATGGTTGGGCGCGTGTGATTTACCGGAGGGCGGTTGTACGTGCGTGTGTCACGGGAGGGCGATTGTACTTCAACCGCTGCTTCGATAAAAACCGCGTGGCGCGGGTAGATGGGTGATTCCGCAGTTTGTAAGACTATCGAAGGGAAAACGGTAGCTACCGCTACCGCACTCCAAGGCGCGTTTTTCTTATGGTATCAAGGTAGCCGCTGGCGCGGAACGCCGCAATCGGATCGGGATCGATGCCCAACTCGATCCTCACCTGCGCGAGCAGGGGCCGCACATCGGTTTGATACGCATCCTGCAACATCTCTTCCGCGGCGACAATGTCCCCTTCCTGTTGTGCGCTCCGGAGCGCGCTTCGGTTAACGAGCAGCGCGTGCGCATATGCCGCCTGGCAGTTTGTCACCGACTGGATCATTTCTTCGATCTTGGGTTTAAGGTTGTGGCTTTGATCGATCATGTACGCGATGTTGGCGTGGACGCGTGAATCATCTTCCGCGGCGACAAGCTCGTTATAAATCAAAAACAGTTCGTATGGATTGATGCTGCCCACGCTGACGTCGTCGTCGGCGTATTTTTTATTGTTGAAGTGGAAGCCGCCGAGTTTTCCTTCATCGAGCAGAAACGCGACGATATGCTCGATGTTGGTGCCGGGCGCGTGATGTCCGAGATCGATCAGCACTTGCGCTTGATCTCCGAGTTTATTGCAAAATGCGTAAGACATGCCCCAGTCCGCGATATCGGTATGGTAAAACGCGGGTTCAAAAAACTTGTATTCGAGCAGCATGCGCATGCCCTCGGGCATCGCGCTGTAACACGCGCGCAAGCCTTCCTGCATCCATTGCTTTCGGCGGCGAAAATCACCCTGGCCGGGATAGTTGGTGCCGTCGGCGAACCAGAGACTCAGAATATCCGACTGCACCGTCTTGGCAATATCGATGCATTCGATCAGATGATCGAGCGCCTTCACGCGCACAGCCGCGTTCTCGTGAGTCAGACTGCCAAGTTTGTAGTCATGCTCCTGAAACAGGTTCGGATTAATCGCGCCAATGCGCATGCCGAGACTTTCCGCATGCGCGCGAAGCGCGGCAAAGTCGTCGACTTTGTCCCACGGAATATGAATGGCAACCGACGGCGCGGCGCCCGTGTACCGGTGTACGGCCGCGGCGTCCTCGATTTTCTCGAAGGCGTTGCGCGGCACGCCCTCCTGCGGGAACACTTTGAACCGCGTGCCGGAGTTCCCATAGGCCCAAGACGGCGTTTCGATATGGTGGTGTTTGATGCGTTCCTTCACCGCCGCAAGATCGCCGAACCGGTCTTCGAGAAGCGACACAGCGGTTGCGATATTGACGTGTTTCATCGAGCGGTATCCTGCTCGCAATTTTGCGTCATGTGGGTGTCCGCCAGAATAACACCAGCCCGATCACGAAGAAGATCGCATTCGCCGACCATGCGGCCACGGGCGGCGACAAACGTTCCGCGTAACCCAGGCCCACAAAAATCGAGTACAACAACATATAAGTGATCGCCACAATCACACTCGTGGCAAATCCGATAGCCATACCGCCACGGCGAAGGCGAATTGCGAAGGGTATGGCAAGCCAGACGATGACGAAACTGAGTATGGGTTGGGAGAACTTCGCGTAATAATCGACGTGCAGGCGCGCGGCCGGCACGTTGCGCTGTTCCGCGCTGGCGATGTCTTGTTTGAGTTCTTGCGAAGTCTTGGTCGAAGCGGGATTCTCGAGCGCAAAGAGCGCTTCGGGTGATTCCGTAAACGGGGCGGGTTCCTGGCGGATTTTTTTCCCGCTGACAGCCGTCCATGCCGGATCGGACCAATACCATCGCCCGTCTTCGAGTATCCATTGCTTGCGCGATTCATCCCAATAAATGCGGTGCGCTTCTACCTGTTGAACCTTATCCGGTTCGCGGGAGTACATGAGGACTTCCTGCCCGGTGAGCGCGATGCGGTTGAATTTTCCGATATGGCAGGTCCAATTTCCGGAGAGATTCGTCCAACTGATTCCCTTGCGCTCGGTGGGATCGGTGGTAGCGAAATACGCTCGCTCAATACGCTCGGCTTCCATTGCGGCAGTTGCGCCGAAGGTTTCGTTCATTCCGAAAAGAGCGGCGGCAAGCAACGCGGCGAGCACTATGGGCATGCGGACGAACCGGCGCAGGCTGATGCCGCCCGCCGTCACGGCGGTGATTTCGTTGTGCTGCGCCGCGTCGCCGAGAACAAGCAGCGCGGACACGAGCAGCGCGAATGGAGCGATACGCTGGATGACATCGGGAAGAAAATTGAGGTAATACTGCGCGACAACAGGCGCGGCCACGTCGAACCTGCGGATATCCACCATGCGGTGACTGAGCAGATCAATGAGCACATACACCAACGACAGCGCTACCAGCGCGCGAATAAGCGCGCCGCCCATGCGGAACAGGAGATATCGGTCGAGAGTTTTCATGGAGGTGAAAAAGTTTGGCGGGTATGGTAGCAAATTGGGGAGAGCGGCGCGCCTTGGAGCGCGGTAGCGGCAGCTACCGCTTTGGGACAGCAGCGTGCCTTGCCTTGTCCATGCGATAGAAGGTGCTGAAAACGGTAGGCCATCTGTGATAAACCGCCAAAGCGGCGCCTTGGGGGCCGCCGCAGTCCAAATAGGCTTCTTCCCGGAAGGTAGCGTTTCAGCGACGGTTTCAGGAAATCGCCGCGGAGTTGGCTTCCTGCGGGGTATACCACTCGATTGTGCGGGCGAGGCCTTCGCGCAAATCTATAACGGGTTCATAAGCAAATGCCGCGCGGGCTTTCTCGATATTTGCGAGCGACCACGGAATTTCTCCACGCCGCGCGGGTTCAAATTCTGGTTCGAGCGTTGTTGACAACAAATCATTGATCGTTTGGATGAGATTGACGACCGACGTGCTGTTACCGCATGCGATATTATAAAGCCCGGCGACGGGGTTCGGCGCCTCCATCGCGGCGATGTTTGCCGCGACGACGTTATCAACGTGGGTGAAATCGCGCGAGTGCGAACCATCGCCGAATACGCGCGGGGATTGGCCGGCTTTCATCGCGCCGATAAAGAGCGGAATCGCCGCGGCATACGCCGAGAGTGGGTCCTGCTTTGGACCGAACACGTTGAAATATCGCAGTCCGACGATGTCCATCGCATAGAGGTCGGAAAAAACGCGGGCGTACTGTTCAACCGTTTGTTTGGAAACGCCGTAGGGCGAGACGGGCGTGGTGGGCAGCGTTTCGTCGAGCGCAACATTCTTCGTCACGCCGTAGACCGAGGATGACGATGCGTAAATGACGCGCTTCACGCCCGCGTCGCGGCAAGCGAGGAACACGTTCAAGCTGCCGTTCACATTTACGGCGTTGGTGGTTTCCGGGTCTTCGACAGAGCGTTGCACGGAGGGCAGCGCGGCTTCGTGGAAGCAGTAATCGATTTGTTCGGCCGCATCGAACACGAATGTGCGGTCCGTTATTGACCCTTCCATAAGGTGTATGGCATCGAGCACGCCGTAGAGGTTCGAGAGGCGGCCAGTAGAAAAATCGTCCAGCACGCGGACTTCGTGCCCGCGCGCAATGAGCGCGTGAACAAGATGACTGCCGATAAATCCGGCGCCGCCGGTGATCAGAATTCGCGCCACGTGTCATTCTCCCGCCAAAATTATACCCATTGAATCGGGAGGAATCACGCAGGAGCTACTTGGCGCGAACCAGCGCGGCAGACCACCCTTCCGGGAGACGAAGTTCGGTGTACGCTTTTCCATCTGCTTCGATCCGGGGCGCTTTGAAGTTTTCGACCTCAACGCCGGTGTGATCGAAGACATGCACATCGCAAGCGGAAACATCGCCCCAACCATAAATGCCGCTGCGGTTCGTAAGGATGCGCTCCCGCGCGATGATAAAACCTTCATGCAATTCAATCGGGGTGAACGGATACATGTATCGCGTAATCGTGTGGTGCGTGGGCACGACGGTGACATCGTTGTACCAGTGGTAGACGCAGCCGTAGTCGAGCGCGGCGATCATGGTGCCATAGGCATCCTGCTCGCTGTACTCGGTGAGGTGGTCGCCGAGCGCTATCGGCGAATGGAGGTGCGCCTGCGCGCTGTTCGTAATGCTGCCCGTCTCGACGAAACAGGGAAACTTGAGGGCCGCGCGCGCACGAGTCACCGGCGGCCCATTTCCAATCAGCGGGCCGCGTGAGAGAACGCGCTTTGCCAGCGCGAGCCGCCACGATTCGGTGAGCAAGGTGACGGAGGATTTCTGGCGCGTCACCTCGTGCGTGGCAGAGTCGATGTCGCCGGTAACGCCGTCCCAAGGCTCCCCATAGTGGTATTGGTGCCGGCTGTATTCGTGTTCGTCCCAGTACACGCCGTCCGCCCCAATTTTATCGAGGATGATATCGACGTTTTTCCCTATTTCCTTGCCGAATGCGTTTGATTCGGTTGGGAAGAAAATGCGATCGTAGTCTTCGCCGTAGACCGCGTGGGAGCCGTCCGGCATGAGCAATCGCGAATCAGCAAATTTTTCGGGCGCGTATCCGGCGACGTCGATGAAGCAATGGAAATAGACCAGATACTTCGTATCCGGCGCGAGCCGTTGCCGTTGTTCGCGGGCAGCAATGTACGTGGCGTGATCGACGTGTTGAAACGCCGTACCGTGCGCGTAGTGGCCTTCGTAGCGCGGGTAATCGTTCGACGCGCAGGTATAGAGCACGTCCTTTAACTGGATGAATTCCGCGATTTGTTGATCGGTCCATTCCATCACCGGAGGGCCGCCGCGCAGAAATACGAACCCGCCGTCGATCGTGAAATTTGCATCAAGCAGTCTGCGCGCGGCGTTGAGAAAGGTCCAGTAATCCGGCGCGTCGCCCGGCACAATGGCCAACTCCGCGGTATGCGTCGCGCCCGGTGCGATGACGAGGTAGTTGTCTGTGAGCGCAATCGTGCCGCTGTCAACGCTTGTGGCGCTGTGAATGCGGAACGCATCGCTCAGTGGCATTAGACCGATACCCGTTGTTTCTGTCGCGGCAAACGCGGTGGGATTCGCGGGTTGCGATAGCGTCCCTGCTTTATCCAATTGCTCCAGTCCGGCGAGCCATACGCGCTTCAAAGAATCGCCGAGCGCAACGGAGTGGCGTTGCATGATACCGAGCGGTTTGCCGGTCTTGTTGGTAAAAGTGTCGCGCACGAGAATCATTTCGTCTTCCACGTCGACTTCGCGGGCATAGTCGAAGAACTCGTTCGAGACGACAGTCCATCCGCCCCCGGGCACGGAGAACGTGCTATCGACGCGATAGCTTTCGCCGCGCACTTGCACTTCAATAACGCCCGGCGATGGTTGCGAGGATTCGAATGCAGTCGCGTGTTTGGTCCGCGGCTCGTAGCGTGCCAGCGCGCCCGTCGGCGCGGGCTTCCGCGCAGGCTTTGCATCCTGCGCGTCACGCAAAACAATCTTGGCATCAGCCACAACAAGCGCATTGGTAATGCCACCTGCCTGGTTCTCAATCGTCAACGCGTTTTCACCTTCAACAACGAAGTCCGTGATATCCAATTCGAACAGGCAAGGTCGAATGGGATCAACAAGGCCGTAATGCGGATCGGTATCGGGGCTGGTGAAATCGGGACTGTAATACACCGAAAGCCATTCCCCCGCGGCCATCGAGTACACATCGCCGGAGCGCGCTTTCGCGCGCACGGGCCGGTTGATGAAGTTCGCGGAGGTGATCGCATGTTCATTCACGGTAATGCGCATCGCGCCGTTGTACCCCGCCACTTTGTCGAATTCGAGCCGCGCAAGAAGCGTGAGCACGGAGCGCTTCCCTTCAGGAACGGGCGGCACGTTAATCGTGAATGGTTTCGATACGCCACGGGCGAGGGTGAGTTCGTCGACGACGGAAATATCTTCCTGCGCAAAACCGATCGCGACGCCAAGCAGCGCGACGAATAAAGCTGACAGTCGCATGTGTCTATCCAAATATCGGGGGTTGTTTGGTGATCCAGGGTCGCGCAGTTTCGAGTTGCGCGGCGAGACGGAACAGCGTCGCTTCATCTCCGAACCGGGCAACAAAATGCGAGCCGATCGGAAGCCCTTCGGCATTCCAGTGTAACGGCACGTTCATTGCCGGTTGCCCCGTAAAATTGCACAGCGGCGTGAACGGCGCGAACATCCCGGCAACCATGAATCCGTGCATCGGGTCATCGGGCGAATCGTATGAACCGATGGGAAGCGGCGGCTGCGCTACAGTCGGCGTTAGCAACAGGTCGTAGTCCTTCATGAAGTGCGCGATCTGGCGCGCGACTTGTTGAAGGTAGGTGATCGACAAGAGGTATTGCGTGCAACTCACCTGCTGCATTTGTTCGTACATCGCCCAGGAAAGCGGTTCGACTTTGTCCTGGGACGGCGTGACCCCCGCGGCCAATGCCATGCCGTCAATGGCCCAACCGGGGCCGGCCGAAAATACCGTCACGAAAGGATGGAATAGGCCGGGGCCATCGAGCGATGGAAACACTTCTTCAACATGGTGGCCGAGTGATTCGCAGAGTTTTGCGGCGTTGTGTACGGCGGCAATGCAGTCGTCGTGTACCGGCACCCCGGTAGGTGCAATGGTGGAGAATGCGATGCGCAGCTTCCCGGGATCGCGCTTGAGTTCTTCCGTGTAGGGGCGTTCTTGCGGCGGCGCGTAATACGGATCGCCAATGTCTGGTCCCGCCGTTGCGTCGAGCAACGCGGCGCTGTCGCGAACCGTGCGCGTCAATGCGTGCTCGCTTACAAGCCCGTTCTGCACGTCGCCGACGTCCGGTCCGAGCGGGTTGCGCCCGCGCGTGGGCTTCAACCCGAACAATCCGCAGCATGACGCGGGAATGCGAATTGACCCGCCGCCGTCGTTGCCGTGCGCCGCGGGCACCATGCCGCACGCGACCGCCGCGGCAGACCCGCCACTCGATCCGCCGACGCTGTGGTCCGTGTTCCACGGGTTTCGACACGGACCAAACCGGTGCGGCTCGGTGGTAGGCAATATTCCGAATTCTGGCGTACTGGTCTTGCCCATGATCACGAGCCCCGCGCGTTTCAGTCGCGCGACCAACTCGGAATCGTGCGGCGAGATAAAGTTTTCGCAAAGATTCGAGCCAAAAGTCATGCGCGTGCCCGCGTATGCCGCGAACAAATCCTTCAACATGTAAGGCACACCGGTAAACGGCCCATCCGGCAACCCCGCCTTGATCGCCGCGCGCGCCTCGTCGTACAGCGAAGTGACCACGCAATTGATTGCGGGATTGAGCCGCTCAACGCGCTCAATCGACGCATCCAGCAATTCCTCCGGCGACACTTCCTTTTTTCGTACCAGCTCCGCCTGCGCGGTTGCATCGAGTGTTGTTATTTCCGGCACGTTTTATTCTCCTCGCGCTTCCGTGTTTACGGCCATTAACTATACAGCTAGTCACGTTTTAATACGGAGTAAACTTGCTACCACTTCCACAATTTCTTGTGCTCGTTGCACTGCGGATTCTGCCTCGGCTTGATTCACGTGTAGCCTGCCGCCGTAATCGCCTGTGTTGCGTAGCGCAAGCCAGGCTGCTACCGCGTAGAATGCTGCATAGTGTGAGCGCGAGGCGGATGCATCGGGATCAGATTTCACAATGGTCTTTGCAGTATCCAAAGCGCGCAATGCTCTCGTCCAGAAGTCGCCTGCTTCCTCCGTCACAAAACGACTCCATCCCTCTTCGCACTGCGATACAATCCGAATTCACCCGCATCGTAATCCGTTTCATCAACGGGGATAGCGTGAATTGGCGCGTCGATCTGAAGTTGAATCGGATAAAGTGTCCGAATAATCGTATCAAGGTCCTCCCCCAACTGAATGGGCCCCTGAAGCACAACGAGGAAATCCACGTCGCTGTGTACTTGAGCGTCGCCACGGCATGTCGAACCGTAATGGATAACATGCCTAAGCCGGGGGCCGAACGTTTTGGCCAACGCTTCCTTCGCGTCGTTCAATATCTCCACAACATCCAATGAAGTCTCCTTGAAATTGACAGTGTTATTTTATCATGTCATTGGTTTCTAAAAAGTCTGAACGCGGAAATTATCGAAAGGCACACCGAGCGACTAAGGATCCGTGGAATCTTCGCTAAATGACTACGCGCCGCGGATCCGGGTGTCGTAGCCCTTCCATTCTTTTTCGCGGAGGACAAATTTCTGGATTTTACCGGTGCTGGTTTTTGGTAGTGCGATGAACTCAATGGCGGTCGGGCATTTGTAGTGGGCGATTTCGGCGCGGCAGAACGCGATGAGCTCTTCGTGCGTGGCGGTTGCGCCTTCTTTTAGCGTGATGAATGCTTTGGGTGTTTCGCCCCATTTCTCGTGGGGCACGCCGATGACGGCGCATTCAAGCACGCAGGCGTGGCGATAGAGCGCCTGCTCGACTTCGATGGACGAAATGTTTTCGCCGCCGCTGATGATGATGTCCTTGCTGCGGTCGCGGAGTTCGATGTAGCCGTCGGGATGCAGCACGGCGACGTCGCCGCTATGGAACCAGCCGCCGCGAAACGCTTTTTCGGTGGCTTCGCGATCGTTGTAATACCCCTTCATAACGAGGTTGCCGCGCATGACGACTTCGCCCATCGACTGACCATCCGCGGGCACGTCGTTCATTTCTTCATCGACCACGCGCAGGCCATCGGCCATGACAAAGCGCACGCCCTGCCGCGCCATGAGTTTCGCGCGCGCATCCAGCGGCAACGTGCTCCATTCCGTCTGTGGCGCGCAGACCGTGTAGGGGCCATAGGTTTCGGTGAGTCCGTAAATGTGGACAAGTTTCGCGCCGAGCTCTTCCATGTTGCCAATCAGCGTGGGCGATGGCGGCGCACCGCCGGTGGTGATGGTGATAGGTTTGTCGACCCGCTTCGGTCGAGACGGAGAATTGATAAGCGCGATAAGCACAACCGGCGCGCCGTTGAAATGCGTGGCGCCCTCGGACTTCACGAGTTTCCATGTTTGCTCCGGTTCGAATTTGCGCATGCACACATGCGTGCCACCCAGCGCGATCACACCCCAGGTGAAGCACCAGCCGTTGCAATGGAACATGGGCAAGGTCCAGAGATACACACTCTCGTGGCGCAACCCCGATTCGAGGCCAACGCCAATCGAGTTCAGATACCCGCCGCGATGCGAGAACACAACGCCCTTGGGCATGCCGGTTGTACCGCTGGTGTAGTTGATCGAGATAGTGTCCATTTCATCTTCGAGCACCCAGGGCTGGGGTTCAGGATTTCCCTTCGCGATGAAGTCTTCGTATTCGGGGCCATCAAGCCGCGCGCATTCGGGCAGGTCGGCGCAATTGATGATATGACGAACGGTTTCGAGGCCGCCGAGAATGGGTTTGATGTGCTCGGTGAATTCAGTGTCGATAAACAGGAACGATGATCCGGAATGATTGAGAATATATTTGATTTCGTTGGGGGCGAGGCGTGTATTGATGCACACCAGTACGCCGCCGGCCAGAGGGACCGCGAAATGCGCCTCGAGCATCGGCGGCGTGTTTGCGCAGAGGAACGCGACACGGTCGCCCTTGTTCAATCCAGCCGCGCGCAATGCGGATGCGAGCCGGCTGACGCGGGCCGCAAATTCGGCATGCGTGTAGCGGCGTTCGCCATGGACCACAGCTACCTTGTTGGGGTAGACCTGCCGTCCCCGTTCGATGAACGTGAGTGGGGTCAAGTGGCTGCGGCAGACGTGTTCAAAACCGGTCATGAAAGTCCTCCCTCGATTCGCGCAGTCAGAGCATCACTATAAAGACGGCGAGCGCATGTGGCAATTGCAAAGTAGGCGGGTGAGAAAAAAGGAAGCGGGCGGGAAACAAAGGTGGCGGGCGGGGACACCCGCCCTCCCTAGACTTCGTACTACCGCATCGGCTAGCGTTCTGGCATGGTGCGCGTTGAACTTCGAGTGGCTGACCCTGCGAACCGGATGACGCTGCAAATGATGTTGCAGGCGTCTGGCCACGAGATCGTGAGCAAAGGTCCGGAAGTGATCGTCTTCGAGGACATTGCCGCGAGTGCCGCGGCGGCGGGTGATGCTCCCGTCCTGGTGCTTGCAGGCGCGACACAGATTCGCCAAGCGGTCAGCGCGATGCAAAAGGGCGTGTACGGCTATATTTATTTGCCCTTGCAACCCGGCGAAGCGGATATCATGGTCCGGCGAGCCTCGGGCGGGACAATCTCGCCGGATGTTACGGACACTCGCGGACTTGAAGCAATTGAGACAGAACATATTCTGGCGGTGTTGCGCCAGTGCAAAGGCAATCGGTCGAAGGCGGCGCGCAAGCTCGGCGTAGGGAGAAATACCCTGTGGCGCAAGCTTAAGAAGGCAGGAAGCGAGGGAGTGAGTGAGGAAGGCAGGAAGTGAGGAAGCGGGGAAGTGAGTAAGATGGGACTGGATGCTTCGAGTTGCGTGCTCCAACGCTGCTGTTCGTCGTTTTTTCCCATCTTGCTTCTTCTCTTCGTCCTCCTGCCTTCCTGTCTTCCTGTCTTCCTGCCTTCTTCACTTCCTGACTAAATCCCATGCCAATTTACGAACAAACCTATAAACGCTGGGAGCCGCGGTATCGCGCGCGGAAGCGCTGGATCGAAGTTGCCGCGCAAGAGTTGCGCGTTGCGAAGAGCGCGCCAATCTACCGGCGGCTGCTGTTGCTGTCATTGCTGCCGTTTTTGATTTGCCTGTTCATCCTCGTGGTGACGGACCTGATGACCACGAATCCAAGCGCGCTAATGCGCAACATTATCAAGCAGGTGCAGTTCGCAAACATCGATGCGCGGTTTTTCAAAATTTATCTCGGTATGACGACGCCATTCGTCTATGTGTTTTGTCTGCTGATCGGTGGTGGTTCTATTTGCAACGATTACCGGAACAATCTGCTTGAGGTGTATTTCGCAAAACCATTGACGCGGTTTGAATACTTCATCGGGAAAGTCGCTGCCGTATGTTACGTGCCCTTGGGGTTGACCGTTGGGGGTTCAGTAACGCTGTTCCTGTTACACGTGTTGCTCGCGCCCACGTCGGCGGGAGAGTTCTTGTCAACGAACGCCTGGATTCTGCCAATGTGCGTAGCGTACTCGCTTCTGTTTGTCGTGCCGGCGGCGTTGCTGGTGATGGCGTGTTCGGCTTTGAGCAAGAGCACGGGATGGGCCTCGGTGATTGTGTGCGCGCTGATTTTCATGAACAGCGCGGCCGCGGCGGTGCTGGCGCTTGTGTTGCGGGAGCGCAACCTGATTTGCCTCAGTTTTGTGCGCAGCATGACGCATATGGCCGACCTGATGTTTGGCGGCCGCACGCGGATTACCGTGCCGTGGACTTATATTCTCGTTGGGTACGTCGCGCTGTCGCTGGTGTGCGCCATACTCATTTTCCGGCGCATTCGCGCCGTGGAAATATCCGCGTGAACGCCGTCTCGTTTCACAACGTATCGAAGTGGTACGGGGAAGTCGTCGCGTTGAACAACGTCAACTTCGACATCGGCCCCGGCGTAACCGGTTTGCTCGGTCCGAACGGCGCCGGCAAATCCACCATCATGAACCTCTGTACGGGACAGGCGCGTCCGAGCAAGGGCGAAGCGACAGTGTTGGGCGAATCAACCTGGTGCAACTATCCGTTGCTGCGGCGGATCGGATTGTGCCCGGAGCGCGAGAACTATTACGACGACATGACGGGCTACGAGTTTGTCTATTGGCTTACCCGCTGCACCGGGATGTCGCCGCGGGCTGCGCGCAAGGCGGCGCTCGAGTGCATTGAGCGCGTGGGTATGACCTCGCGCATGCACGACCCGATTGCGGCCTATAGCCGCGGCATGCGGCAGCGCGTGAAGCTGGCGCAAAGCTTTGCGCATTCGCCAGACATTCTGTTTCTGGATGAACCGATGACGGGCCTTGACCCGCTGGGGCGCGCGGCGGTGTTCGAGTTGATACGTGGCCTTGGACGTGAAGGCAAGACGGTGATTGTGTCGAGTCACGTTTTGTACGAGATTGAAAGCGTGACGCAGACGATTGTATTGATTAACCGGGGCAGCGTGTTGGCGCATGGCGAAGTGCGCGAGGTGCGCGCGTTGATCGACGCGCATCCGCATTCGGTGACAGTCCGTTGCGAGCATCCGCGACGGCTTGCCGGGGAACTGATGAACGAGGCGCACATTGTGGACGTGAAATTTGGGGACGATGGTGCGGTGACGTTCTTTACGCGCGATGCGAACACATTTTATGATGAAATAAATGCATTATTGGCGGAGCCTAAGATGGGTGTAAGGAGCGTGCATTCGCCGGATGATAATTTGCAGGCTGTATTTGAGTACCTCGTGCGGTAATGAGTCGGCTTTATAGACGCCATACGTTATGCGGTTGTTGTGTTAAGTGGCGCCGCGCTTGGCAATGGAGCCGCTACTTGATCGCGGTTACGCGAGCAGCTTATGCACCACATTCCCGGCGACATCCGTAAGGCGGAAATCGCGGCCCTTGAACCGATACGTCAATCGCGTGTGTTCAATGCCGAGAAGATGCAAAAGCGTCGCGTGTAGATCGTGGACGTGGACGCGGTCTTCGACGGGCGAGAATCCGAGTTCGTCGGTAGCGCCGATGGTGAAGCCCGCTTTCACGCCTCCGCCGGCCATCCACATTGTGGTGCATTCGATGTGATGGTTACGGCCCACGGTGTCGCGAATTTCGCCCATGGGCGTGCGGCCAAATTCGCCGCACCATATCACCAGCGTGTCATTCAGCAATCCGCGCTGCTTGAGGTCTTTCACCAGCGCGGCGGACGCCTGATCGACGTCCATGCAGACTTCATCAAGACAGTTCGTAAGATTCTCTGTATTACCGCCGTGGTGGTCCCAGCTTGTGTGGTAACACTGCACGAACCGGACACCACGCTCGATCATGCGGCGCGCGAGAATGCAGTTGTAGGCGTAGGACGGCTTGCCTGGCTCAACACCATACATCGCTAAAGTTTCCGGCGATTCGCCGGAGAGGTCCATGAGCTCTGGCGCGCTGGATTGCATTTTGTACGCCATCTCGTACGAGGCGATGCGCGCCGCGATTTCCGGGTCGCCGACTACATCGAGGTGATCGCGGTTGATTGCGTTTACGGTGTCGATCACCGTGCGTTGGCGTTCAGCGGTATAACCTTCGGGCGTGCTCAAATTCAGGATAGGATCGCCGCTGTTGCGAAACGAAACCCCCTGATGCGCGGACGGTAAAAATCCGTTCGACCAATTCGCCGCGCCGCCGCGGATGCCGCGTTCGCCGGATTGCAACACGACAAACCCAGGCAGGTCCTGCGATTCGCTGCCGATGCCGTAGGTGACCCAAGCGCCCATGGACGGACTGCCAAACTGTGCGCTGCCGGTGTTCATGAATATTTTAGCTGGCGCATGGTTTGGCTGATCGGTGGCGAGGGTTTTAATAAACGAAATATCATCCACGATTGTGCTGGTGTGCGGCAGACATTCGGACACCCATGCGCCGCATGCGCCGTGCTGCGCGAATTTCCGTCGCGTCCCCAGCAATTTTGGCGGTTCCTGCAAAAACGTGTCCATGAATGCGAAGCGCTTGCCTTCCATGAACGATTGCGGCACGACGTCACCGTTGAGTTCCTGGAGTTTTGGTTTGTAGTCGAACAACTCAAGCTGGCTCGGCCCGCCAGCCATGAACAACAGGATGACGTTTTTCGCGCGCGCGGGAAAGTGACCTGCCTTGGGGGCTAGCGGGTTCACGGGTGCCAGCGGTGACTCAGCGTGTGCCTCGCTGCCGAGCATGCCGGCCAAGGCGTATGCGC
>Ga0163150_10006266_pt1 | contig 14678 bp, 6 predicted proteins | sample OliLakLV19P2IB_FD_148628 | JGI IMG/M metagenome (GOLD analysis project Ga0163150, IMG submission 148628) | Freshwater microbial mat bacterial communities from Lake Vanda, McMurdo Dry Valleys, Antarctica - Oligotrophic Lake LV.19.P2.IB | ecosystem: Environmental > Aquatic > Freshwater > Lake >...
GCATTGGCTGTGGCACCTGGACCTTCACCCACATTGCCCGCTGATCCGGCGATACCATTATTACCAACTGCATTGGTTACATTAATAATTTCAGCCCCACCAGCTCCGCCACTGACCTGAGCTCCACCAGTAAAACCCAGAGCATTTCCATGGATAGAAGTACTGGAAGCTACGGTCAATGTGCCATTGGCGCGGAATATCAGCACTCCACCTTTAGTCCCATTCCATGCTGTTGGGGTGAAGTTAGCTGTGCCAGAAGTTGTGACATTGGTATAGTTTGGCACTCTTTGAACCATTATTTTTTGGGTGGTGCCGTTGTAACTATTTGTTAAGGAGTGATTGAGGGTGAGGGTGGCGGTGGAGATCGCATTGATGCGTGCAGTTTCAAACTGACCGACACTCGAATTGTCCCCGGTAGTTCCCTTGAGGTTAATGATTAAAATCTCGTCTCCGACAGCTAGGCAGCCCGAGGACGGAGTAGAACTGAGTACAATGCTACTCGTGCCGGAGGATCTATTCTCAGTAACTGAGTAATTAACAGCGTCGCCACCATCAGCACAACTTCGGCCACTGATGGAGTTGGCAGTATTGATGTTGGTATTACTGGAAATAGTCACCGCCCCGTCCCGACCTAAGCCAATGTTGATACCACCGGGCAGAGCACTGTATGTACTTGCGCTTGCCGCCGAAGCATTCCCGTAGTACACAAAAATATTAGTGCTACCTGAGGCAATCGAAGGCATGGTCACCCAAAAAGATGAGCTTTCGCCGGAGCCAGTAAAGCAGTACTCATTCCAAAAGCTAAGCTCGTTATCGTCAGCATCTGTAAATCGAATATCATCACAGTCTGATTGGAGTTTGCCTGCTGTTAGTAAGTCGCCTGTGCCCACAATTGCTTGGACTTGATAGCTTGTTTGAGTCGAGCCGTTATTGGTAATAGTGATGGTCTGGCGATATCCCCAGCCATCACCAAAGTAGTCCACAGCAACGGCTTCAGTTTCTTCACTCCCAATGCTCGGTGTAGGTTCGGTGCCCGAAGTATATTTGCGGGCAAATAAGTGGTCCGGGTAGTTCGTAGTATTAACAACTTGGTAACTTCCAGCTGGTTCTTGGATACACGCCTCGAAACTTTCTCCACCTGGTCCCTGAGTGTGAATAAAGTCCACCCAGTAACCAAGATCAGCGGTCATGCTGTAAGTTCCAGGCGAGCCACTGGTACCACAAGTGCCCGCCCCATTACTTCCATACCATGTACCAACCACAGTATGAGCGCCGTTGGGATGAGTCGTATTGAAACCACCACCATACCCATCTCCAGGGAAAATAGCAATTTCTCCGCCATCATCAGTATTGACTCCCATTCCATGGCTACCGGTGGTATCTGGCTTAAATAAAAATCGAAAACGAGAATAATAATCTTCCACCCCACTGCGGTTTCCACTGGTGGTGGTAACATACGCATCACTGCCAGAGAAAATAGCTTGATTTTGCCTCAGCCAGTCCGCCTCTGTGTGATTATCCATGGTGTTGCAGTTACTGCCGGTACAGTCGTCACCAAAGACCCGAAAAATTGAGTCATTAATGAAGGTGTTATCAATGCTGCTGGTCGCCGTGGCGGCAGCATTGGCGTAGTACATATAGACAGTGGCTCCTGTAGTCGGGATGCTGGAAACCTTGACCCAAACCAAGGTCGCTGAGGTGTTACAGCCACTCTCAGTCCAGTACTCCAGAAGAGTAGTCCCGCCACTATCTGAAAATCTTAAGTCATCACAATCTGATTGGAGCTTGGTGGCAGTGACCATCGCCGCAGTGTCCACAGACACCAGCACTTGGTAATCTGTTTGAGTTATGCCAGAGCTGTTGGAAATGGTAATCGGTTTTCGGTAGGTCCAGCTACTGTTGTACCAGGCAGCTTTTGATTGAAAAGGGTTCCAAACTGAGAGAACTGCCACCACCAATAAAACGGCTCCCAAGGGACCAAACACCATCATCGATTTTCTCGATAACAGGCGGCCTCTTTTTCGAAAAAGCTGATGAGTTATTCGAGCAAGGTTTATCATGAAACAGGTCTATCCAGTATACTAGAATTGACCAGGCATTGCTTATACAATCCCGTACGGTACACTACCCAAATTGGTATAAAAACACATGAAAATTGCTATCTTTCATAATTTTCTCGATAACATCGGGGGTGCGGAAAAGCTGGTCTTAATTTTGGCTCGTGAGCTTAAAGCTGACATCTACACCACCAACATTGACGAGCAAAAAATTCACAAGATGGGCTTTACTACCAAGAATATTTTCTCGATCGGGAAAGTTTCCAGCAATGCCCCGTTTAGGCAACAAATCACTTTGTGGCGCTTCCGATTTCTCAATCTTAAGAAAAAATATGATGCTTACATTATTGCCGGGGATTGGGCTTTTTCAGCTGCTGTTCATCATCAACCCATCCTTTGGTATGTGCACTCTCCAGCCCGAGAGTTATGGGATTTATATGCCTATACTCGAGAAAATGGGGTACCTCGGGGTTTTCGTTTTCTGTATGATATTTGGGTTAATTACAATCGCTACCTGACCAAAAAATACGTTCAAAGGGTGCATTGGTTTGCCACTAACTCACTCAATACCCAAAAAAGAGTTAAAAAATACTTGGGAAAAACAGCCACCGTGGTGTATCCGCCAGTCGACACCATCCAGTTTAAACACGCTAAAAGTGGAAAGTACTGGCTGAGTGTAAATCGCTTAATCACTCATAAGCGAATCGAGATGCAGCTGGCTGCATTTTCCCAGTTGCCAGATAAAAAATTAATAATTGTTGGCAGTTATGAGCAGTCACGGCATTTTCTCCGGTATAAAAAGTATATTGACGCGCTTAAACCGCCCAATGTAGAGATCTTAAACTGGGTAGACGAGCCCCAGTTACGGAAACTGTATGCTCACAGCCGTGGTTGTATTAATACATCGCTAGATGAGGATTTCGGCATGACCGCGATCGAGGCTTTGGCAGCCGGCAAGCCGGTGATTGCTCCCAATGAGGGGGGGTATAAAGAGAGTCTGGTTTCGGGTAAGCATGGGTTGTTAATAGCAGACTTAACCGTGCCCAATTTGGTAACGGCAATCGAGAAAATTGATAAAGACCCCGAACGGTATGCAGCTGCGTGCCTCAAAAGAGCACAAGAGTTTGATACTGGTATTTTTACTAAAAACATTAAAACAGTTTTAGCAAAACTTCACTAAGTATGACTAAACCATTCGTTTCAGTAGTTATTCCTGCCAGAGATGCTGAGCAGACTCTAGCGGATTGCTTAGACAGTGTTTTGGCACAGACATATCCAAATTTTGAGGTCGTGGTTGTTAATAATGTCTCTAGCGATTCCACTTCTGAAATTTTAGAACTGTATGCCCAAAAATGCTCACGAGTAAAAGTCATGCAGGAAGCAATTTTAGGCCGGGGGAGAGCCAGAAATATTGGAATCGGAATTGCTAAAGGCAGCATTATTTTGATGACCGATGCTGACTGTACAATCCCACCAAACTGGTTAGAGATCATGACGCAACCGATCCTGGAGGGAAGGGAAGTGGTGGTGCAGGGTAAGACCGCCCGCAGAGGAAACTCTTTCTGGGTGAGCATGCAAAATAATTTTAACCGTGAGTTCTACCAGTATTCGCTGTCTCAGCGGAGGTACCTAAACCAAATAAACACCAAAAACCTAGCTCTAAAAAAATCAGTACTACTAGAAGTTGGAGTTTTTGACTCGGAGTTCCACAATATGGAGGACTTTGAGTTAAAAATCCGTCTCCAGCAATCAGGTCACCGGATCTATTTTGGCAAACAGTCGGAAGTGATTCACCTCCAGCTGATTAGCGCGGGCTTTGCTTTTTGGAAGCGGGTTGATCAAGGATACTGGGCAACTGAAGCTTTTTTTAAACATAAACCCTATCTAGAAACCCACCCTGAACCCTTGACCTCTGCCTTTTCGCTCAAAAATGCAGCCCTGTTTATACCTTGGTTACTTGGTCTATTGTTGAGAGGTCAGCTCAAAAAATTCTACTTCGAAGCCGTGATTGGTTTTGGTTGGAGAGTCGGAATTGGGCTGAATTTAGCCCATCGTTTTAGTAAACGTATCTTTCCCGAAGTCGATTGAAGTCTTTTTTACAGCGTCTCAGAGTCACCGCATACAAATGACTATTTCTTTTGAGTACGGCAGAGAGTTTATATAGCCTTTCCAAAAGGATGTCCCAGATGACGCTAAGAGGCAGAGTCAGAGCCCGTTGAAGCTTTATTTTCATGACAACTTGATAATATTCAGGGTGAGCGACTAGAAAGCGGTGATGAGCTGTTTGAGACTGCAGATACAGGATTTGATCCCGGGAGTTTTTTGTTTTCAGCATTGGGAGCGAGGAGGCAATTTCGGTTTTTGTGACGTATTTTCGGGAGATATTTTTATCAAAAAAGAATTTTTTTATATGCAGCAGATGATAGATGAATAAAATATCGTCTGCATTTTCTGTCAGGCCCACAAAGTAGAACTTCTTCCACCACTGAGGTGTGGTCAGATACTTCATTTTGCTTAAAAAATGAGTGAGTGTCATCCCTGTAGGGATTTGATCTTTTCGGTCATACTTGGTTTCTAACCAGGCTGAAAATGACAGGATTTCCCCCTGGTGAGTCACGTGGGGTTGATAGCGGTAACTTTTTTTATGCTGCTTTTCATACTGCATTCGCTGAAAGTTATAGCCAGAGACGGTTCTGGCCAGGGGCTCACGGGTCAAGGTGATGTATCGAGCAGGCTTTTTGAACAAAGTGTGAATCCCGTAAGGAACACCGTGCCCATAAATCACCTTTATATGCTCTCGTTTTGCTTCGGGAATTGAAAGTAAGTATTTTTTAACCTTGTGCAAACTGTGGGGAGCGAGCTCATCCTTGGCGATGGAGATACGTTCTTCATACAGTTTGATGATTTCATCCGACTCAAAATTCTTCTCGATATGGTAACAAATGGTGCTGCCTGCACACTTGGGTAAATGGACAAAAATGTATAAATAATCTTTACGTGAACTCATGTCGGAGGCATTTTACTACTTCTCTTACTTCCTCAGTGACTGTTTGCTGACCTGGATGGAGAGTTACATCAGGGTGAAGGGGTGCTTCATACGGTTTAGTCTTTGTAGACGGCAGTTTTCGATCAAGGTACACCCAGATTGGTTGCAACATCTCAGTGATTTTTTCTCGAGTTTTTGCAAACGGCGCTATCACTGACACTACCACAGTTGACTGTTTAGCCAGCACCAGGGCTAATCGAGCCACCCGAAGATTGTGTTCATCTCGCTCAGCCTCAGAGAAGCCGGCATTGAGTGAAATTGACTCACGCATCTCGTCGCCATCTAGAATTACCGCATTTAACTCTGTTTTCAGGGCTTGAGCCAAGGTCGTTTTACCCGCACCAGACTGGCCAGTCAGCCAGATAATGGGATGGAGGGGGGGATTCTGCTTTCGGGTTTTTGTCCCTGAAATAGCTTCTGTCTGTGGGTCCAGCTCTATGTTACGAACATCATACCCAACCTCGCGGCCATAACAAATCTCATCAATATCAGGAATAACCACAATTTTCACCAGCTCGCCATACGCATGAAGGGCTTTTTGAATCATTGTCCAGCGTTCGGTGACAGTATAGGGATTTTTTTGACTCAGCGGCGTATCACGAATGGCAATGACTACGGGTTTTCCTTGTTTGAGGACCGTCTCAATCAGCGCTTGGTGACCTGAGTGAAATGGTTGCCACCTGCCAACAAACAAACTAGAAGAACTGCTTTTCATAGATATTTTTGATAGGTAGTAAGTTGCCGAATAGGGACGAAAGCAATCAGTTTTTTTTCTTCGAGTACTAGTATCTTTTGACAGAGTGATTTTATCAAGTCTCGATCGTGCGAGATGAAAATGACCGTCATGCCTTTTCGAGCTAATGACTTCAGGTGGGTGATCGCTTTTTGACGAAAAACAAAATCACTACTTTCAAGCACTTCATCCAGCAGCAGAATATCAGCTTTGGCATGCAGCGCTACTGTCAGGGTCAATCGTTGGGTCATGCCTTGGGAGAGCTGATAGAGGTATGCTTCTTTAAAGTTGCTGAGGTTGGCAAAAACCAAAACTTTGTGAATGAGCTGGGGGCTCGGTTGAGTCTGATAGAGCGTCAAGAGTAACGTAATCACATCAGTAACGGTTAATTGGTCGCGAAAAGTCAACTTCAGGTCAATTAAGCTCACCATTTTACCTTCGGTCTGTATGGTGCCCTGATCAGGTTTATACACTTGCGCAATTAGCCTGAGTAGAGTGGTCTTACCCATCCCATTTTTGCCAATCAATCCAATCAACTCACCTGGATTAGCCACAAAGCTGAGACCGTCGATGACTGAGAGTTGTTCCTGAATTTTTCCAGACGAAAAGAACTGGGAGATGATAGTCGAAATCGACAACCGTTTCTTACCTCTGAGGTGAAAGCTTTTTTTGAGAGCGGTGACGGTAATTCTGGCTATCATATGCGCTCAACTACTTTTTGGTAGTAGTGCTTCCAAATAAAAATGCTCAGCGCGAAGGTAGCTCCGGATAGTAACACAAGTAATAGAAACTGAGGACCGGAAAATCTCTGGAAAACCAGTAACTCTCGAGAGAAATGAAGCAGATAATAAAAAGGATTAAAAAAATTAATCATTTTTAAAAACCCAGATTTTTGATCTAAGTTATAAAATAAAGGCGTCGCCAGCCAGAGTAGGCGCATGCTAAAGGCAATCGCATTCCCCAAGTCTGCGATATAGACTCCCAGAATACTACACACGACGCTGGCGCCAAGGCTAAGCAGCAGGACCATGAGTAACACCAAGGGGTAGAGGAGAGCCAGACTTAGCCAGGAGACGGAAGAAAAAACCGCCACCAAAATAACTAAAAAGAGGATTGGTATTTGGCTAAAAATAACCCGAACACAGAGAGCCAAGATTAAGGTCGAAGCGGGAAAGTTAATGGATTTGAGCAGAAATCTATTTTCAAATATTTTTTTAGCAGAGTCGGTCAAGAGTTCTTGGACTGTGTTAAAAATGACGATCCCGATCACCAGATACAGTGGATATTGGGGTATGGAGCTGCCGAAACTATCTTTAAAGGCAAAGAAAAGGACAAAAAAAGTGACCAATGGACTAAGAATGTACCATAGTGACCCGAGAGCCGTATTAGTATGCCTGACTTTTAGATCGTAGTAGGCTAAGCTTATACTTATAGATAGAAAGTGATGTATGGCACTCCTGCTGGCTTTACTACTGGTACTGGCACCCTTTTTAGGACTCAGACTGTTTAAAGTCCGGGCTGAAGGCTTAGTGGTGGTCCTGTTTTTAAGCATACTCCTTCATCTAGGGGTAGGGATAGCTACCCAGTTAACACACACCTTCAATTATGGGGTGGTTTTCAGCCTTCACATTGTAATACTTCTGATTTTGGCGTGGAGGGCTGGTTTCAAGAAGCTGTTTGTTTTGCCGAAGCTGCAGACGAGCTCACTTCTAACTCAAAACTGGTGGATTCTGGGGGTTCTGGGAGTCGCCAGTCTGTATCTGGGAATGACCCATTTTAATTACTCCGGGACGATTAGTTTATTGGTCCCCCCGTCATATCAAGAGGTGAGCCAATTTAGCTACCCATATCCATATTACTCAGACGAGTGGTTCAGCATTGCGTTGTCGCAGGATGCAATTAAGAACTCACGCTTGCCAATTTTCAACCCTTTGCTGAGAAAAGAACCACGTTTTACCAACTTGCAGCTGCCGTTTCACAGTCTGATAGCTGAGTTACAGCTGTTACTGGGTGTGCCGCCTATAAGTTCATATATTTACCTGAGTTTTGCCGTCAATCTCCTTGTCATTAACCTGTGTTATTTACTCCTTAGACAGCTGGGTGCCTCCAAACTAGCAGCGGGACTCGGAGCACTGAGTGTGCTTTTTATTACCAACGGAGCCAATTTACCAGGCTTGTGGAACTTAATAGCTTTGAATATGGGAATACTACTGTTCTTAATTTGTTTGTTTGGTATGAGCTGTGGACGTAAAAATCTAGTGGTGGCCAGCTTGGGAACGACATTGCTGTTTTATCCGCCGTTACTGGTATTTGCGGTCCCCGCGGTAGCGGTGTGGATCCTCAACAGTAAGCAGCTCTCGCAACCGGATAGAAAAAGAGTACTGTGGCGCTGTGCTGTAGTAGCGATAGTGGCTGCGGCCTTGGTAGTGGGTATCTTTTTTGCGACTCCAGTCAAAGATGAGACCATTTTCTCCTATATTGTGCAGACAAAACTTTTTTATGCGTCATTTACAGGCGATTTCATGCCGCAATATGCGATCTGGAACGTCATGTATTGGCCAATACTGCTTATTGCTGGCTATGGCATCTATCCCTTGCTCAGCAAATATCGCTGGCTGGCTGTTGCAATTGGTTTTGGAGGAGTTTTTTGGTTGATATATTCGGTTGTGCCTTATCGATTTATTATTGAGTACACCCGAGTGGTCGTGGTAACCGCCATTTTAACTTCGGTAGTTTTTGGGTTGGGCGTCCAACAGATTCTTGAGCTATTGCGAGACTCTTCCCCCAAATGGGTTGAGAGGAAAAAGGGGATAGTCATGGGCGGATTACTGCTTGTCATAGGGTTTTTTTCCCTTGTATATACAGCTCGAAATCCATGGAAAAAGTTACTGGCAGTAAACTACAGTACTGGAATTGAGGTTCAGGCAGCAGCTCCTGTCAACGGATTTCTGACAGTAGATGACTTAGTACTGTTTCAAGATATTAAGGGCGCAAAATTCTTATCTTTACCCTGGAAAGGGACAGTCATTGGAGTCGCTACGCAAAACTACCCAGTCTTAGTGAAAGAAGGTACGCTGAGTATAGAACAGATAAATCTATCAGCATTCTTTTCTGGTAGCTGTGCTGAGCGGACTCAAATGGTCAAGCAGATTGCTGTTGAGTACCTCTATTTGCCGCCCATTTCCTGTGATGAGTTTGAGAAGGTGGGTGAGAGTAGTGAAGGCCTTGTCCTGTACAAGGTTTTGTAAACAATTCTTCAGCAAGTGAACGTCTCTAGCGAGCTATTACTGAACAATCCACCAGTAGAAACCTGTATCCTGAGTTACCACACTGTCGAAACCGACGGCGAAGGAGCCTTCAACAGCTGGTGTATAGAAGTTCTCAGGGGTTTGTTGTTTTACGTACATGACTTTGTTGCCGGTGGAGCCAATCGGGGTGATGTAGATCAAGGACTGGGCACTAATCAGCTCGGAGTGAATCGTAACTTGGTTGGTTAGTTGTTTGATGGTAGCTTTGCCGGAGCTCTTGGTGGTGGAAAGGTACGTGCTGCTGGTGGCAGTTAAATCATCCTGACCCAGGCCAATTCCGCCGGCGAAGTCAGCTCGACCGGTAGCGGAAATGGTGGCGACGGCAGTGCCGAGTTCATCAACGATCTCTAAACGTGAGCGTTTAACTTCACCTGACTCAGTCGAGACCCCGGCAACCTGAATCTGGAAAGGTTTATCGAGATCAGCTGGTTTGAGCATGTTGGTTAGCAAGGTGTCTCTAACAATCACTGAGCCAGCCACAGCTAAGTTGCCATTAATTTGAACAATCCCGGTTTCGTTTAAGGTTAGGAGTCCCGCCATCAACGACAGCGTGCCTCTTCCAGCGGGTTGAATCGCTAATAGCGTAGAAGAAGGATCTTCTAAGTTTGTGTATTCAAACACGCCATCTTCAATGTGCGTGCCGTTACCGATCAATAATGAGTGGCCAATGCCTAATGAGTCAGCAATGTACCCAGAACCATTGACTTCGAAATATTGATTGACGAATAGAGCCGCACTTCCCAGAGTAATATCTTCTGAGGACAGATTGAGCTCAGCTAATGATTTATTTAAAGAACCGCTGCCGGTGGCCAGTGAAGGTGGTAGGTCGACCACGTCATACAAAGCGTTCATACCGGTGGAGGAGCTGGCAGCTGGAATCTGACCAAACAACTGGGCCAGGAGAGATGGTTGCTGGACAGCTGCAGCGACTTTTTCCTGGAACTGATAAATGTCATCCGCGTACAAGGTTCCGGAAACAGTTGCCGTCACAATTTCAGCGGTTTGAGCTCTGAGTTTTTCTAAGTCCGCCATCTGGGATTCAATCAAAGCAATTCGAGCCGAGGTGGCATCAATCGTGCCGCTAAAAGTTGCTGTGCCGCTAATACTCACATCGGTGCCAATCAGATTTCCTAGCCGAGTAATGCCGCTGAAGGTAGCATTTCCGTCTCCATCGATACTGGCGACTGTGTTGTTCAGCTCATTGACGATTCTTAGCTGTCCAGCAGCAGCTGAATCTTGGCTGGAGTTCAGCTCAATGAGTAAGTCATCACTGACTGGCGAGATAATATCGGTAGAAATTTGGTTGGCAGTTAAGCTGTTAGCTAGTAACTCTGAGGTAACTTCTAAAGTACTAGCAATAATTTTATCAGCTTCAAGTAACCCAGCTTTTATGTTTGCGATCAGGGCCTGAGAAGCAATCAGCACACGGTCAACTACTGTGCCATTGGCCAAGGTTGCTTGATAGGTACCATTTGGAGCCTCGGTCAAGATACCATCAGTAAAGTTACCGAAGTCGTCGATGTTGATGCTACCTGCATACCAGAAAGAGTTGACGAACACCATGACCTGGTCATCGCCAGTCCCAGGATTCCATGACTCTAAAGCTCGACCAATGACCCAGCCGGCTCCAATGGCCTTCTTGGCATGGCCTGGGTTGGAAGAGGCCATGACTAAGTCGCCTGGTTGGAGTGCTTGTGAACCGCTATCCATGTTGACAGGGACACGACCTGCTAGAGCGATTGGCTGAGTACCGGTGTTTTGATTACCCAAGACAATACCAGGTTCGGTTGAGACTATGCCAAAAACTCCTTTGCCATCAGCTTCGACAGCTTTCCTAACGGTCACTGGCAGAGAGGAGTCAATACTGACCACATCACCGGGCACCATTGCCTCTGAGGCTGGGAAAAGTTCAGCAATGTCAGAACCCTCACCGTCGGAGTAATTTGAAGCGCTATCCATCCAGCCAATCATGTGCCAAGTTGTACCGTCATATACGAATTGGATGAAATCACCGGTGGCAATTACTGTTAAGTCGGTGCTTCCACAGTTTATAGTAGCTCCACAGTCAAAGTCGGTGAAGGCGTCATTGACTTCGATAAAGATAATTTGGCCGGCGGTGCCATTAGTAAAGTTAGAGATTAATTTGGTTGTACTGACGTTTGCCGTAATAAAGTTATTTCCAGCAGCTACTGATGGAGTTGTCCCTACCGGCAGGGTTAATTGAGCGCCAACAGAGAACTTGCCGTCGACCACAGTAGCTCCCGTACCATAGGATTTGAGGGTGAGATTATTATTTTCAAAGCTTTCTCCAGATTCGACAGTTAATGGCCCATATGACTTGATGTAGCTAGCTGTTTGATTGGTGAACTGGAGATCATAGGCCACCGACACATCACCAGCAGCGGTAAATTCGGTAGGCAAATTATTTGAGATCTTGGTGGACGTGACTGCAAACCGGGCAGATGCCGTGGCACTGCTACCAACTAAGAAGTCTAAGGTGTCGTTGATAGGGGAGATAGCACCAAGGGAAATTCTCCAGTTACTGCCGCCGCCCGATCCACAGGATGCCCAGGTGGGAGCCCCACCACCGGCTGAGGTTAAGCACTGGCCACCGGTGCCGACTGCCGTTTGAGCCAATACGCCAGAGCCATTGGTGTAGAGTAAACCGCCATTAGCGGAGAAGCCTGAGAAAGTGATGGTGCCGGATGAGGACAAACCAGTCAATCCGGATGCTAAGCCAGCTCCGGTAATATCCCAAGTGCTACTATCAATAGCGACGTTGTTGGAGCCACCACCGATTGAGACGGTACTGGTAGTGGTGCCGGTGCCGATGTTAGTGGCAAAGTTAGAGGAGGCATTGAGGTTAATTATTCCCCCGGATGAGGTCAGGACTGCTGTGTTAGTAATTCCTACGGTTTGGGCGAGTCCAGCTATTGAAAGCGAAGTTCCAGATGCTGCCGGATCCAGGTAGTAGCTACTATTCGCAATATCACTGAAGATCTGACTCGACAGAGTGCCATCAGCTGCTAAGCGCATTCTTGTTGTACCTGAAGAAGAGGCAGCTAAAATGTCGTTACTGCCGCCGGTTTCGCTGAAGATGGCCAGGGCATTGCCAGCATGAACGCCGCTGACTTGCAGTTTAGCCAAAGGAGCCGTGGTACCGATCCCGACAGTTCCCACACCATTTGAGTTGATCAAGACATTTCCAGAAGTATTGTACGTACTGGAGTTACCAATACTGAGTGTTTGGCGCCTGGTGGTACTCAGAGAACCATCGGCTGTTAAGTAGCTTCCATAGCCACTCACTCCTGAAGAAACTGAAGCAGTAGGTGTACCTGAGTTGACATTTAAAACAGCAAACTTGGCTGAGGCTGAGGCATTTGAGCCGACTAACAGGTCAAGGGTGTCATTAATAGGTGAGACAGCGCCGGAAGCCAGTCTCCAGTTGGAAGAACCGCCCGATCCACAAGAGCCCCAGGTTGGAGCTCCACCACCGGCTGACAGTAGACACTGGGAAGCAGATCCAACTGCTGTTTGAGCCATAACCCCCGAGCCATTGGTATACAACAGACCACCATTAGCCGTGAACGCTGAGAAAGTAATACTTCCAGACGAAGAAAGCCCCGTCAAACCCGATGCCACACCTGCACCAGTGATGTCCCAAGTACTACTATCAATAGCGACGTTGTTGGAGCCACCACCCAGTGAAACGGTACTGGTGGTAGTCCCGGTGCCGATGTTCGTCGCAAAGTTGCTTGAAGCATTGAGATTGATGATACCTCCAGTGCTAGTTAAGGTACCAGTGTTGGTGAGGCCTCCAGAAGTAAATGCACTTGTGGAGTAGATCGGCGAACTGAACTCAAATCGATTATCAGTGGTGTTGTAGGACATCACACCTTCATCCCCGTTAGTTCCGATATGCAGACTGCCTGGACCTAAGTACAGATCTTGGAATCGAGCGGTAGTAGATCCTAGATCATAAGTATCGTCAGCTCCAGGTAAAAGATCACCGCCATTTGTAAGTCTGAGTCTGGTTGTGCCGGATGCTGAAGCAGAAAAAATATCACCTGAGTTCAGCTGGTTAATGATAACAGCAGCGTTAGAGCTGTAGGAGCCATTTACTTGAAGGGAGGCAGTAGGTGATGTCGTGCCAATACCGACATTTCCGGAGCTATCTATTCGTAGTCGTTCAGTGGGTGTAGAGCTGCCATCGGCCGAGGTCGAGAAAGTCAGACGACCTGGCATGTCGCTTGTTCCTGGAGTGCCATCAACTCGAGCTTCGATCATAGCTGCCTGGTAAAAAGCACTGCCGGCATAGCCACGCCAGACCATCTCGCCGAGACCATCTCCACTTTGTACCGCAGCCTTGGAACTTACTGTACCCCGACTCTTACGGAAGTCGAAGGTTGGTGGATTGGCATTACCGCTGGCACGTAAGAACACGCCGTTGCTATTGGTACTGGTCTCGTTGAATAGTGTTTGCAACTCGTCATTGACAATGATGTCTACCTGACTGGATGGGGCAGTGGTTCCAATACCAACACTATTCGCACTCCCATCAATAAAGAGTGTATTGCTGTCAAAATTGATGTCATTATTTCCCTGAGTAACTCCTAAAGTAGTGCCTGAAAAGTTAAAGCTGATATCATTATCAGTTCCGAAGGTTAGTGGTGAAGAATCTGCAAGGTAAAGTCCGGCAATTTTATTTGAGCCGGCTGAGGCCGAGTTTCCTAAAACCTCACCACCTCCTGCAAAAAGATACGCTCCGGCATCAGTCCATGGAGAAGCACCAGCTCCAGCGGTTAAATCATCCCAAGTTGAGCCATTAAAGTAATACAGGTTAGTGCCGTCAGAGTAAAGGTCACCGCTATTACCAGAAGTTGGTTGGGTGCCACTTCTAATTCTTAATGAAGCATATGAAGTAGTAGCCGCCCCCAAGTCCATGAGAGCAGTGGGCGCCGAAGTTCCTATACCAACCTTACCTAAGTTGTAGTAAATATCATTGCCATTAGATAACCACTGGGATCCGCCACCGGCGCCACCACTCACAGTAACATTCAATCGAAATTGCTGTGTTCCACCAGAGTAATTATATAAACGAACTGTATTAGAGTCTTGTTGGACAATCAGAAAATCATTGTTTCCAAAAGAATAGCCAGCGGGATTTAGGGTGGATGTGTAGGGACTAGGACTAGAAGCACCATTAAAAGCATTAACAGCATCGGCCCGAATCCGACCAACACCACCACCTCCCGCACCGGCGCCAGCACTATTGTTGAGAGTTGATGAACCACCAACGGCACTAACTGTTGGGGTAGCAACGGTGTTATTGGTTCGGATGTAAATACTACCACCAGCACCACCACCACCAGCCCCAAGCTCAGCACTGGGAGTAGTAGCAGTTTCGCCTTCCGCAGCTATGGTCAACGAAGAACTTACTATTTCGTTTGCTGCGACAAAAACAATACCGCCACCCCCGCCTCCTAGTCCTGCTGAGGCATTACTAGTATTACCTCCTCCTCCTCCTCCTCCTC
>Ga0163150_10006267_pt1 | contig 14677 bp, 16 predicted proteins | sample OliLakLV19P2IB_FD_148628 | JGI IMG/M metagenome (GOLD analysis project Ga0163150, IMG submission 148628) | Freshwater microbial mat bacterial communities from Lake Vanda, McMurdo Dry Valleys, Antarctica - Oligotrophic Lake LV.19.P2.IB | ecosystem: Environmental > Aquatic > Freshwater > Lake >...
TGAAGTGCGGGAGAAAGAGTTTCCCAACCGAGTCTTTGACCACCTGGACGCTGTCGTCAGGCAGCTGGAGCAAGGATTGCCGCGGCTGGCCAACGATTCCCAACGCCTTCGCAGCCTCACGGCTTGGCCTTGGATAATTAGTCTCAACTTGAACGCTCATTAGATTGCCACCGGCATGCCGCAGACTTTACTGTGGCGGGACCTTCCTGACTGCATCTGACAAGCTGAGATTCATCGAGAAAATAGAATGTTCTCACTGTCTGACCCTTCTGCACGGGCTCAGAGATCGCGGTGAAATCCAACTCTGCATCGCTTCCGGGTGCAGACCTAAACCGGTACCCACTAGAAATTCCATCACTCATTCCCGGCAGCAGATCGCTATTTGCCAACGCCTCCAAAGATCCGAATTTGCCGTTGGTTGAGCGATGTATCAACTGGGCACTGCCAATGGTCCTCATCCCGGCAAGTGCCGAGGCTTCGTTTGCAGCAAGAACGGAAAAGAGTAGATTTCTGAGCATCTTCTTTTGGCCCAGGAGCTTGTTAGCTGCTGTTGCTGCAGTTGTCTGGGGATACCCTTTCAATAACTCATCAAGCAGCTGATGGGCTTCTTGTTCCTTCCCCTCACGCTCCAGGACTTGCGCTTGGTTCAGTAACCTCCGCGCCTTGGCTTCAGGGTCACCACAACAAATCAGCAAGAGAACGGTGCCAATCGTGACAGACTGTAAAGTAACCAACCCCATATGTACCTCCAAACCAGACGCCAAAGTCATCTGTACTGGTTGGACGAGGCAATTCATCGGACTTAAGTGCAGTGATTTAGTCTCTGAGGAGTCGTATGGCCGGCAGAACCCATCTTAGAAAGGCGAATCACTGTCGGGCCTCTCTTTGACCCTGATATCAGGGCTTCGAAGGCAAAGATTGATGCCCGAGCTATACTCATGCTGAAGGAATTCGCTGGCCCTTTTCTTTTGAACGGGCCGGCGAGTTTTTCCTCCCCAGACGCTTTAGAACGTCCCTCATCGTGAACTGGTTTGCCGATTTCAGGGTTTTAAGTTCATTCCAGTCGAGAGGCAGCGCCACGGGCGCCCCGGGACGGGCCCGGACCGAATAATCTGCGATGGCAGTCGCCGTGTAGTCGTTGCGAAAATAGTCGACGAAGATCTTACCAGCACGCTTGGCCTTGCTCATCGTTGCGATATAGGCTTCTGGCACGCTGTCCACCATTTCGTTCGCGACCGCCGCTGCGAAGGATTTCACCTTCGGCCATTCGTCCTTGCTCGCCAGCGGTACCGTAACATGCAGGCCCTTTCCGCCGCTGCACTTGAGCGTAGATTCAAGCCCTTTACGCTTCAATCGCTGACGAAGATCCTGCGCGGCCAGTTTGACCGCTTCAAATGGGACATCAGGACCGGGGTCAAGATCGAAAATCAGACGATCCGGACAATCGATCGCATCGATGCTCGCACCCCAGGGATGTATCTCGATCGAGCCCATCTGAACCACTTCCAGCAGGCCTTTTGCATTCTTGATATAGAGGTACTCGTATTTCTTGCCTTTGTGTCTAAACTTGAAGGGATGAACGTCAGGTCCAAGGCCCTTACCCGGATTGCGCTGATAGAAGCACTGGCTGTCAATGCCGGCAGGACATCGCAGCAAACTGAGGGGATGGCGGAATATTCGGGGTAGCATGAATGGCGCGACAGCCGCATAGTATTCTGCCAGATCACCCTTGGTGATATGGCCGGTTTCGGAGATCACTCGGTCCGGATGCGTGATGGTGATGCCGTGTAAAACCAGAGAGCCTATCTTTTTTGATGCTCGCGGCGGGGAGGTGATCTTGCTCTGCACTGGTTTTTCCTTTTTCACGTCGTCAGCGTTCTTGTCTTCTCGCAGTCCCTGGAATGACGGATGGCGGAGCTGCCCATCCTTGGTCCACTCGGTAAAATCAACCTCGCACAGCAACACCGGCTTGACCCAGTGGATGGACTGCCACTCGCGCGTCGTCAGGCCGCCTACCTCGGCCCGGGTAAGGACAGGTTCCCTGATGGAAATGCTTTTGAGCCGGTTCTGGAGGGAGCCAGCGCTTTTCATCGAGAAACCAGTCCCGACCTTGCCGGCGTATTTTGTCATGCCGTTAGTGCGATAGCCGAGATAAAGAGCGCCCAGGGCGCGTTCGCCCGTGCGCGCATCGCTATAGCCGATGATGATGAATTCCTGCCGCTGCGTACACTTGGACTTCAGCCACGCTCTCTGCCGTCCCGGCAGGTAAGGAGCCTCTGCCTGCTTGGATACGATTCCTTCAAGACCCAAACCGCAGGCCTTGGCGAGCATTTCTCCGCCATTGCCTTCGAGGTGTTCGCTGTAAAGAAGAGCGGCCGCCCTCTTCGATTTGCTCAACAGTGCCTGCAGTGTTGCCTTGCGTTCCCGCAGAGGCAGCTTGGTTAGATCCCTGCCATTGAGATAAAGGAGATCGAAGACATAAGCGACAATGGAGTCTAGATTGGTGCCGAGCGCGGCCTGCAAGGCATGGAAACTACTCTTGCCTTCGTCATTGACGACGACGGCTTCCATATCCAGCACCGCATCTGTGACCTTCAGCTTTTCGAGCGAGGCAGCGAGAGAGGGGAACTTTGCTGTCCAGTCCTTGCCATTGCGCGTGCGCAAACATAGGGCAGTTCCGGCGACAAAGCCCAGGAGGCGATAGCCGTCGAGCTTGATCTCGTGCAGCCATTGCGCTCCTTGTGGCGGCCGGTCCACCAGCATTGCAAGCTGGACTTCAGGATAGAGTTGCAGGAGCTTCTTTAAGCCGTCGCCGCGTGACTCCACTCGCTTCTTCTTCGTTGAACCGGCAACCTCGCCGCCGGCGATCTCATCCATTGACCTACCAGTTTTGATGCTGAAGGATTGATCATCCACAATGTCCCCATTCTTCCCTTGGTCGGCTTCAGTATCCTTTGCTTTAATCAGCAGCCAGTTTTCGCGTTTACCGTCGCCACGCATTCGAACAAGATCCCAGCCGCCTTTCAGCCGCTCGCCATATAGAACGAACGATAAGTGGCCTTTATGCAATCCGGCATTAGGATCTCCCTTCGGTTCCCATCTCCCTTTGTCCCACAACATCACCGTGCCGCCCCCATACTGACCTTTCGGTATCGTTCCTTCAAAGGCACCATAGGCTAGCGGATGGTCCTCTGTCCGTACCGCCAACCGCTTGTCGGCCGGATTCAGACTCGGCCCTTTTGTGACGACCCAGCTCAGCAGGACGCCGTCGAGTTCCAGCCGGAAGTCATAGTGAAGACGGGTGGCGGCGTGTTTCTGGATCAGGTAAGAGAGTTCGTGGGTGCGTGCTTTTACCTTTCGGGGCGGAGGTTCGGGCGTCTTCTGAAAATCGCGTTTGCGCCTATACTCTTCGAGTGCCATTTCAATCGTCCGCTGTAGTCCGACCTGGGAATGACTTGGTCCCGTGATCCAAAACGGCGAGTGGATTTTTCAGGCAATGCAACAGTTTTCAAGTTTAGAAGAATCAGGAGGGCCCAATCCGTTCAGTTTTGATCTTTATGGCCGTTTATGTCCGGTTGTAGAACCGCTTGGTTACGTGGCAAATCTGTTAATGCCTCGCCACGCTGTGCGCCTCGTCGAACGAGCTCCCACCGGGCACGCTGATCTATTACGTGTTTGATCTCTGATGCTGGACGGAAAGGATCTGCGCCAGTTGCCCGCTCCTGAAACGCAAACAGCGCATTGCCAAGCTGCTGACAGGCCATCCGCGCGTGCTCGAAGTTGAACACATTAAGCAGGCCTGTCGATGTTTGCTGCCGCACAGGCGCTGGTATCTGAACGAGTACATCAATCTGTACGGGTTCGTTGCCGACCAGGTCTTCCTCACGAAGTCCGGCGATCTCGGCGCCGTGATCCATGTCCACGGCATCGATCACGAGTGTTTGGACCAGAACACCCTAGACAATGTGACTCGCCGTTTCGAAGCAGCATGCGAGCCTTTGGCGAGCAGTATCGGATCTATCAGTATCTTCTCAAGCGTAACAACGAATCGATTCCACATCGACGCTACGATAGCGAACTCGTTAACCAGGCGATTGAAACCCGTTCGGCTTGTGGATGACCTGGAGGGGGATCTCGACAACCTCGCACTCATCAAGACGCGCCGAAACGATCGGCGTCATGCAGGTGCAGCGATAAAGCGGTGCTTGGGGTTCACTGTCCTACTCTCCACAAATGAAACTCTGATCGGATGAAGAGGACATGGTCAATAACCGCATAGGATGCCAGTGTCCGTTCCTCCAAATCATTCCTGGAAAGTAGTTCAAAGGTTTTCCCGGCCTTCACCACAATACCGACTCCGGCCTCGCTCTGGAAGTACACGCGCCCGGCCGCATAAATCGGAGATGCCGAAAACTCGCCCCCGAGTCGTTCATCCCAATGAACCTTCCCCGTCCGGGCGTCCAAGCACTTGGCGATGCCGTTGTCAGAAACAAAATAGAGCTCGTCCCCAACGGCCAGCAGCGACGAAGTGTGAGGCACGCCTTTGCGGAACCTCCACGCAACGTGCGACTCAGTGACGTTCCCTCGTGCGCCGTCCGGATTGATGGCGAGCAAAACCGGCCCTTCATAACCCGAGCAAACAAAGAGCAGCCCAGCAGCATAAACAGGTCGTGGCACTATCGAATAGCCTTCACCGTAAAGTACTCTCCAAATCTCCTGCCCACTTTCCGGATCATATGCTCCAACAAGGCCGCTGCCGGCGCTGATGATCTGACGGGCGCCATAGACTTCAATCTCGAGAGGGGTGCTGAACGAAAAGTTTTTTGTCGCCGGTGTATTCCGTGGCGTCCTCCAGCGAACGGCGCCGGTTGCTGCGTCAAGAGCGACAACAAATGGATCTGTCGCGCCATCACAACTAAATACCAATAGATCGCCTACCAATGTCGGCGATCCGCCGCTGCCATGAACTGGCGAATACTTGAGACTTGCTTGGCGCCACACAACCTTGCCGGTAAGATCTAACGCGGCCGTCCCCATATGTCCGAAATGGACGAATAGCTGGTTGCCGCTGACAATTGGAGTGGCACTAGCGAGGGAATTTTTTTGGTGGAGCGCTCTTGTCTCCTCTGAACTTGGACGAAATACCTCGGTTTCCCAGACGAGTATTCCGTTGGCCGCATTCACGCATTGCACGCGGAGTGAGACAGGCCGACCCTCCTTGCCGTCAACCGCAGACGTTAAGTAGAGACGCCCATCCCGCAAAACAGGCGAGGACCACCCTTTTCCGGGAAGCGGCGTCTTCCAGACGACATTGCTCTTGGCACTCCATCTAACAGGCAATTGCTTCGCGGAAGAGGTCCCCTGGCCTGTCGGGCCGCGGAACTGGGGCCATGCCTCCTCGGCACCGAGCTGCCTGATGAACGCCAGCAGAAATGTGATAGCAAACGCGCTGCCTATTGCGGATTTCTTCATAGTGTGTGATGTGTCAGGTAGTGTTCCGACATCAACTGTTGGTAGCTCAATTGTAACTCACGGGTGCTTCCGTCATCGTGTGTTGGTATCCACCTATCGCGACATCAGCGATGCTGAGTCCCTGGCCTAGATCTCATCTTCAAAAGTGCCGCGATAGTCCTCTGGCCAGCCTTGAGGCTTAGGCGGGGTAACTGGCTCAAATCCACGAGTACGCCGAATGATTGGCGGCTTCAAATCAACCTCAGGGAATAGATCACAACCCGATGACGTTACCGGCTATAGGGCGTTCCATTACGCCCTCCCCTTACAAGATGTTCGAGGCAGCCAGCCGCTTGCGAATCCTGCACGGCGAAGCCCACGCACCAGCGGCTCACAGCGACGCATGAGACGCCAGATCAGACCCGACCGGTAGTTCTCGACCATGAGGAGGACCGGGCCTTGGTCGAGCGCAAAATGCGCCTTAGATAGCCAACCAGACCGTTTCTTCGCAGGATTGGGATACGTCGGGTTGGAACTACAGACTAGGCCGTACTCGTTGGTGATTTCTGGATAAGTGTCCAGATAGTGCCGAAGAGTGGGAAGAACGATTTCCGGCGCAAACGGCAGCGACGCAGCCACGGACCCCGCCGCCAGCGTCCCGTCGTCAGGACCGTAGGGCACCCCTCGCGCACGGTAGCCAAAGAACCGGCGCGTAACCCCTCTTATCCGGCGCCGCGCCGGCCCTGGGCCGTTGCTCGCCGTGATACCCCACGCATGCTCACCGTAGCCTATGAACCGGCGGGGATTTCGAATCGCGTATTGCTGCTGGATATAGGTCGCCCGCCGGCTGTTTTCGAAGTAATCGATGTTCTGACGTCGCATGAAGTCATCTTGGATCCCCCGGAAATCGATCCAAACATGCGATAGCTAGTGCATGAACAGCGGTCCGCCGAACAGGAACTCCTGACCGTAGAGACGCTTCCAGACGTAAGTCTTGGTCCATGCCGAATAGCTGCTCTTGGAAAGGGGGTGTGTATCCGAACCAAGCCCGAGGACCTACAGCAGCAATGCTTCATTGAACCCTTGCCACCGATACCTCAGGAATCCGCGTTCTGGTTTCCACCCATGGGTTACGGTGGGTCCGCGATTCTGCGCCCATTGCCAATCCGCCCTGTCATAGAGCGCCTTTGCCAGCGTCCTGAGCTCATGCTCTCTCGGGTCAGGCCTGTCGAAGTATGTAGCGCTTGCCATCGCTCCCGCGAGGAAGATCGCGGTGTCAATTGTGGAGAGCTCAGATCTCCATGCGCGGCGGCCTGTGCGGACGTCCAGGAAGTGGTAGTAAAAACCACGGTGACCCGCGGCATCGGGTTCTGGCCCCTGCCTGCTGTCCTGGAAGAACCGCAACGTCGCGAGGGCTCGCGCCACAGCTGCATGACGTGAGGTGAATTTCCGCTCGACGGCCACTGGGTAGCTCGCCAGAGCCATCCCCACTCCGGCTATGCTCGCGGGTGCATTGCCAAGTGTGTTATCCGCAAGAAGACCGTTTTCGGGATTCGTTTCCGACCAGAAATACCTGAATGTTTTGCGTTGCAAGTCGTGAAGATCGCTGTCGGTAAGCGTCGTGTGCCTGGAGATTGCTGGCAATCGAACTTCTCCTCAATGTGTGTGAAATCTCACCGAGACGGATGCCACGCCATCTGCGGAGCCTCCACCTCTACATACATCGAACGATCCGCGTATTCCCACGTGCACCGCGGAGCGGAGTCTACTGATGGCGATTTGTGAGGTCTGCCGCCATGCCGGCCCGTACCTTAGCCGGTGACTAGTGGAGGGAGGTGCGGGCGTAGGTAGCCATACCTGGACCCTTACCTCCCTCACTCACTTCTCCAGTAGTAACTGCTCGATCCTGGCTTTCAGCGCTCTGTGATCCTCGTCTCCCTGAACATACTGTCCACCAGGATGAACATATTGTATTGAATGATTCCCGTGCGATCCATTAGGAAACTGACACTTGTCCAATTCGTTTTGGAGCTGTCCAGCCACCAACTTCGCAGAGTTTGCCAATCATAGTCGGTAGCTATCGGAAACTTGAACCTGAGCTGTTTCGCAAGTCGATAAACTCTTTCTGCATCCAAGGGCTCGTTGGACTTATCGTGATAGAAACCGAGGACATCCAGCCCCCGGGAGTGATATTGCTCATAACATTCGTTCAGCGAGGGTGTGGTCGCTACGCAGAACGGGCAACCCGACGTCCACCACCGGACTAACACAACCTTGCCCAATAGATCTTTGAGTTGAACAGGTGACTTTCGCGTACAGATGGAACAGTGCCGTTTTGCTGATCATTGGAACCTCGGTTGTTCCAAGACACTTCACAGAAATACCAAAATTGTAGGCTGTATCAGAAAATGAGAGAAGATAATTTGCGGGAGAGGAGTGTAAGCTGGGATAGATTCATTCGTTTGAGTTTTTAGCCACCATCGCCTGGTCTGGAGTAGGGTGGTCTTGATCCCCTCAAACTTGGTTACGTGGGTTCCCATCCGAATTCATTGGTAAACAGTAGGCGACTCGTTACTAATCCAGTGACCAAATGTCCCCAAAACTCACGCGCCGTCCCTGCACCGAGAACGTAGAGAGGCAAGAGCGGCGCTGGAGCCGTCAGCCTGTTCTGGAAGTGCGGTGGCTTGACAGGCTTGCTTTCTCGCTGACGAGTTAGGCGGCTGCAACTTGACGCAGCCGCTGCAGCTTAGGTCCCGAGCCAAACCGTACTGCAGCCTTTTTGCGGGACAATTTCTTGGCGCCGTCAAGCTGCCGCACTCGATATACCAGGCGATCGCTTTAGCGAAAGGTGTAACCCACGATAAACTTTATCGTAGGATTTGTCTCCGAATAGGCGCCTGCGCGCAGCTCCGCGAAGAGGCCGCTGCGCTTCGACATCCCCATGAAGATGTTGAGGCCGCCGTTGGATTCCCAGTCGCCAAAGTCGATGTTCACGTCCTCTTCCTCGAAATTGCGGTGCGACACGTGCACAGCCCCCCCCGCACCAAAATAGATATTCCAGAAATCTGCTCGATTCGTGCCCCTGCCCCGCAAGGTGAGGTCCGGATAGTACGCAAAGTCAAAGTTAAAAGAGTTGATCTTGGTGACTTCTCCGAAACCAAACTCATAGCTTGGACGGAACCACAGGCCTTTGACGATGGGTCCGACCTGCATGTGGCCTCCTAAAAAGATCAGCTCCGGATCGAGGCCGATACCGCCACGGACTCCAAGGGTGGCGCGGCCCACCGCGTCTTTGATGCTCTCAATGGAAAGTTCCATCTGAGGCGTAATCTCGCAGGTGGGTGACAACTGTTCCACGTTGGTCACACGAAACACGTCCCTGCCTTCCTCACGAACCAACCTTCCGGTCAATTTGACCTTGCTACCAGCCGAGTACTTCTCCAGATCGTCCGACCCTGCCACTGTAGTCGAGAGGCCAGTCCGTTCCTCCCGCAACAAGTAGAATCCCGGGCTGCCGCCCCGGCCCAAGCAGCCGGTCATCGTGTTGGCAGTGGTACTCTCCTGCCCAAAGACCTCTATCGTTTGGGTTAAGCAGGTAAAGATGAGTCCCAATGCAATGGGCGCTATTCGAATCAACATTTTATTCTCCTTTTCCTTTTCAAGTATTTGCTCGAGCGGAACCAGCTCGCGTGAGATCACCCATCAGCCGCCGCAAAAGGGCTCGACGCGCTCAATTCCAGGACGCTCTACACAGGCACAATTCCGGTACACAGTCACGTCGATTACGCCTCCATGAAACAACCCCTGTTGCAGCATGCGTTCCGCTTGTCCAGCAACGCATCGTCGTTGGAAAGACTCAGCGTTTTGCGGCCATGAAGCCTGTGGGCTGAATGTCAGACCTCGATGACTACCACGGTTCAGCAACTTTTGGACGGTGACAAAAAGCGGACGTGAGCACCCTTTCGGGATCACGGTTCGCGTCTGAAGTCCCTGCAGCTTCCTCACACCAGCGCTGGAAGGTTGCTTTTATATGAAGCCGGGCCGACTGGCGCAAGCACGGGAACATCGCTGTAGTAGTACCGGTTGGTAATGTAAAAGTCGGAGAGCTGATCCCAGGTGGTGGGAAGTGTCGAAGGAGCCAACGAGTTCTCGATTCGATCAGTTTGGGCGGCATGTTGGTACATCCTTTTAGGAAACTTCTCTGCCATGATGGTAGAGAAGTAGCGATCGAAGACGGTCCAGTGCTGAACCGCCTCTCCGAAGAAAGACAAACCATCTTGGGTGTACTATACGATGGCATAAGTATTCTGACCTGCGCGCAACCAACCGTCACAATCGCCGTTGTTCAGCTCAACGCGGCCGCCAACAGACGAACGGTTCGGTTCGGAATGTCCCCAACTCTGGAACCTGAACGAGGATAAGTTGAATAAGTCTTATCCGATTTGTCCACATAAGAGAGATCTGCCTGTTAACCGTCGGTGCCGTGCGGCTGCCCGAGAGTGATCAAGCGAATTTTCTGTGTTCGATCCCCACAGCGCGGACGATTCCGTTGGGTACACTGGGACCTCTCAATCTAAAGTTATCTGGCCCGATTAGAGACTTCTGTCCAGAATTGCTCATTTATGTTCCATTTTCGACCCCCGAGACTGAGGCCACTTCTCTGGCAGTCGAATTCTTCTGACAGAGCGGGGTACGACAGCAGGTACTACTTTGGTCCGCACAAAATTAGGGCTTGCAACTTATGTCGCTTACTGCGCCCAAAACTGACGGAACTAGTTTACACGCTTCGAGCTTTGCGGATATTGATCCGGGACCTCCACCGCGCAGCACGGTAGAAGTCCTTCAAACCATGATGTGGACGGCTTGATAGAGGAGCCTGCCCCCACTTCTCCACTCAGTCAGGAAAACATCGGTGAGCAACCCGTGCCGCTGTTGGCCGGCCGCACACGGATGAACTGCCAATCCCTGCATCTGCGTGCGGCCTTTTCAGGCGAAAAATCTGACATAGAGGCTTCCTGTGTAGACTTGTTTTATCTCCCGATCAAAGGCGGGGCGTGTCATCTCGAGGGCCCGCAGCCTGGACGGGCCAGCGGGTAAAGATGAGGTTGGTGTGAGATAAAAAGACGGTGCTCCCGAATCAGAGCTTCTAGTCCCTGAACCAGCGAGCACGCTGGTCCAGGGCTAGTCTGTAGAATGCGGCCGGATCGACAGGCATGACAGTTCCCGGGGACTGCTCGTTCATGATTTGTTGCGGTCGGGTTACCAGATTTATGCCATCAATCCCAAAGCCGTCAGCCCTTACAATGACCGCTATGTGGTGTCAAAAGCCAAAACGGATTCGCTCGATCCTTCCTGCCGGGCACACCTGCTCCGGACCGATCGCCACCGGTTCAAACCCTTGGGTCTTGCTGCCGAAGATTATCGCCTCTTGGATCGACTCTGCTTGGATCTGAGAAAGCTTGTCGAGATCGTACGCGAGTCGTAAACCAAATCAACCCACAGGCTGTCGGCTTGTTCTATAAGCCCGCCTGTGCAATTTCCATAGCCTTTCTGCAAACCTTTTCGGATCCGCAGACTTTGCTCGCAACCACCAAGCGCCGTTTCCGAGCCTTTTTGAAGGAGCAGAATTACCCCTATCTCGAGAAAACTTATGAGCTGTACGGCAAGATTCATGCGACTGCTCCTCAAGCGGATCCGGTGATTGTCCAAACAGGGAAGGTGCGTCTCAAGGCCCTGCTTGACCAGTTTCTGGCTGTGCGACAGCATCAGAAATCCTACGAACAACAAATCCGAGCCGTACTGGGGAAGGTGCCAGAGTCGAAGCTGATCAGGAGTCTTCCCGGCCTAGGCAAGCGTCTCGTGCCTGAACTGGTTGCCATCCTAGGACCTCGCCAGAATCCGCGAATTCATTCGCAGGCTCCGTGCTGGGGATTCGCCTGTTGTGAATGCCCACTGCCAGAGTTGCGAGTAATCCCGTCCGAGGCGGAATGGCTGGTAATGACGTCTGAACTTAATCCATGGGTTAGGATATCCGTGAGCCAAACCCAAGTGATGCGGATAGGCCGTTATTCGTTCGGGATTGCTACTCGCGCATCGCCAATGCCCAGGATCCGTACAATTTGGAACCGTTTCACACAACCTTGTGGACGACAATCAACCAGACGATGTGAAACGCAAACGCGCGGGTTGATTAAACAAAAGAAGAGAGTCGGTTTGAACTGAACTCAACAAGGAGAAAACATGCTGTACACAATCATCGGAGTGTTACTGCTGTTGTGGATGCTCGGCTTTGCGATGAACTTTGGAGGGAATGTTATCCACGCTTTGCTGGTGATTGCACTTGTTGTGTTTGTCGTCAACCTTATTAGCGGTCGCCGGGCAGTCTGACCTTCAACGTCCTCTTAAAGTCGCCGGTCTCGGAAGAACGCCGCGAAAATGATGTGAGAGAGCAGCTGGTTTCGACCATTTCGTCTGCTGGGGACGGCATTCGGCGCATGGGCAGAATGCAATTCCTACTCTCACGTTATTGGTGCTGATTGCGGGAGCGGCTGCTGGCGCAGCACAGGCTGCGAAAAGGGGGTAAGGCCGAACTACGAGATCCACAAGGTAAGGTGGTCGGCAATGCCCAACTTAAAGTAGTCAATGAAGGAGTACAGGTTTCCCTACAAGTCACGGGTATTCCCGCCGGGCACATATGCTTTCCATATCCATTCGGTTGGCAAATGTGAGGCACCCACATTCGAATCAGCGGGCCCACATTTCAATCCCGAAGGAAAGAAGCACGGCTTGATGAATCCCGAGGGTCCGCACGCCGGCGATCTACCTAATATCAGCGTGGATGGCAAGGGGAGAAGTAATCGATAGCCACTTTACCTTGGGTGAAGGTACCAACTCGGTGTTCCACCCGGGTGGCAGTGCTATTGTCATCCATGAAAAGGCTGACGACGCAAGACAGACCCAGCGGGGGGTGCCGTGCCGGGAGGCGCATTGCGTGTGGAGTGATTGAAAAGGCCCGATGAGCTGTCATCCAACCTCTCAGAGCGGGCCAGGCTCATCTCTTCTGGCGGCCGACCTAGAGGCCAAGACCGTCAATTGGCTCTCCTCAATGCTTTGAAAGCCGTATCCGGCGGGCACGCTAGGGAACTCCGGTTCCAACATACGCGAACCAGCCTGGTTTCTTAAGAAGATCTTGGTGAACAAGATCGTCAAGGCTCAAACACTCCGTCGTCTTTCGACTACGTGGCCTCTGAGGAGGAGGAAACCATGAAGACATCTTCTATAATTTACTCGGGAATCCTGCCTGCTATATTTGTTGTCAGTGGTTTGGGTCAACAGCCGACGATACCCGACAAGAACGCATCACAAGGCACCTTGGACGCCGACCGAGACCGGGCAGGAAAAACCGGCCACATAGGCGACGGCGACCGAAGCGGCTTCAACAAAACACGCTACGTTGGCTCTGACCGATTCGGCGCCTTCGAGCACAGCCAGTTGGATATTGATAAAGACGGGCGCATTTCTAAGAACGAGTTCGAACAAGCTTTCAAGCGAATGGATACGGACCACGATGGTTATCTGTCATCTCAGGAATTTCGCCAGGCGGGGTCGCGTTTGATGAAGTCCGGTGGCGACTCCTTTAATGACAGAGGACAATCGTCCGACCCTCATCGGAAATCAGATACCACTCCTAAAACGACGCCGTAGACGAGAGTCGTATATTCAAACAAAGAGCATTGCGACGATGAAATAGCTCCATGACGCCTTGTTGATAACAAGTGTCATGTGCTGTTTAGTAACCTTGTGAAAGTTGTCCAAAATGCCGGCAAAGCTTTTGACTCCTTTGGGAGGGAAACGTTAGCCAAGAGCAGAACAACCGGCTCGCGGTCCTTCTCGCCCCTTACTTAATACGAACAGGCAATCGAGGGAACCTCTGTCGCGCCCGCGGCACCTAGAAGGCACCCATTGTCGAATTTGAAGCCGAGGCTCCTAATTTATTTTGCTTATGGTTCCAAGGTGCGGCTGACGCAAAACGGAATCTCCTGGCCATGTTGGAGCTGACAGAACGCGGACTGTATTGTCCTCTCGGGGAATTCTATATCGACCCCTGGCGGGGCGTCAGGCGAGCCCTCATCACCCACGCCCACGGCGATCACGCACGTTCCGGCTCTGAATCCTACCTCACAGTGAACGCTGGATTGAGACTGCTGCGAACTCGACTAGGCACAGAGGTAACAATCGAAACCAAAGGCTACGGGGAGTCGATCACGATCGGCGATGTCGCCGTATCGTTCCATCCGGCCGGTCACATCTTAGGTTCGGCTCAGGTGCGTTTGGAGCATCACGGAGAGGTCTGGGTCGTTTCTGGAGACTACAAGACTGCAACGGATCCCACCTGCGATCCTTTTGTCCCGGTCCGATGCCATGGTTTTATCACAGAAGCAACGTTCGGATTGCCGATCTACCGTTGGCCTCCCGCAGACAAAGTATTCGCCGAAATCAACAACTGGTGGAGGCGTAACGCCAGCGAGGGCCGGGCCACTGTGCTCTTCGGGTATGCACTGGGTAAGGCGCAGCGTTTGGTGGCCGGAGTCGACCCCAGCATCGGTCCTATCTTTACCCATGGAGCTGTGGAACACATGATGCAGGCCTATCGCGCGTCTGGGGTTTCCCTTCCAGATACCCGATACGTGATGAAAGAATCGAGGAAAGCCTTCGCGGGTGGTTTGATCCTCGCGCCACCTGGAACCAACGGAAGCTCCTGGGTACGGCGATTCGGCGATTTTTCGAGCGGCCTGGCTTCCGGCTGGATGCAGGTTCGAGGCGCAAGACGAAGACGAGCGGTTGACCGTGGCTTTGTTCTCTCCGATCACGCGGATTGGTCGGGACTCTTAAACGCCATCCGAGCAACAGGTGCGGAAACGGTTTGGGTAACTCACGGGTACACGGCGCCCCTGGTCCGGTGGCTCTGTGAACAGGGTTTGAATTCTCGCGGACTTGAGACGCTTTTTGAAGGCGAGCAACTCGATTCGGTGCCAGAGGAGACGCTGGATTGAAACGGTTTTCTGATCTTTACTTGGCCCTCGATTCCACAAATAAAGCCAACGCAAAAGTGGCTGCTATCGAAGGGTCAGACCTCCTGATCTGGGGGAATTTTGGATGAGCCGATTTCGAAGATCAATGTGAGGTGAGTGCCAGGGAAGACCGTTTGAGTTTCATTGAGTGTGGC
>Ga0163150_10006269_pt1 | contig 14671 bp, 7 predicted proteins | sample OliLakLV19P2IB_FD_148628 | JGI IMG/M metagenome (GOLD analysis project Ga0163150, IMG submission 148628) | Freshwater microbial mat bacterial communities from Lake Vanda, McMurdo Dry Valleys, Antarctica - Oligotrophic Lake LV.19.P2.IB | ecosystem: Environmental > Aquatic > Freshwater > Lake >...
TAGAGTAAGCCTCTGACACCATTGCGTCAGTGGCAATGGATGTCGATCAGCCCACGGGTGGATAGCACATCGGTCCCCAGTCCTCACCCGCTCCGTTGTTGATGATCACCATCATGGTTGCCGGCAACAGGTGCCCCAGCATGGTTGAGCATCGCCTCATCGAAGTTCGGTTCAGCTTGCTGCCATAAGTTGCCGCGCCGTGCATCAACTGGCAACGCAGGAAGTAGATTCGATCCAACAGGGCTTCGAGAACCAACGACCATCTGCGTTCGATGTACCACATGGCCGCCAGCCGACGGTCCTTCGATGTCTGGAAGGCTCGTTCCTTCGTGGGGTCACGCCAGAAGTATGAGCCCAGAAAATTGTCGTCCAGAATCGCGATGACCAGTTTCTTGTGTTCGACGAGAACTGACTCGGTTTGCTGGCTGCTATCTAGCTTCAAAACTCGATCTGTGAATCGTCGCCAACTTTCTCGGTCAGGTCGTGGCTCCTGAGTCTGCTCATCCCATTGTCCGTACATCGCGTTGAATGCAATCCATCGGCAAGTCAGCGCTACATCCAAGTCCTGGTCCCCTTCGATTTGTTCCGCACGTTGAAGCCAACTGAAGACCCGATGAAGGCGAACATTTGTCGAATGATCGCTTTGTTCCGCGGCAGGCCGCTCCTTGACCGGTTTCCATTGGCTGCGAAGTTCGTGAACAGTCATTCATTACCTCTTGAAGCAGTGATGAGCGAGTCTGCGACAGCAATGAGTATCTCACTTTGGGCGACATCCCTGCGCCACCTGCCTGGGAACCAAGCAGCACCCATGGCTGGTTGAATCGGACTTTACGCCTATTGGAACCACGGATACTGATCAACGCATGAGACGAGCGAACCCGTAACCTAACAGTCACGAGGATTCTTTCCCCTGACGATCCTGTACCATTCGATAAGGTCGTTTAGAGGAATCCGCATGCGCTTGGATGCTTCGGGGGTCTGGATGAGACGGCCACGAAAGATCCAGTGACCATCGAGTCTTAGAGCCACGCCACCGATAAAACCTTCCATGCGCTTTCCCCAAGTTCGGGGACGTCGAACGCGGGCCTCACGTTCTTTCGGGCTTGGAGTGATCCAGATTCGATGGTCCCAGAACTGCCCCTCTCCTGTTTCACGCGACAAGTTCGGAGGTATGGGCGCTGCAGGTGGTGCAGGCGTTCGTACTGGGGGGCTTGGTGGTGTTGGTGTGCGAGAGCCCTGAGGGCGAACGCCGCCGTTCTCGCGAATGCACCGACAACTCACCTTGCCCCATTCAAAGCTTCCATCAGGATTTTGCTTGCTACGTCCAAAGCAGTTTCGTCCACATTGGCAGCGGCCAATACCAGCGGCCTCAGCTCGCTGGGCTTCTGTCCACGCCACTCCAAAACGAAGGAGCTTATGGATTGTCTGCTTCCCGCGAACAGCGGCAGTGAACGAGGTATCGGCGGACAGTTTCGTGCCCGCTTGTCGCACGTACACATTCGTCAATGCCATAACGTTGGAACGTGGAATGCCCTCGGTCATCGTGACACCTCATAGTAGCAACGAAGTTTGGGGTACTCCCACCGACGTTCATCCTTTTCAATTCCATTGGCACTGATAGCGATGATCTCCAGTGTTAAATCTGGAGTGAGTTGGGCGCTCAGGTTGAGTTGTTCGAAGAGCGTTCCGTTCATCGGTACATCGAGATTGCCAACCTGTTGGTATTTAGGTCGCGTCTGCATGTGCCCGTCGAGCCCATCTGTCAATTCCGCAAAGACCAACTGTGCGTTGTCGGTTCCATCGACGATGGACAAGTGATATATGTGCTTTGTCAAGCCAAACGCTTCTTCCGGTTGTACCAACGTGAGGGGAGTGCCATCGGACAGTACTAGTGCGACCGTCTGTCCCAACTTGTCGGCACCAGGTGCTTTCGACAACCACGATGCTCCGTACGCCACAGGCCACGCTCGGTTATCAGGGACATGCAACTTGCCGGGAAACGCGCGATGAAGAGACTCTTCCAGGGCGGTTAGCTGGCTTGATCCCCCGATCAGAAGTACACGATCAATATCTGTTAAACCCATATGCTCTCGGGCGCTGGCGATTGTATCTTCGAGCAAACCCACAGCACGATCAACAAAGGGAGCGGTAAGTTCGTCGAGCTTCGCTCGTGTAAGCGGGATCGAAATATTCTGTTCGCCGGCATACCGCGGGACGTTGATCAGCGCGCGGTCAACGGTGCTCTCCGAAAACCTGCACTTTGCATCTTCACATTTGCTTAATAGGACATTTTGTTCGTGGCGGTCAACTCTGTCGAACGGTGGAGCGCTAGGGCGATTGGCGAACAGGTTTGCGTGCACCCACTCTGCAATCGTCTTGTCAATGTCGATTCCTGCCTCTTCACGTGAGTCCTTGGCTAGTTCATACACGCGTTTGCCTTCTACTCTGATGACAGACACATCCAACGTACCTCCACCCCAATCGAATACCGCAACCCGGCCGAACTCCGAGAGATCACGACGGCAATGCAGATAGGCCGCGGTGGGCTCCGATACGAAGCCGGTGATCTTGAGCCCAGCATCCAAAGCGGCTTCTCGCAGCAGTTGTCGTCGACTGGCCTTGAATCCGACGGGGATCGAAACCACAGCCTCGTCCATCGACTGATTTCGTGTTCGATCTAGGTTTTGCGCTACATGGTTGCGTAATCCGCGGAACAACTCTGTCACCAATCGTTTCGGATGGAATGCATCGTTGCCCACGTTGAAGAGGCTGCCGCTCTCCAAGAATCGCTTGACCGATCTAACCACGTGATATCCCGGTTGGCCATCGAGCGCAATGGCCTCCATACCTGTGTACACCCGCCCCGACATCTCGTCGACAGCCACCACCGAAGGAAAGGGGTGGTCGCCGGCTATGTCTAGGCGAACAGAGTTGTTAAACACGACCGCTGAATTGGTTGTCCCGAAATCTATACCGAAAGTCATGATTTGTTATCTCGGATGGGCACGCCACATTGGCGTAGACGTTGGATGAGCTCCTCGCACACATTCAACAAGAACAGGCAGCCGCTGGACGACGGTTCGTTTGAACGAATCTCGTTAATACTGTGTAAGTCACCTGCAATCGATTGAGCAATCTTTTCCCCCATGGCTCGACGCTGTGCGTCACGTTCGGCATCTAGGTGTTTCCCGTGTTCCTCATCAAGCGCGTCGCCCTTCGCTTGCAACGCCTTTAGCTTTGCTGTCGTCTCTGCGAGTTCCGTACGGGTACGCTCCAGAGAATTCTTGAGTTCGTCCCGCTCGGTCTCAAGAGGTTTAGCTTTTTGCTGGAGATCGTGAATCTGCTCTTCGAATGATTTGATGTGCTGCTTCTGAGTAGATAGTTCTAAATTGGCTCGGTCCAGGTCACGCACCGTCGCGACTTGGTTGGTCTGAGCGGAGTTAGCAGCGTATTGCAACGCAGTTATTTCCGTGCCGTGCTCATCCCCCAATTGGGTGATGGCAAGTTCAAGATCATGTCGTGCACGTGTTAGATCACGTATGCCAGCTTCTATCCGGCGGTGAGTATCATTTTTTCTGCCCGGAGTGGACGACAATGACGGAGGTTCAGTCTTTGTCACTTGAACCGACGCCCCAGGCTCCTTGGTTGATTCGCTCGTCGATGTGGAAGCAACTGGGGCAGGTACTGATTCGGTCGTTTGAACCACGACTACTGGTTTGATGTCGCTTGGCAACAGTTTGTCTCTCAGTTTCAGGAGTCGCCTTTCCGCAACCACATTGTCATGCGCTTGTTTGCGACAGGCATCTACCCACGCCACAAGATTATTTTTTGCTGTCAAGAAGCTATTTGGGCGTTTCTTGTCAGATATCGTTTGAAACGCTTCGGTTGCATACTCAACGAAATCGATGCTCACCGATTCAGGTAGATCTTTCCACTCAATCGTACTGATGGGAAGATTGCCCGATTTGGCATCCGGATAAACCCACGAATTACGCAATGCTTTTAGGAAGTGTTCCTTCTCGGCAGGTGATTTTACGTTGCGCTTTATGACCTTCTCAATTATTGAGATTGCAATTTGGCGATCAATCTCCCAAATACGTTGGGTAAAGTAAACGTGACCGCTCAGCGTTTTATCCTTATTATCGTCTCCCCAACCCCATCGTAGAATGATGGTGCGGGCATTCTTATCCATATCTGCCCATTTGCTGGCCAGAAGTTCGGCCGAGTCCTTCGACTGTAGTTTGTCCAAGCCGCGACAAAAGAGCTTGGCCTTCTCTTCATCATCGATGATGACTGATTCGAGGGCTGCACGAACAGCCTGAAGGCCATCGGCGTTGTAAGTCTCACGAAGCGCGGCGGCCAACTCATTAAAGGTATCTAACTCAGACATTCCACACTCCAGGCGATAAGCTATCGATCTCTTCAGTCAACTTGAGATCGGCCATGGGAATAAGGCCGCGCAGTCGCTGTAACGATTCAAAAAATGCGGCCCGCTGGTTGGCAATCGACTCGTGCCAATGGGAGGCTCGCCACGCCAGCCATGCCACGGCCCAATCTTCTTCCGCCAGCCTTTGCCACATGTCACTCGCACCCAATAATAATGCAAACAGGCGACCGTCGTCGGTTCTTGGGCTAAGCATTTGAATATGGGGGCGAGCTGGATTCGTCGTCGAGCTTGGGCGCATCAAGAGATTATCCAGAATGCGACGCACGATGTCGAAACCCAGTGAGGCTAGGGCTGTACCGTCATCGGTAGTCGATTGGAAAGCGTGAGCTTTCTCGACGAAAAGTCCGATTCGGCCCGCCCGCAGATAACACATGGCCTCCAGCCAGGGTGCCAATCGAGACCAAGGTACGTCCAGTTTTCCCGCGATGGCGAGTCGATACAGGTTGGCAGCAGCTATGAGGTGGGCCTGAACGCTCTCGAGTGTGCTGGATTCGGCCAAACAGTAACTGTGTGACGCTGTACGAAGTTGGAGGGGAATTGAAACATTCGTCCCAATGCTGAGGCGCGCGTTGCGATGCCATTCGGCAATGCACTCATCGGGGGTCAGCGAGGGGGCGCCCTTGTCGAGGCAAAGCTTGATTTGCTGCTTTAGATCGGCCTCCTGAACGGGCCATGCTTCACGGGCCTTGTGGGCGCATGGTTGACTAGAATCTTCTACTTGTTGGCTCAAGTCATAGAGTTTGCGAGGCGTTAAACCTGCGTGGTCGAGGCGGGCCAATCCAAAGATGATCGCGGGGATGGCCTCCTCAATATGCAACTCACGGTGATCTCCCGGGTGCAGCCACACCTCGATCAACTCAACTGCGTGCTCCTTGCTGATTTGAACTGCGAAATGGGCGAATCCCTCCCAGTCTGCCACACTATGGTCTTGGGCAGCATTTCGCAATGCTTCTGCAATTTGCTTCGGCGATATCACGGACCAGAGACGGTCCAATCGCGCAATTGTTCGAAGCACGGCTCCTTGTTGCAGTAATGCCAAGGCATGTTCATACAGAGGCGATTGAACACTGCTTGATGGGGCTCGCTCAGCAGCAGCTAGTGCAACCAAGGCCGCAACTCTGTTGACGATCTTGCTGTGTCGAAGACCTGCGCTAAACAGCGTAAGGAGTCGTTCAAGCCTACGTAGGCAAGACTGTTCCCTGTGCCACGCGAGCCGATCTCGTGCATCGAGAGCCTCCACACAGCGTCCGATCTCCTGATCGACCAGTGGCTGCCATTCGCGGGAGGTTGTCATTGCCAAGAGTGCGTCGAGGTATGCAGTCAGGGCCGCCGTGTCATGGGGTGCTCGGGTCCAGCGAGCAAGCGCGCCCTCAAACTCATGGTCGTCGTTTGGTTGGATCGCCTCACCCGCACGAGCCTTTTTGACCTGACTGCTGAATCGTTCTAGCACTGGGTCCGTTGACGCTTGAATCTGTTTGAGAGGACACACTGCAATCGAGGTGCGTCCCGGCCCAAACACCTCCACTCGATATCGACCTGGATCTTCATCCAGCGGCAACAGGAGACGGATTGTTTGTTGGATGGACTCACCTATGCCAATGATCTTCTGTTCGTCCTCGTCGTTTCCACTTGGATTGACGAGGATTACCTTGAGCCAAAGTCCTACAGGAATAAAGCATTTCAAGTCAATCTCTGCGGCGCCCGCTCCGATCGTGGCCGTGAGCCGTTCGACCGAAGGTTGGAGGCGTAGCTTCAACTGTCCCACAGTGGTGACATGGCCACCATGGATCCAGCTTGCGAGAAAACTAGATTCGGCCACTCGTACTTCATCGGGGAAAGGGGTCACACGCAGCGACTTCGCGTCCAATCGCCAGCAAGGAGCATCGTCGCCGTCTCGCTTAATCTCGATGGATTCGCCATTGGCGAGGCCGATCCCCTCAAATACCAGCTTCGATGTGATGTCAGCCTCATACATCGCGTCTGTATGGCAAAGAACAGCCAGTTGACTGGCGTTCTTTATCGCAAGTCCCGTGACTGTTATTGGTGTATCAATAACATTCGGAAAGACCGTCCCGCCGATGCGAAGTGTCGCCATGAGACGCCGGGTGTCTAAAATCTGCTTGTCGATTGAATGCTCGCAGATCGCCTTACCGTTGATAACAGACAGCGGAACCCAGGCGGCGGTATTAGGATTTGCGATCTCAATCAATTCACCGCATTTGGGCACGATCAAGTGTAGTTGCACCGTCTTGTCGCCTGGCTTGAAGTGGGGCTCCTTGGCAAGCTGGATCTGAGGCCAGCGACAGAAGTCAAAAGAGCCTTCACTCGCTCGGAAAACAGGTTCGGGCGTGACGATTGTGACGGACCAACGTCGTACCACTTCATCCGATGGGCCTAGGAGTGAAAGAAGTCCCTCTAAGTCTTTTTCCCAATTGATTTCATGTCCCGTTACCGGAATAGTAACGTGAATGACGTGATCGCCCTCCGATAGCACCAGTTGCAAATCGCCCAGAAGTTCACTGGGCTCAAATTGGCCGAGCAAGCCACTGATGACCAGTTTCGTTTGGCCTGGGCAGTAACGCACCTCACTGCCGGCATGCTCCCAGTCACCGGCAAGTGTCATCTCGACATAAGCACCTCGTTCGCGCCGCCAGAGTTCTCGAGATGGGGTGGCAATTTGAATGACGCGGGCGGTATGCAATTGTTCAATTGGCCAAAGCCGGTGCTGATCCCACCCAGGTCCAAGTGTTTGAGGAGTACCCAATGTCATTCCATCGACACGCCACTTTGAATCTGATGGACCCACGAGGTGTCCTGCTCCATGCCACCGTGGCAATCGCTGGTGAGGCTCAAGCGTATCCCATCTTCTCGTCCGTCCATTGGGTACAAAGAGCTTGGGGCTCTCGAAGCCAAGCGGAAACAGCTGATTCTTAGGCATCGAACGTAGATCAAGAACACCATTAGGAGCGACATCGGCAATCGGCTCTGAGAACTCTGAAATCCAAGGCACGATTTCGGCCACCTGACTTCCGTTGTGAAAGATCTGAGCACTTGCCTCGTGGCCATCAAAGGGAACAGAGATAGAGGGCTGAATTCGAAAGCCTCCTACTGTGAATACCAACCTCCATTGCACAAAAGGTCTTGGAGTGCGATCACGGCCGGGTCCTGTCAAGATTACACGGCGCCGGCGGTGTTCATCGCGACCGTACAGTACATATTGGGCTCGGCTCGGCACGCGGCTTAAGAAGCGAGTTCCGTTCGTTCCTTCGGCCAACAAAGGGTATGCCGGTGGAAGTCCATGAACGCAGAAGGGCCAAGCCGCGACGATCCAGATGTCGTCTTGGACTTGCAAGATTTCTGCGCAATTCGGCTCGGGTAGCGCGCATGTTGCAAGGACTTTCAGGACATGTTCGTCAAAACGTAGGAGTTCTTGACTGACAAGTAATCTCGTGCCGTCAATGACTGGATAAAGGCCCCATGGGATATCGCGATTAGGTAAGCCAAGAGTCTTTTGCTTGTGAAGGGGTTGGCCATTGGGAAAGTGCGTAACGCGATCGAGACGGATGCACTCCTGAAGGCCACGAATGGTGGCTCGTCTCGTCGAACCGGTAATACCAGCTAAAGCGAGCAGATCGTCCCACACGTCCACTAGGCGAATGGGCAGGCCTTCAAGCGGTTCGGTGCCAAAAGTCCGTCGGTACCGCAGAGCTAATTGATCAGGTGTCAAGGCGGGTAGATCGGTCTGCAGAACTGCAAATTCAAGGACTCGACGTACCTCAACCAACAAATCCAAAAAAGGGTCTACCATCTCACCGGCGCGTGTCGTGCTGATGCCAGGACTTGTCTCAATAAACTTTAGGAGTTCATCCCGGAATGTTGGCGCGACAAGGTGTTCGAGAGAGCGTGATCGAAATCGACGTAGGGCTTCAGTCAAAAGGTGCAAGAGCGTGTCAGGCGAGACGCGATAAGCTGGTACAAAACGGCAAAGGCTGGCAATGAACAAGCGTCGCGCGTTGACGGATTGACGAATCGTGAAGAGTTTTGACTCGGCTAGGAATTCTCGGATTCGAGTGGGTGTACGTTGGTCGGCCGTCAGAAGTCGGGGATCGTTGTGTAGAAGGATCCCGAAGCCTTCATACATACTGTCGTCGAGGACGGAGGCGGCTAGATCACACAAGCCGAGACTTGAGAACTCGAATGAATGCTCAAACATGTATCGCGGGCTCTCGCCAGTGATCAATCGCCGAAGGAGGCACTTGGCGGGTTCATGGCTCGTGATCGCTCCGACGTGATCCCCGAAGAGACCACGGCGTCGTAGCACAGCCCGGAACGTGTAGTGTGGATCGTACTGCTCGCTCGCCTTGTATACGGCGAGTTCCTCTTGCCAACGCCCCCAGATGTCGTCGATCAATAATTGGTCTTGTAAATGCCTTGAATCCAATGCGCACTCCTTTCAGACGATGGTCGTAACACCCGCCAATCCAAAAACGTCCATAATCAAGTGCCGATTTAGCACGTCGATAATGTGGGGTGCCATGCGTTCATGAAGAAGGCAAAAGTGGCAGTAACGGTTGCAATGCGGGCAGTTCGCCAGTTCGTTCAGGTGATTGGATAGACGTTGTCCCTGATCTTCGCTCAAGTAACTATGCCACTGCCGGGCCAATCCTGTTCCACCCGTATGGGCGTCGGCCACCGTTAAGTAAACCGATTCATCATCAACGTCCCAATTCGTAGAGTAGTCAGAGCTGTCCCGTCGTAACAGAACTCCAACCGCTTGCCGGAATGCGGTGTAGCAGTTCCATATCTTGGCGGTGTCCAGGAGACCGTCGACCGACGTAAAACGAGCACGTGGAATACGTAGTGATGCGATGGGTACGAACTGGTGCACCCCGGCACAGTAGTCCCCACTGTGTTGCGGGTTGGGCACATGGATCCGTGAGGATTGGTAGCTGCGAGTCAATCCTTCGTAAAACATCGCGACCGTATGTGTGACTTTGGCTTGAGCCGACCATCCTAATCGTCCCAGTGTCCCACACTCAATCCAACTACTTGGGAGCTGGTCGGGGGCAATCACCGAGGTGGTTAACGCGGACACACGCGGATCGGTTGCCTGGAAACCGGTGATTGGTTGAGCGATGCAGTCGGCAGGCTCTGCAGTACGGACTTGAGTCAAAGTCGTACTACATGTGGGACACTTATTAAGTCGAGAGAAAGCCATACCACAGAGATCGCATTTCGCGTTGTCGCAGTACTGCACGACTTGCGACGCGGAGGTCTCCTCGCCAACCATTTCGGTGATGCGCCACATTGTCATACCGCGATAGAAAAAGCCGCCATTTTCGTTTCGGCGTGGCCCTGGAAAACATTCGCGAAGCAGTTGTTCAGCTCCACGTGTTTCCATAGTGAACTTGTCGTTGGGCATCCGCAATCGCACGACGAATTGGTCGCCGGCGCCTCGGTACAGGCCAAACATCCCCACGTACCCTAGTAGTATTGGGTAGTTGATCAGTTTTTCAATCGCCCGTGTCGTTGCATTGGCTCCAGCACCCTGCATGGTCAAACGTTCGAGCATACTTTCGACCCGTTGGAGGTGACTCCCCGTCGGCGGGTTCTTCTTCGATTCTTCGGATGCGTTTAACAAGCGGTCCAATAGGTCGTTGGCACCCGCTTGATCGAAGCCAAACCTTATCAATCGATCGATCAATGAATCTCTGTGCTGCGACACTTGGCTATTGACGTATGCGATGGCTTGTTGCACGGGACGTACTTGGCCTGTTTGTGGGCTCTTCCAGTGCGTCGTGTAGCCATCGGCATCGTCACTATTTCGACTGCCAGCGGCTAGCTGAGATAACAACTCCGACATCACCTGTGCTGCGGCTACGGCTTGTGCGTCAGTCGCTTTGGGGATCCAAATCGGAGTGATGTCTCGGAAAAATCGCTTCTCGAGATCACCAAAGAAATACATGTCGATGGGGTTGTTTGGACGCAAGACATTGAAGACCCAAGCGGGTCGTCCCAAACTGCGCCCCACACGCCCACTCCGCTGAATGTAGTTAGTGAATGTTGGCGGTACGCCATGCTGCAACAACATGTCCAAACGACCGATGTCAATGCCAAGCTCCATCAATGATGTGGCCGCTAAGACATTCAAGCGTCCCTTTCGGAACGCGTCTTCAACCAGCGCGCGATCCGTAGGATCAAGTCCGGCACGCAGGGCCTCAACGGTGCGGATGGGCGCCGGCTCTCCTTTTTCAACTGCTTCCAGCAATGGAGGTAGCAGTGCTTGGAGACGATCGCCAGCCTCCGCGTAAGGGGTTTTCTGAGGGTCGTGCCAAATCAGGCGTGATCGATTGTTATTCCCGCATGCATAGCAAAGTGGAAATCTACCAAACCAGGACTTGCCGCACTCTTGGCAATAGGTGCGGGATCGCGATACGCCCACAAGCCAGTCGCCTCGTCGGGTCTCATAGGTATACGCCCCCGAAGGCCGCCCTTGAGCAAGCGTCAAGTCGTGATATGCAAGCCAATCCTGCATGGGCTGGCCGACCAATCCGCAGTTCATAACCCACTCTTGAAGCGTCTCCCCGGGCACGGCTCGAAAGAATCCGATATCGACGAGCATGTCGAAGACCTTGTTGAACACGGTTTCGAGTTGCGTTCGGCCCAATCCTGTTTTGAGACCAATCTTCGGCAGCGTCCAGCGTCGGATGAACTGATCGCCTAGTCGCTTTCGAGTGATGAATCGCTGATGCTTTGCACCGGCAGAACTTGGTTCTTCTTCATAAAGTGGATCGTCGTCATCGTCATCTTCCACCACGTCGCTTCCAGTATCGCTAAGAGGACGGATAGGCAACTCAGGGCGCTTGATCGCGCAATCGGCAAAGAGATTCCATGCCGCGAGCTGCTCAAAGTCGCTAAGGTCGGAGTCATTCTGCAGTGCTTCGGGTATCAGTAGTGCATAGTCCAGCACGATCCACCGGTAGCGGTCGATAAAGGCATCGTCGAACACCACATCGCTTAGTGCTTGACGGATCGGGCTACGAAAGTGAGGTCCAGGTTCACCATATACGTCGGTCATAAGTCGCTGCCAGACGACACCAGCGGGACGTCGATCCTTTATGCAACGCATGGCTTCGTGAAGCTCAACGGATGGCATCGGCCCGTGAGTTAGCAGGTGATGAATGAACAGGCCAGAAGCACCGAGTCGCTTGGTATCATCGCGGAGGAAATTGCGAGCGATGCGGCCCGCGAGATTGCGTCCGTCAGTGATTGCCAGGACGCGTCCGACGTGACTCTCAGGGACAGCGGCGGTGAGGAGATAGTTGACAAAGGATTCAACGTGTAGACGGGCGGGGCGAGGATAGCCACGATCGTAACGGAATCCTTCTTCAGTTCCAGACTTGAGCATCGACTCGGACAGGAGTTGTCGGCATCCTGGGCATCGCTGGCGCACCACGCCCTGCCGTTTGGGCATCAACTCGCTCCGGTCATACGGATTCGTCCCCCATGTTACCTGGTGCCCTACTGGCCAGTAAATGCCAATCTGATCGGTGTCGGAAAGGGCAACTCGCAATCGATGGTCGCTCGGAAGCATGCCTCGGAAGACAGGTAGATCGAGCCAAGGCTCGTGCACACCACGTAATAGCGCGATGTACGGCTGGCCACAATTGCACATACCAAGTTCGGGCAGTGGCACGGGTTCAGAGAAAGGTGCCTCCTCTAGCCCCTCAGGTGGAAACGGTGTGCTGTACAGCTTTTGAGTCTGCGGTGAGAAGAACACGCCAATTGGCGGGACGGTGAACAGGTGGTATCGATCAACAAAAAGTCCAGCACCGCGGCCATAGCTCAAAAGGGCATGCAGACATTCATCTACTCGGGCGGCAAGAATCTCAGGTACCGCTGTTGTAACTCGCTCTCGAAGTACATCCCACGACACCATCTTCAGGTGTAAGTTATCACCATCCTGCTGCCAAAGCCCACCCCAAAGAGTCGGGAGTGACGCAAGAAGAATAGCCTTCCAGGCTTCGCGGAATGCCTGCCCCTCGACAACAACCTGCTCCAGACTTTGTCCTGAAGAAAGACTGGATTGGATCTGCTTTTGAAGCCTCATTCCGGCTTCTGTGAAGCCCTCTGGCGTGGCCAAGCCCATGGACCGAAGTGCGCTACGAATGTCCTCATTTGCTGATCCTTCGGTTAGCCCTTCCATCAACTGAAGTAGATCAATTGGGCGCCACTCTGCTGGTAGCGTAAGTGGCCCCTTATGGCTTGTGACGGTTGTCGGGGTGAACGCGATGACCTGTCCCTCTTCTCCGGTCAGATCGGTATACAACGTGCCGGGTTCGGCGACTGTAGCGGATGCAAGAAGCACTTGGCATGCAGGCTGAGGTTGTCGGAATTTTGCGGTGAGTCGCTGGTTAAGTTGGCGGATCGCTGTGCCACTTGCCCCTCGCCAGATGTGCGCTTCGTCATAAATAATGTGCCGTACATTCGACTTCTGCAGATGGCGCCGGAGCTTGCTCCCTGGCGAGGCTAGTGCATGGTCTAACGATTCAGGGGTCGTCAGTACAATGTCAACGGCTCCAGTTGTCTGCCCTAGCGCATTACGCGCATAGCTGATTTCCATAATTCGGTCGGCGGGATGATTCGGACATGTCAGCTGCCAACCAGACTCCGGCAAACATGCAGCCAATTTTGGGGAGCCTTTACGTCGACAATCCGGGTGCGGGCACTCCAAGCCGCGCACCGAGTCGCCGACCTTAAGAGGTGGGACCTCTAGGCCTGCATCCTCGCTCTCATTTCCGGTTGGTCTTGACCCGACCACCTCCCAAGGTGTGTCGCCATCCCAAATGCCGATACGAAGCAGCTTGCCGGAATTACCGTTCCGATTGACGGCATAGATCAATCGCAACATTCGATTAAGCTGGTCCGCCTCCAGAGTCTTCGTTGGGTAGATGATGATTGCCCGAAGAGGCGAACGGTTGGGGCCTACTTTATTGGTGAGACAATGCTGAATGACGGGAAGCAGAAAGCTCTCTGTCTTACCTGTTGCTGTAGGCACAGACAGAATCAGTCCGCGGCCATCGTTTGCAAGCGCACGACGTAGTGCCTGCTCTTGGTGCAAGTAGAGTCGACCGGATTCACTTCCGCCGAACAATACTTCTGTCACCGCCTTGCCCAACGCAGTGTGAATGTTTAGCTCATCGCATAGTTCAATCCAAGTTTGTGTAGAAGTTTGAGGGGGCTGTACAACCTCAATAAATGGCCCACGTATGTCCAATAGTCTGGATTCGCCATTCCCTGCGAATCGGTGGTCAAAAAACGCATCGGCGTTCTTAAATGTCTCGCGGTCGACTCTCACAGAGTTGAGATTACGTGCGAACACGATCGTCTGAATGGCCCTTTGAAGCACGGTGTCTACCGACATAAGCCACATCCTTTTCACGGTCTACACGAGTCGATTCGATCCTCACGCCACGTCTGCAAGAGAATGGTTGAGGTTTGATCGGCGGCGTATGCCTGCCGAGAAACCAAAGATGCGAGATCATTTCGATGACTTTGTTCGCCTTACCATCTCTTTGCGATTTCCACCGATCTCTGGAGAAGATGAGTTTCATCATCTTCATCAATACCTTCTGGGAGTTCTCTTAACCTCGCATGCCAAGAACGCTCAACCAATCGAAGCAAGTTGGCCTGACTCATTCGCCTGCCATCAGTCTTCGATGCCTGGAGGATCTGCCAGACCGACCTAATGCACTGCCTCCAGTAATCTCGTAGCTTTTCTCGCATTGGATCCTCGTCGCCCAAAGTGTGCGAGGTGTCATTCAACATCCGGTCCGTGTCGTCATCCGTGGACATCTCATCGCTCGCTGTATTGCTTGACCATTCCTTCGGCCAGCTCAAGAACCTTCTGCGCCAGTTCCTTGGGCGCGTTCACCTTGCAATGCGGTCCCATGCTCAGCACCCACCAGACGATTTCCTCAAGACCATCGACCTTGCAACGGAAGGTGATGGTGCCATCGTCATGCCAGTCGATTTCCTGTGTGTCATGCCAGTGCGTGTCGGCAATCGTCTCAGCAAACTCGACGTCGAACCGCAGCTCAATGTCATAGCTCTTGGCACCACGAATCATCCGCCAGGCATTGCCCAGATGCTTCTTGAGACTGAAGCTTCTGGGCACTTCATAAGGAACATCAGTCACCTCAATATCAGTGAAGCGATTTAGCT
>Ga0163150_10006271_pt1 | contig 14667 bp, 8 predicted proteins | sample OliLakLV19P2IB_FD_148628 | JGI IMG/M metagenome (GOLD analysis project Ga0163150, IMG submission 148628) | Freshwater microbial mat bacterial communities from Lake Vanda, McMurdo Dry Valleys, Antarctica - Oligotrophic Lake LV.19.P2.IB | ecosystem: Environmental > Aquatic > Freshwater > Lake >...
GCTTCGCCAAGGCCACCGGTCGGATCCTCACCTGGCTGAACAGCGACGACCGGCTCGCCCCGGGCAGCCTCTACACCGTCGGCCAGACCTTCCTGCTGCACCGCACCGACCTGGTGGCCGGCCGCTGTGCGCGCGTGGCCGACCGGGCGGCGCGGCCCCGCCACATCCACCGGAGTTATCTTCCGCTGGACCATGTCGAGGCCCTTTCCCTGGGCGACCTGCTCGACCTCGACCGCTGCTGGCTGAAAGGCTGCTTCTTCCACCAGCCGGAGGTCTTCTTCACCCGGGAAATCTTCGACCGTGCCGGCGGCTCGCTCCGCGAGGATCTCTTCTACAGCATGGATTATGATCTCTGGGTGCGCCTGGCCAAGGCCGGGGCGAGAATCTTCGCCGTGCCGGAGATCCTCGCGATTTTCCGCGAGCACAAGAACCAGAAGACCGGCGGCGCCGGCGTGCCCTACCTGCCCGAGCTCCGCGCGGTCAACACCGCCCACCGGTAAACGCCCCCGATTCCCGCCATGCCGACCGCCCCCGATTCCTTCCAAGCCTGGATCGCCCGCCTGCCCCGGTGGCACGGCTGGCTCCAGCTCTCGCCGGAGCGGCCCTACGCGCACGCGGAGGAGGAATACGACAACCAATACGGCGTGACGGCGCCGGAACCGGAGGACGGCCAGGGTCTGTGCGAGTTGCTCAAGAAACACGGGGTCGAAACCAACGGGCCCGCGTTGGAGATCGGCTGCGGCACCGGCCGCCTGACCTACGGCCTGGCCCGGCATTATCCCGGCCCGGATTTCCTGATCACCGATCCGTCGCAGACTTTCCTGCGGATCACCCAAACCCAACTGGGCAACCCCGCGGAGGCTTCCACCCGGCTGCACTTCGCGGTGCTCAACGCCGATGACCTCGGCCAGCTGCCACGCGACATGTTCTCGGTCATCGCCATGCGCTCGACCCTGCACCACATCCTCAAGGTCGAGGAATTTATTGCCGCCTGCGGCCGTACCCTGCGGCCGGGCGGGGCGCTGGTCATGGGGGCTGAACCGGTCGAGAGCGGCTATGTCCTGATGGGGGCGGTGGGCCAGTGCATCGCGCCCGTGCTGCAGGCCGCCGGGATCACCGTGCGCCCGGAGTGGACGCGCCAGATCAATGATCTCACCGATACCGTGAAATTCTACTGCCGGCGCGACCTCAACAAGACCACGGCGGAGGACAAGCACCTCTTCCGCGAACACGAGATGGCCGACCTCGGCTTGCAGCACGGCCTGCAATTGAAGTTTTTTCCCAACGGCGCCTTCAGCGAGTTTGTGCCACCCCACCTGCCCGAGTTCGAGAGCTTCAGCCACTTCTTCCTGAACTACCTGCAGTTCTGCATGCTCTTCGACGCCGAGCTCCTCACGCTGATCCGCCGCCACCTGCAGCCCCAGCTCAAATACCTCGACGATTGCTACCGCAGCCACGTCGGCCCCACCATCACCGGTGTTTTCCTGCTGAAAAAGACCACCGGCCCGGCCTGACCCCATGCAACCCGTCACCGACAAGCGCCGCACCGCCGACCTGCCCAAGCGTGTCCTCTTCCTCAACGACGTGGCCTTCCAATACGGCGCCGGCGTCGCGCAGGCCCGGCAGGTCGAGGCCTTCCTCGCCCTCGGTATCGAGGTCGGCGTGCTCGCGTGGTCGCCGGGCAACATCAGCCTGGAGGACGTCGCCACGCGGCCGATCGACCGCGAACTCTGGCTCGGCGTCCGCGAGGTCAACCACCTCGAGGGCGGCCTGGCCTTGTCCGATGAGGCGGTCATCGCGGGCCTGCTCATGGAGGTGGCCCGCTTCAATCCCACCATTGTCCTGGTCGGCAACCTGCACGCGGCCCGCTGGCCGTTCCAGTTGCTGCCCGCCCTGACCCACCTCGGCTGTCGGGTGATCGCCTTTCTCCACGACGCCTATCTCTACACCGGTCGCTGCGCGTATCCCGGCTCCTGCCAGCTCTATCTTACGGGTTGCAACGAGACCTGCCCGACCGCCGACCAATATCCCCGCCTCGCACCGTCCCTCATCGCCGGGGCCTGGCGGATCCGCCGCGAAATCTTTGGCGGCCCGCAGGGCATCGAGGTGGTCGCCAACAGCCACTGGAGCCGGGACATGTTCAAGACCGCCCTGCCGGACTGCCGCTGGGCGGAGACCATCGAACTCGGCGCCGACGAGTTTGTCTTCACGCCCGGCGACAAGCACGCCGCGCGCCAGCAGCTGGGGCTGCCCGACGACAAGCCCCTCGTGCTGTGCGCCGCCGTCAATTTCCAGGAGGACCGCAAGGGCGGCCAGCAGTTGCGCGACATCGTCGCTGCGCTCAAGGATGAGGTGACCTTCGCCGGTTTCGGCCACAACGCGGACGAGATTCCCGGCCTCATCGGCCTCGGCTACCACCTACGCGCCGAAAAACTGGCCGTCTGCTACCAGGCCGCAGACATTTTCCTCGGCACGGCGACCGAGGAGGCGTTCGGGCAGACAGTCATGGAAGCCCAACTCTGCGGCATACCGGCGGTGGTCTTTCAGGCGGGCGGCGTCGTGGAAATCGTGCGCAATGAAATCACCGGGAAGCTCGTCCGCAACGGCGACGCCGGCGAGGCCATCGCCGCCCTGCGCGGCGCCTTGGCCGACGAGCGCTTCATGAAAGTCGCCGGCCCCTGGGCGCGGCAGTATGCCGTCAGCCGCTTCTCGCAGTGGGCCCACGAGGAACGCTGGCATGTCTTCCTCAGCGGCCGGCCCCAGAAGGGCACCGGCCACAATCCACCCGTCACGGCCTACCCCCTCGACGCGAAGGAGGACAGCCGGCGCATGGACCAGCACCGGCCGTCCTGGCCGGTGCACAGCGGCGTGTTCATCTCCCCAGAGCACGCGGGCATCGTTGACGCGACCTCGCACCTGCCCGGCTGGCAGACCCCGGGCGACTCTTTCAAACTCTACGAAATGGCTTTCCACGCCGGCGACGTGATGCTCGAGATCGGCCCGTTCGGCGGCCGGTCGGCGACCGTCATGCTGTTCGGCGCCCTGCACAACTCGAACCGCACCTGCCAGCCGCAGTATTACGGGATCGACATCAACGCCGACTCCATCTCCCGCACCCGGGGGATGATCGCCGAGTCCAAGCTCGGTGACCGCTGTCACCTCTTCCACGGCATTTTGCAGGACTTCGTGCAGCGCTGGACCATCACGCCCACGATGGTCTTCCTCGACGGCGACCACTCCTATGAAGGGGTCGTCGCCGACCTCAAGACCCTCAGCGCCTACCTGCGTCCGGGCACGCCGATCCTCATGCATGATTTCCTCAATGAGGAAAATCACACGGGCAAGATGGGCGTGCAACGCGCCGCCCTTGAGTGGGAGCACGCCGGTCACGGCCGCTTCCTCGGTTGCTTCGGTTGCTCGGCCCTCTACCTCGTGCAGGGACCGGCCGGCCAGTCATGACGATCCTCCTCGCTCACGTTTTCCTCCTTGCCCTGCTCTCGCTCGCGACCGCGCGACGGCTGGCGCAAAACGGGGTGGATCGGCTCATCGCCGCGACGCTGCTTTTTTGGAGCAACATTGTCGTGCTCTCTCTTCTGCTGTCACCCTTGGGCAAAGTCGGTGCCACTGATTGGATGTTTCGCGGCTCGCTCCTGCTGGGGGCGGCCACGTTTCTCGGGGTGTGGCGCTGGGTCGCCCCTGAACCTGTTGGCGCACCAAGCGGCGGGCCGAAGGACAAGACCAGCCGGTGGCTACTCATCGCCGCCGGAGGCACCCTCATCCCGCTTCTGCTGGGCAACCTCGCCATCGCCTGGACCTATGCGCCCAACAATTACGACTCCCTGACTTACCATCTGCCGCGGGTGATGTATTACCTCGGTCAAGGTTCGCTCACTCATTTCGAATCGGCCGACTTCCGCCAAGTCAACTATCCCTTCAATTTCAATCTGCTGCAGTTGCTTTGCTTCGCCTACGACGCGCCAGCCCAGACGATCAATTTCCTTAATGTCGCGGCCTGGGTCGTCACAGGCCTGGCCGTCCATCGCATCGCCCGCTTGGCGGGCTGCAGCGGCAACGCCTCGCTCGTAGCGGCCTGGCTGGTACTGACCTCCACTGAGACCCTCGCGCAGGCGACCAGCACCATTCTCGACCTGCCCACCGGGGCCGCCCTCGTGAGTGCACTGGTCTTCGGCCTGCGTTGGCGGGCATCCCGGCGGATGAGAGACGCGTTGCTGGCCGGCCTTGCGGCCACTCTCAGCATGGGCACCAAACTCACCGGGATTTATTTCGGCCCGCCCGCCGTTCTCCTTTTGGCCGCGATTGCGTTCCAACACTGGCGCCGCCGGGAAATCCCGCCGTTCATTGACGGGGTGAGAGCCTGGGTTGTCCCGGCCGTGGTCGCGGGCGTCCTCTGTGCACCGTTTCTCGTCTTCAACCTGCTGGCCACCGGCGAACCGATGACCTATCGGATGGACTTCACCCTGAACAAACCTTTCGTCCTTGGCTGCGCGTGGCAAACCGCCACGGGCTATCTCGTCCCGCTGTTCTTCGAGCCCTTTGCTCGCTTCACTTTCGACCTCGAGCAGATCCACACCCTGAATCTTTGGTTCCAACAAAACGTCTTCGCGAACTGGAACGAGGCCTACGCGTTCTCTCCGCTTTATACCATTTTACCCGACCTCAACGAAGACCATGTGTATTTCGGTTTTGCCGGCCCGCTCTGCCTCATCTGCGCGATCCTCTGCCTCTGGCGCGACCGCCGCCTGCAACACCCCATGGGCTGGCTCGCACTCCTCGGACTCGGCTGGTTTGTCGCCTATTTCGCGCTGAACAAATGGTCCACTTACAACCAGCGCTATTTCGTGCCGCCGCTGGTGCTCCTCGGCCCCTGTGCCGCCGCCATCTTCGACGGTCCGCTCAACGGTTCCATACTGCTGCGCCGCGTCCGCCATGGCCTTTTTCTACTCGTTGCGGCCTGCGGACTTTGGTTCTCCGTGCACTATCTCCTCAAGAATACCAGCCGCCCGGTGCCCTTTGCCGGGGTGCCACGCCCGAAGATCGTTCCTGATCTGCCGACTACGCTGCGCGAGCGACTGGCCGCTCAGAGTCGCATCAATTTCAGTTCCTACGGCACCAATGAGCGCATTTATCCGCTGATGCGTCTGGGGCCGCACCAGCAGATTACCTCGGGCTCGCGAATCGATCCGGCCAATTACAGCGTGTTTTCGTTCTGGGGTATCACGCGGAATTACATCTACAGCAATCTCGCCTACTACGCCTCCTACTTGGTCGTGCCGGTGCCGGCCAAAAAGACCGCCGGCGTTGAATTTCTCGGTGTCATGCCGGGGAGCAACGATACCTTCGACTACGTTGGGTTGCCGCCCCACGCCGGCGAACAACCGGCCTCACCGCAAACCCGCAATGTCGCGATGATCGTGGAGTATACGGCCGACACCAGTCGGACCCTGCGGCTCGAGACCGGTCGTATCCGCATCGTCGGGCTCAATCCGGCAGACGGGGCCCACGCGCGCGTCAGCGCCGAATTAGCCGACGGCACGATCATCCCCGTGCTCAATGTGGCGCACTCGGACTGGAGCAACGTCGCGCAGAAAAAGCCGTTCAAGCGACTGATACTCGAGGTGGTGGATGATACCGATGGGGGCGTGCTTGGTCATGCCGACATGCCGATTACCCTGCGGATCAGCGAGGCCGAGATTGTCCCTGCCGCCAATCCGGCCACCTTGTTCACCATCGATTTCATCGCCCGCGAGCCCGGCCGCAAACTCTCCGTCAGCGGCCTGGCGGACTTTGAAGGACCTTATCCGCAATGGGATCTCCCGTTTTTTCGGTGGGCCAAGCAACCGGTGGTCCGGGTGACTGTCCCCGCCGATGCCCGCCTCCGGCAAATCCAGCTCACGTTCAGCGTCCGCCTGCAAGTGAGGGAAGGGGCCGGACTGGAAGTGATTCATAACGGCCAGTTGGTGCAAAGCTTCTGGCTGAAGGGACGGACCGAGTGGCACACCCAGACCCTATTGGTCCCCGCCAGCCCGGGAGAAAACATCATTGAGCTCAAGGATTCCTCCAATAGCGATTCGTCGGATTGGTTGGGCTACCTTGATTTGAATCCCGATGTGAAGAAATACGTTATCGCGCAAAACCAGCCCTTGGAAGAAGGAGCGCGCCAACACTACAATGACCATGGCCGGGCGGAAGGACGCCCCCTCCCCATGCGCTCTCAAGCACTTTCCTCTTCTCCGCCGCCCGACTCACTCTATTACGTATATCGCATCCTGCGCGTGGAAGGCCTTATCGCCCAATAGGACCTCGCCGCCTCGACGATGCCGCCCAGATCGTAACTCCATGTATCTCTTCCTTACCCACTGCCTCATTCTGCTCGGTTCGTCCTATGGGACCACCCGACACCTGCTGGCTCGCGGGGTGGATCGCTGGCTTGGAACCGCTCTGCTGACTTGGGGCAACATTGTCGTCACCTGCTTGCTCCTGTCCTGTGTCCACCGGTTGGGCGACCCCGGCTGGTTTTTCCGCGTTTCGATCCTGCTGACGGGGGCGACGTGGCTCTGGCTGCGGCGGTATCATCCCATCCCCGAAACTCCTTCGCCGCCCGGCCGGGGTGACGAGGCACTTTCCGGCCGCTTGCTGGCTGGGTTCATTCTTACGCTGATCCCGCTGGTCTACGCCAGCCTCCGCATCGCGAGCACCTATGTGCCGAACAATTACGACTCACTGGCCTACCATTTGCCCCGCGTGATGTTCTACCTCGGGCAAGACAGCCTCGCCCACTTTGCCACCGGCAACGACCGGCAGATTTATTTCCCCTTCAATTTCAACCTGCTGCAGCTGTTTAGCCTCATCTACAGCGCGCCGCTGCAGACCCTCAATTTCATCAATCTGGCCGCTTGGGGCACCGCGGGCGTCGCCATCTACCGCCTAGCCCGGCTGTGCGCCTGCTCGGCCAATGCCTCCCTTATTGCCGCGTGGCTGGCCCTCACCTCCACGCAGATTCTGGCCCAAGCAACTGCCACGACCAACGACCTGCCCACCGGCGCGGGCTTGCTTTGTGTCTTGGTGTTCACCCTCCGCTGGGCCCAAACGAAACTGCAACGGGACGCTATGCTCGCCGGGCTGGCGGCCGGCCTCACCGCCGGCACGAAACTCACCGTGATCTTCTTCGGCCCCGCCGCCGCCCTGATCGTGCTCCTCCTTGCCTGGCGGCACTGGCAACGCAGCGCCACCCGTAACTACTTCATCGGTCTACGCGCTTGGATCGTTCCCGGACTCCTGGCGCTCTGCATCGCCGCCCCTTTTGCGCTGATCAACCTCGCCGAGAAAGGGCACTGGATGAACACGACTTACGACTACACCCTGAACCGCCCCTTTTCCGTCGCGAGTGTAGGCCAAACCAGCGCGGCTTATCTGACCCAGCTATTCATCGAGCCGCTCCATCGCTTCACCCAAAACCTTGAATTCACCCGGCAACTGAATGCCTGGGGCGAGCAGTCCCTCTTTCCCCACTGGAACGCCGCCTACGCCTTTTCCCCGTTTTATCTTTTCCCGCCCGATTTGAATGAAGACCATGTGTGGTTCGGCCTTGCCGGCCCCTTTATTCTCCTGTGTGCGGTTTTTTGCCTGCTGCGTTTCAGGCTGCAATCGGCACCGGTCGTGTGGCTCGCTTGGTTGGGTCTGGGTTGGTTGGCCACTTATTTCCTGCTGAACAAATGGTCGCTCTACAACCAGCGGTATTTCGTTCTGCCGATCTTGGTCATGAGTCCATGCATCGCTGCATTAGTGGATGCCGGTCGGACCAGCCGCCACTTTCACAAGCTCACCCGGGATCTGCTCGTGATTTTGGCCCTTAGCTCCCTCTGGCTGGGGGGCGTCTACCTGCTGCTCAACAGCAGCCGGCCCTATGCCCCCCTTTGGGCCGGCAAACCCGCTCCACCCGCCCTACCCGCCTTGCCGCCGTTAATGGCCCGGCGCATGGCCGAGCAACCCTTGGTCAATTTCGATTCCACCGACGGCAATGAGCGCGCCTTCCTGCTCATGATGCAGAGATCCCGGCAGCGGTTCGTCGCCTTCGACGCGGTCGTGCCGGATGCCTACAATGTATTTTCCGAGTGGGGTTTCCCCCGCAAGGTCACCTACAGCAATATCGAGCAGATGTCCTCCTATACCTTGGTCGAAATCCCAACCAAGAAGACGGCGGGGGTGGAATTCCTCGGCACCATTGGAGAGGGACAGCCCGCCTTGGATTACTATGGCCTCGCGGCGCACGCCAACGCGGTACCGGCCAATGCAGGCAACCGGAATGTACTGATAGAGTTCTACTATGCCCCGCGCGATCCCAACCGGTATTCCAACATGCGCGTCAGGGTGGCCGGACTCAACCCCGCGGATCACGCCCGACTCACGGTCGGAATCGAATACGAGGACCGGACCACCGCCACCCTCGCTGTTTTCACCCAGACCGGCACCGCCCCCGCTCCAGTCACCCGGCCGTTCCGCCGTTTCACCATCCAGGTGGACGATGAGGCGAGCGGCGTAAAAATAGGGGCCGGCGACGTCCCCTATCTCATCCGCACCCTGCCCCCTGACGTCGAGGCGCCGGACGACCCTTCCAAATTGTTTGCCGATGAGCTGATCGTCGCCGCCCCGCAACCCCACATCCTGACCGAGGGATTGGCCACGCCGGAGGGCCCCTATGCGCAATGGGATTTGCCCCGCATCCGTTGGGCCAAGTCCCCGGTGGTCCGCTTGGAGATACCCGAGACGGACCAGCTGGCCCGGCTGGAACTGGTTTTCTCTGTTCGCCTGGAAGTGCGCGAAACCGCCGACCTCGATGTGGTTTTCAACGGCCAGGTTGTGCAACACTTCCGATTGGCCGGAGCCCACGAATGGTCCACTCAGACACTGCAACTCAACCTACAACCCGGCAAAAATGTGCTGGAGTTCAGAAATGTCTCCGTTGGCACCGAGTGGGACTGGCTGGACTACCTCGAGCGCTACCCAGATGTGAAGAAATACCTTCTCTCCCTGAACATTCCCTTGGAAAAAGGCGCGCAGGAGCACTACGAAACTTTTGGTAAGAACGAGCATCGGGTCCTTTATCTCCAGCGCCGGACCGAATCCCTCCCCGGGTCGGCTCAGCTCTATTATCTTTTCCGCACCCTGCGCCTGAACGGCTACCGCAACCCATGAACCACGCCATGCCCACCCCGGTCAAATCGCTGCCGGCCCGCTCCGGCCGCAACCTCTACATCGATACGCTTCGCGGCGGGAGCATCTTCGGCGTCGTCTGCATTCATTTCGCCGGCAGCTTCGTCACGACCGATAGTCACGCCTGGACCCCGTCCTTCTATCTCGGCCTGATCCTGAACCAGGGCTTCATCTTCGCCGTCCCCCTGTTCGTGTTTCTTTCCGGGCTGCTCGCGGGTTCGTCGAAAACCGTGCTGGCTCTCGGCGACTATTACCGCGGCCGGCTCTGGCGAATCGGCTTCCCCTACCTGCTCGCCAGTATCGCCTCCTTCTTCCTGCTCAACCACTACGCGACATGGTCGGGCCTCTCCGGAGTCAGCGAAAAATTCTCCTGGCTCGCCAGTCGCTTCTTTCTCTCCGGGATCGAGCCGACGCTCTATTTCATCCCGCTCATCCTCTACCTGTATTTTCTGCAGCCCGCCCTCAAGGCCCTGCCCGGCTGGCTCAACCGTATCGTCCCCTCCGTCAGCCCTGCGCGCTTCGCCCTCGTGGTCGCCGGCCTGCTCCTGATCCTCCATGTCACTCTCGGCGTGCTGTGTTATCGCAGCACCCTGAATTACTATGTGTGGGGCCGCCCCAACCCCTTGTTTTGGATGTTCTATTTCTTCGCCGGGCTGCATTTCCCTAGCCTCACGGGATTCTTGTCGCACGGCACCTTGAGGGTCATGGGCCTCCTCGCGGGGCTGGTTGCCGTCATCACCATGGGCTGGAACCTGATCCACCACACCGACATTGCGGTCGTCGGGGTGCACTTCGAGCGCAACGTGCTGGATTTCGCCTACGTCCGGCCGGAGATGCTGGTCTATGACCTGGCCGTCGTGGCGGCCCTCGCCACCGGCATCGCGCTCGGCTGGAGCCCGCAGGCGACAGTCCTCTCCTATCTCGGACGCTACACGCTGGAAATCTACCTCTGGCACATCCTGGTCCTCTATTACGGTGCCTGGCGCTACGCCGATGCGACGGAATCGTGCCGGCAGCTGCCCGAGTTGATCGTGCTCATCTGCCTCGCCACCCCCCTGCTCATCGCCGGCCTGGCGGACGGCTGGGACCGGTTGAGAAACTACGTCCGGCACCACCGGCTGGCCGTGGTCGAGGTGCCCTGACCCGCCAGAAATCGCGGTGGACATGTCGGGCCAAACCGGGCTTTTTCAACCCTCAGCACCAACCCTTCCCTCCCTGCGCCGACCGCCCATGTCCTCCCCGAGCACCAGCCCAGCCCCCCGCATCGCGATCACCATCCCCTGCTACCAGGAGGAGAAGACGATCGCGCAGGTCGTGGCGGACTTCAAGGCCCAGCTGCCCGGCGCCGCCATCTACGTCTTCGACAACAACTGCACCGACCGCACCGCCGAGTTCGCCCGCGCCGCCGGCGCCACCGTCATCCGGGAAAAGCGTCAGGGCAAAGGCCACGTCGTCTCCACTATTTTCGAGGTCGTCCGGGAAGACGTTATGGTGATGATTGACGGTGACGGCACCTACGACGCCACGGCCGTCCACCGCCTGCTCGCCCCCATCCTCGCCGGTGATGCCGATATGGTGGTTGCCGCCCGGCTGCAGCAATACAGCGACAAGTCTTTCCGGAAATTCCACGTGGCCGGCAACCAGCTGGTCTGCTGGATCATCAACCGGATGTTCAAGTCGAACATCTCCGACATCTTCTCCGGCTACCGCGCCTTCACCCGCGAGTGCGCCCTGCTGATTCCGATCACGTCGCACGGCTTTGACGTCGAGACGGAGCTCACCATGCAGAGCCTCTACCGTGGCATGGTGATCAAGGAAATCGAGGCCCCCTACGGCGAACGCCCGGCGGGCAGCTTCTCCAAGCTCCGCACCATTCCCGACGGCCTGCGCGTGCTCTTGCGCCTCTTCCTGCTGATGCGGTCCTACAAGCCGCTCACGCTATTCGGCTCCGTGGCCATCGCCCTCTTCCTTGGCACCCTGGCCGCTGGCGTGCTGCCCGCAATCGAACTGATCGAGCACCACCGGGTGGACAGCCGGGCCGCCGCCATTCTCGCCCTTTCCGGTTTCATGCTGACCTGCCTGAGCCTCGCGCTCGGCCTGGTGCTGAGCTCCGTCAACCTGCGCCTTCTTGAGCTTGAACGGGTGGTCATCAAGCGCATCCAGCGTTCCCGCGTGGACTGACGGGTGGCCGCACCTCGCATGGGCACCAAGGATTTCAACGCGCTCGACCTGTTCATCTGCCGCTGGCGCTCGCGCATCGTCCGGCGACACATCCGGCCCGCCGCGCGCGTGCTGGACTTCGGCTGCGGCCACCAGGCCATGATCCTGCGCGCCATCCAACCGGACATCAAGTCGGGCATCGGCCTCGACTACGACGCCACCCCCGGCCGGATCGCGGACAACCTCGAGATCCGGCAGTTCCACTTCAAGAACCGGCTCGATTTTCCCGACGGCCACTTCGACCACGTCACCATCCTCGCGGTGCTGGAGCACATCGCCCTCGACGAGGTCGACCCCCTGTTCCGCGAATTCCGCCGCATCCTCGCGGACGGCGGTCGCGTGCTGATCACCACGCCCACGCCGGCCGCCAAGCCGGTTCTGGAGTTCCTCGCCTTCAAGCTGCACGTCATCTCGAAGCCGGAGATCGCCGACCACCGGCACTACTACAGCGAAGCCGACCTGCGGGCCCTCGCCGCGCGGCACGGCCTGGAGTTCACCGCCTACGATAAATTTCTGTTCGGATTCAACTGCTTTGCGACGCTGACCAAGCCTCCGCGCTGAAGTCCGCGATGAATCTCGGTTATTTGAGCACGCCGCATCCCTAGCTCAAGACCCCGCGCCGCCGTCATGGACCTTTTCCTCGCCCACAGCCTCCTGCTGATCTGGGCCTCGATCGGAGCGGCGCGGAAGCTGGCTGCGCTCACCGCCGACCGGCTCTTGGCGGCGGCCCTGCTCGCGTGGGGCAATATCGTGGTCACCAGTCTGGTGCTCTCCTGCGCGCACAAGCTCGGCGAGCCGAAGTTATTTTTCGGCACTTCCCTGCTGCTCGCCACCCTGACGGTCCTGACGTCGGTGAAAATCCCGCCCGTGGCCGCCGACTCCACCCCGGTTGAAACGGATGGCGGCAAGCCCGACGCCTGGCTCGCCGTCGCCTTCATTCTCGTCGTCGTGCCACTGGCCGGCGCCAACGCGTGGCTCGCCGCCACCTACCTGCCCGGTGGCGACGACGCGCTCAGTTACCATCTGCCGCGGGCCATGTTTTATCTCGGTCAGGACAGCCTCGCCCACTTCGACGCGAGCGACTTGCGGCAAACCCGGCTCCCGTTCAATTTCAACCTGCTGCAGGTGTTTGGCCTGGTCTACGGTCCGCCGCTGCAAGTCCTGAATCTCTTCGGCCTCACTGCCTGGGCCGTCGGTGGCCTGGCGGTCTACCGGCTCTGCCGTCGGTGGGTCTGCGGCGCCAACGCCTCGCTGCTGACGTCCTGGCTGGCCCTCGCGGCCCCGCCCGTGCTCGCCAATGCTTCTTCCTCCGCGCCGGATCTGGCGGCCGGCGCGGCCCTCGTATGCGCCGGCGTCTTCGCCCTGCAATGGAAGCGAACCGTCCAGCTCCGCCATGCCCTGCTGGCCGGACTCGCGGCGGGCCTCGCCGCCGGCAGCAGCCTAGGCCTCTTCCTGCTCGCGCCGCTCCTGCTGCTGGGGGCGGGATGGATGGCGCGGAAAGAGACGGGGGGCATCCGCAGTTGGATCCTGCCGGCTTTGCTCGCGTTCGCCATCAGTGCGCCCTTCGCGCTCATCAACCTCGCCGAGACCGGAGAAATGCTCAAGGCCGGGCTGATGTTGCGGCAGTGGCACTCGTCGGGCCTGGGGGAATTCCTTCCTGCGCTCCTGTTGCTGGGTCCCGGCGTTGCTCGGCTCATCGAGATGGCCACGGCCGGCCCGCCGGCTCGGCGCGCCACCGGCTGGGTGCTCGCGCTGGCGGTGGCACTGGCCGCCACGTGGTCGGGTGGAACCGACCTGCTCACCAACCCCGGCCGGCCGCTGCCCCCCCTGCTGAAGGGCGCCCTTGTGCCGCCGGGACTGCCTACCCTGCCGTTGCTCCTGGAATTCCGGCTGAAGGACCAGCCGCGAGTCAACATCGACACCGACGGCGTCGATGAGTGCATCTTCCCGCTGATGGCCCAGGGGCATCACGAACGCTTCACCTCCCGCAGCCAGGTTGTGCCCGGCGCCTACCATCTTCTTTCACGATCGGGCCTTTCGCGCAACGCGTCCTTTCGCAATGCCGGCGGGCTGCCGTCCTACACCCTCGTGCCCATCCCCGCCAAGCGCACCGCCGGCGTGGAGTTTCTCGCGACTATCGGCGCGGGCCCGGCGGCGCGGGACTATTTCGGGCTCGTCCCGCGGGCCGGTGAAAACACGCCTTATGATTCCAACCGGAATCTGCTGGTCACGCTCTATCACGACCCGCAGGCCTCCGGCGAGACGACGGCTACCCGCATCACCATTGCCGGCCTGAATTCCGAGGACCGGGCGCGCCTCGTCGTGACCATGGAAAACACGGATGGTCGCATCGCCCCGCTCGCTACCTTCGGGGAAAATGGCGAAGCCCGCGTCACGATCCTCCGGCCGTTCTCCCGGTTGTTCTTCCGCGTCCTGGACGCGGCCGACGGCTCCGAACTGGGCGCCACCGCGCTCGCCTACACGCCACCGGCCGCCGAAAGCCAGCCGCCCATCGATGTGCTGCCGCCCACCGGCGCCAGTTCGCTCTTCGTGTTCGATGCGGTTGCGTCCCGGAACTCGAACGATATTTCCTGCGAGGGCCTGCTGCCGGTCGTGGGCCCCTTCCCCCAGTGGAACCTGCCTTACATCCGCTGGGCCAAGCAGCCTTCCGTCCGCCTGAAGATCCCCGCGACCGACCGGCTCGCGCGCCTGGTTGTCTCCTTCAGCGTGCAACCCCAAGTGCGGCCCACCGCCGGGCTGGACGTGCGCTTCAACGGGAAACTTGTCGGGCACTACGAGCTCAAGGCGCGCACCGCGTGGCTCGACCAGACCTTGGAGCTGGTCCCGCAGGCGGGTGAAAACGTGCTCGAGTTCGACGACGCCACTTTCGCCACCGAGCCGGACTGGCAGGATTACCTCCAGCGCTACCCGGATGTGCAGGCCCACCTCGAAACCAACAAGATCCCGCTCGAGACGGGTGCCCGGGAGCATTTTGAGTCCCGTGGCCGCGCCGAGGGTCGCACCGTGCAGATGCGCGCGTCCGACCGGCTTGAGCCGGCTCCGCAATCCTACTACTTCATCTATCGCAGCATCCGCCTGGAGGGTTTCAAAAAGCCATGACCCCCCAGGACAACACACCTCGCCCCGCCTCGCTCCAGTTTGGCCGGTGGCCGGCCGTCCTGATCTCCCTCGTGGTGCTGGTCCTCACGTGGTTCA
>Ga0163150_10006275_pt1 | contig 14664 bp, 13 predicted proteins | sample OliLakLV19P2IB_FD_148628 | JGI IMG/M metagenome (GOLD analysis project Ga0163150, IMG submission 148628) | Freshwater microbial mat bacterial communities from Lake Vanda, McMurdo Dry Valleys, Antarctica - Oligotrophic Lake LV.19.P2.IB | ecosystem: Environmental > Aquatic > Freshwater > Lake >...
CTGGAATACATCGTCGACGGAATCTCCGCCGGAACCGGTATGCTGCATGACGTCGTTCGCACTACGCCCACCATGGAGGTAATCGCCGAGTTCAAAGTGATCACGAACGGCATTTCGTCCGAGTACGGCCGGCTGTCGGGCGGCGCGGTCGAGGTAGTCACGCGAGGCGGCACCAACAGTCCGCATGGCGAGCTGTTCAACTACATGCAGAACGACGCCTTCAACGCCAACTCCTGGCTACAGAATTCCCTGGGCGGCAGGAAGGCGCACTTCACCCAAAACATCTATGGCGGCACGTTCGGCGGGCCGGTGGTCCTGCCGAAGCTGTACAACGGGCGGAACAAGACCTTCTTCCTCTTCAATTACGAGGGACAGAAACGGCGCGAGGCAGGCCGGCTGATCACGCGCAGCGTCCCCACCGAGGCTGAGCGAAACGGCGATTTCTCGCAGACCGTGTACAACGGCATTTCGCCCACGTTCTACGATCAGGACGGACCCGTCAATTTCGACAACGCCACTAACTCCTGGATTCGCGAGCAACTGCTCGGCGACGGCAAGCGCATCCCGGCGGGTCGGATCAATCCGGTCAGCAAAGCGCTGCTCCGCTACGTACCGCTGCCGAATCGCGCGCCCAACCCGGGCACCTCCATGCTGAACAACTTCGTTGCACCGGAGAGCTACAAGAAGGACTCCTGGATGTACGGAGTTCGCCTGGATCATCAGTTCACGCCATCGCACCGGTTCTTCGGCCGCTACGCTTCGCGCAAGAACGAAGACGGCAGTACGCGAGCCGGCGGTCCCGCCAATACAGCCAACAGCTCGAACCAGATCGGCGGTTTCGGCGCCACGCTCAACTACGACTGGACGGTGTCGCCGACCCTCCTGTTGAATGCGCGCGCCGGCGTCAATTTCAATCCGAACACCACCGGCAACCTGCTCGATCCGACGATGGATACCTCAGACATCCCGTGGGATCCAGAGACCAGGCGCCTGCTCAACGGAAATCTGCCGATCACCGGAGTGTCGTATGCCGATATCACGCAAACTGGCGGGACTGCCGTCACGAACAACACGACCTACGACACCGGTCTCACGATGACCAGGATCCTGAACCGGCACACGATCCGTTATGGCGTGCAGCATCGACGCTACTTTGACAATTTGTGGAACAGCGGCAACGGTACATTCCGCTTCATGGCCAACCCGGTGCACCGCACTGCCGGTGTCGACTTTGGCTATGGCTCCGACCTTTCGAACGCGTACGCCATGGGCGCGTTCCTGGCGGGCGTGAATAACCGTGCCAACGTGACCGCTCCGACGACCCGCGCGAACAACTTCAATTACTACGCGGCGTTTATCCAGGACGACTTCAAACTGGCCCGCCGCCTGACCCTCAACCTGGGCCTGCGGTGGGATATGGAATCTCCGGTGACGGAGCGGTTCGACAAGTTGTACATGTGGGATCCGGACGCCCCTTCGCCCTTCCGCATCAACGCAGGCTACGATTTCGCGGCTGAGCTTCGTAAGGCCGGTCTCGATCCGGCCACCGTACGAACTCCTTCGTGGGTCACGTCTGGATTCAGGAATGGAGCGATTCGCGTGGCCAACACGCCGGAATACAATTCGCGCAACGCTACCATGTATCGTCCGTGGCAATTCGCTCCGCGCCTCGGGCTGGCCTGGCAGTTGAACGAGAAGACGGTTGTGCGGTCGTCGTTTGGTCAGATGTTCATCTCTACCAGCGGGGCGGCCGGTGCTTTCTCGACCGGCGGCTCGGGCATTCGCCTGGCCGATGGCGCAGATGCCGGATGGCACGCAAGCTTCGACAATATGGTCCACATGCGGTCCAACTACACCACCCCATGGGCGCCGTCCGATGTCAGCGCGTATCAGCGCACGACCGCGGCGGCGAACCTGCAGGCCACGGGACCGGTAGGACCGAGCGCGTTCAACCGCGCATCTCACATGCCGTACGAGTGGACGTGGAGCCTCGGCGTGCAGCGCGAACTGCCGCACGGCTTCCTGGTTGAAATGACGTATTCCGCCAATGCCGGGCGCGACCTTCTGGGCCCCGACATCCAGGCGCGCTTCCCGCGCGAGTTGTTCAACGGAGGCGCAGCGGGGCAGAATTCGCGCATCTACACCACGCAGATTGCGTCGCCCACAGCGGGACAGACGCTCAACAACAGCGTTGTCGGACTTAAACAGAACGTCGGCATCCTCGAGATGGACTACCCTTACTTCGGCGCAATGGCCGTACAGGGAAGCAATATCGGCACCTCGAATTTCCACTCGGGCAATTTGCGGGTGGAACGGCGGCTGCGCCAGGGAATGTTCTTCCTGATCAACTACACCATCAGCAAGTCGCTTGACGATGTCGGCGGACCGGACACAGGTACGGGCACCGGCATCAGCGGGATGAACACTGGCGGCAAACGGGTCCAGACAGTCGACAATACGCCGAGCGTCTATGGCTTCAGCCCGCTCGACGAGCGGCACGTGTTCCGCGCGACCTATAACGTCGAGATCCCGATCGGACATGGGAAGGCGATCCTCGGAACGCCCAACTCCTTCGGCGCGAAGGCTCTCGATTTTGCGTTCGGCGGATGGGAGTTCGCGGGCACCGGTATTCTGCGCTCCGGCAGGCCCGTCGTGTTCGATGCAACCACACCCAACATCAATAACAATGTCCGCGTCGAGTGGACGTATGGCAGCTTCGCGGGCGCGGGCACCAGTGTCTCCAACGCTCGCTTCGGCGATCCCAGGCAGGTCTTCTACTCGCAGGCTGACGCCCGCCTGAACGATCGCATCACGCGCTTTGACAACGTCGTTGACGCGCAGCGATTCACTTACGGGACCCTGTCTCCTGTCTTCGGCGATCTGCGCCATCCGGGCAGGACCAATTACGACCTGTCGCTGATGAAGGCGTTCTACTTCTCATCCGAGCGGAAGCAGTACCTGCAGCTGCGCATGGAGGGAACGAACATCTTCAATATCCGTGGATTCGGCAGCTATAACACCAAGATCGGAACCCGCGATTTCGGTCTGATTACAGCGCCTGGCAATACCGAGCGGCGGATTCAGATGTCGGCTCGCATCGTGTTCTAGTGTCCTCCGGGCCTCCCGCGCTAACCCCGCGGGAGGCTTTTTCCCGAGGCTTTCACGACTTGTTCGTGAGTACCTGCGAACGCAGCCTTCCCTTTCGCCGTCAGTCGGCAGATCGTCAGCCAGTACTTCCCTTTGAACGTTTTCTCGATCCCCACTTAACCTGCCTCTTCGAGCTTCGCAAGGTGGCTGGATAAAATAAAAGACACTTCGCCGTCCTGCCCCAGCCGCCACGGAAGAGGAAATCCGGGCCGCGGCCCTGCGGTTTGTTCGAAAGGTAGGCGGGTTTCACAAGCCCTCGAAGGCCAGCCAGGAGGCCTTTGAAAGCGCCGTTTCTGAGATTGCGGGTGCCGCTACGAAGTTGCTTCGCCGTCTTCCCGACCCGCCCGCTCCCAAGGTGAAGCTTCCAGACGCAGCCGAAGCTCGTGCCGGATGGTGAATCCGCAGACCGTGCAGGTCACCGGCCTCACGCGGGACGGCCTGTTCCTCACTTAAGTTTCGAACCGGCAAAACACGTTTCGCCGGCCACATAACGCGGGCGGGCACATTACATGGACAACCTCTCTTGCGCGGAAGGTTGGGGAGACCGGCCGAGGAGCCGAAGGGCAGCCTTGACCGCGCCAGAGGCGAAGTCCCTTAGGTTCTGCGCTTCTAATCCATTGACACAGAGGCTTGAGGTGTACGGTGTTGCAAACCCTTGATAGTTGTGTAAATCGATCGAGAGAACGCAACAAGTCGACCGCCAGACTGTGGTGCTCCGTTGGCGACGCTTCCACAACGACAACGGCACATCAAGTGGTGCATTATTCGCAGACGACGTTCATAGATGGGGTGCGCATCCATCGCATTGAAGTAGTGCCGGTGCGCATTTTTGAGCCGGCAAAAACAGTGGCGGATTGCTTCAAGTACCGGAACAAGATCGGGCTCGATATCGCGCTGGAAGCCCTGTGAGATGTGCTTCGCCAGAGAAAAGCGACGGTGGACGAAATCCAGCATTTCGCCAGCATCTGTAGAGTGTCCAGAATCATTCGACCGTATCTGGAGGCGAGCGTATGCGCGCCAGGGAGGTGAAGAATCTGGCGGGTTCCCTACGTGCCAAACTGCTCAACCGTTCGCGAGAACGGAAAGAAGATTTTCAACTTGTCCTAAGCCGCTGGATCGCGGAACGATTTCCCTATCGGCCTGGTGAATCGCCGCAGCATGACCAATTCGTCATCGCGATGGCGAACTATATCCAGCCGGGCGAGAATGCGGAGTGGGCGTTCGTGTATTGCACGCTGTCGGTGGTCAACATGGCGACGATGGAAGTGGAGCGCCGGATTCCGGCGGCTTGCGGAGACCAGGCGTTCGCGAACGAGACGTTGCCCGAGGGTGCGTGCTTCGTGCCGCGCATTTTCCGCAAGGACGCATCGACACTGCGGGTGTTCTTCGCGAGCGAAGCGCCACGGCAGCGCGAAGCACAGACCTGGCACCGAGACTTCGATATCCGCAAGCAGACGTTCTCGCCCGCTGTGGGACGTGCTCGTATAGAAACCGCATCCGGCACCTTCAACATGCAGCCGCGCCGTTTCTACGACGATGCCGTGGCACAAGGATTTCGTGGGGAGCCTTAAGATTTCGGACTTTATTCGATAGATTCGTTTAAACAATTCGACGGGAAAACGTATGTGGTTGTGAATAATTACCCGGGCGGGCAGAACGGGCTGGCGGCGCTGAACGGCAGCTTCGATACTTTTGGGGTGCTCGGTCATTTCTTCTCGCGTGGCAAAGAGAAACTGACGGAGTCGGCGGTGAACCGTTTGCCGGACGGGACCTGGATGGCGAACGGAGGCAGGTCGAAGCCGGTGTTCGAGAAGTTTGGATCGCAGTATTACCTCGGATGGCAGGAGTCGACGCGCGTGGGCGGTGTGTCGCGGTCCGTGTTTAATATTGACGTGTCGCGCGACGGTGTGAAATGGACACGCAAGTATCGCTTTGAATAACGCGGAAGGCTGTGGGTGGGGCGCTGCAATTGTCGCCGACGTTGGAGATCCCGGCAACTTCCGCGGACGCGAGTGTCAGACGGGCAATGCGTGACGTTTGCCGGCGAGTATAGTCCAATGGATTATGAGAAAAGTCGCCGCCTTCCTGTTCCTGGCCGCCTGCGCGTTCTCCGCAGACCCGGAATGGCCTGGTTTCCGAGGGCCGCTCTCCAACCCCTCTGCCAGCAACTCGCGCCTGCCTGACAAGTGGTCGACGACTTCCAACGTCGAATGGAAAGCGGCAATCCCGGGTCTTGGCTGGTCTTCTCCGATCGTGGCCGGGAAAAGCATATTTCTCACGACTGTTACCACGGACGGCAAGGCGAAGCAGCCGCAGGCCGGCGCCACCTATTCCAACGATTACATTGCCGAACTCTCGAAACAGGGTTTGAAAGGCAAGGAAGTTCTGGACCGCCTGAACGCGCGCGACTTCGAATTACCCGATGAAGTGACAGTTCATTATTTCCTTTACTCCATCGATCTTGAGTCGGGGAAGGTCAACTGGAAGCGCGAATTTCATTCCGGCCGGCCGCCAGGTGGCCGTCACCGCAAGAACAGCTTCTCCTCAGAGACCCCCGTCACCGATGGTAAGCGTGTGTATGTCTACATCAATAATCTGGGCGCCTTCGCCTATGATCTGGATGGCAATAAAGTCTGGAACACCCCTCTCGAGAGCTTCCCGACCATCCTCGATTTCGGCACGGCATCTTCCCCGACACTTGTAAACGACCTTCTCGTGATCGTGAACGATAACGAGAAACAGCAGTTCATGGCGGCACTGAATAAGAATACCGGCAAGCAGGTTTGGCGGACCGAACGCTCGATCCACGTTCAGGGCTCGGATCGTCAGACTGGCTGGGCCAGCCCCTACGTCTGGAAGCACTCCGGGCGTACCGAAATCGTCACCGTTGGGCCCGGCACCGCCATCAGCTACGATCTGGAAGGCAAGGAATTATGGCGCCTCGGTGGAATGTCTCCGATGCCCATCCCGAGTCCGTTCGCCCATGAGGGGCTGTTGTATATCAACGGTGGCACCAGTAAACCCGTTGCCGCCATCAAGCCTGGCGCGAGCGGCGACCTGACGACACCAGAGGGCGCCAAACTCAATGACTTTGTGGTCTGGCTGCAGCCCAAAGCCGGAACCTATATGCCGACGGAACTGGCCTATGACGGAGGTCTGTACGTCCTCACTCATACCGGTATTCTGACGCGCTTCGATGCGAAGACTGGTGTGCAAAGCTATAAGACCCGCGTGGGAGAGGGCGGCGATTTCACTTCGTCGCCGTGGGCTTACAACGGAAAGGTCTTTTGCATTAATGAGGAAGGCCGCACGTTCGTAATTCGCGCCGGGGACAAATACGAATTGCTCAACACCAACGACCTTGGCGAAATGGCGCTGGCCACACCCGCCCTCATTGGCGACCGGCTGGTATTGCGGACTGAGAAGCACCTGTACTCGATCCGCAACACGCCCGGCGTGAAGGTCCGTTAAGGGCCTGCCTCCGGCTACGATATACTTCCCGCTGGACCGAATGGGCTCCCGCGAAAAGTTTTTTTTCGAGTGGATCAAAAAGATCCACATGTATTCTGGATTGTTGACCTTCACGGCGTTCGTCGTGTGGGGCATCACCGGCGTTCATGCCGTGTTCCTGCCAGCGCCAGGGCAGTTCACACCTCCTCCGGTCTCGTCGGTGCGAGAGATTTCCTTCCGGGCCGCGGGTAACCTCGACGACAGGAAACTGGCTCAGGCGATCTTCGACGCGGTGGACATTCCACTGGCGGGGGGCCGCTACAACGTACACAGGGACGAGCAATCGAACCTGGCTTTTAATGTTTTCACCATCAACGGTGGCCGCGAAGTCACGTTTTTAGAGGACAAAGGAATTGTCCGCATCGCGCATCGTGGGAACGGGCTGCTGGAGTATCTCTCGTCGATGCATACGGCCAATTCCCGGCGGCACCAGTTAAAACCGGCCGTGATGGCGTGGGGCTACTTCAACGAATTTTCCACGTGGGCATTTCTGTTCATGACTATTTCCGGTCTCTATCTGTGGGTGGCGACCCGGCCTGGCCTGCGTTGGGCGCAGCTTACGCTGGCAGGAGCTACCGCGCTGACGCTGGCGCTGTGGGTCACGATTCGGTGAATCTATGTTCCGACTGATGCGTAATCTCCATCTCGGGCTCGGGCTGATCTTCGTTCTGATGGCGATGATCTTCGCGGTGAGTTCGCTGGCGATCATTTACCGGCCGTGGCTCGGGAGCAAGCCGACCCTGTCGGAATCTGTCGTCAGGATCTCACCGGAGGCAGCCGCGAGTCCAGGGGCCGCGGCTCGCGAACTGATGGCGAACCACGGGATGAAGGGCGAACTGCGGCAGATCAAAGAGGACGGAGATGCGGTAAGCTTCCAGATTGTCCGTCCTGGCGAAGCGGTCGAAGTGCGGTATGGGCGCTCGACGGGCGAGGTGAAGATCAAGCTGCGGCGGCATGGAGCTTTGGAGACGCTGATCCAGCTTCACACGAACCACGGTTTGTGGCACGAGTACGTGCCCTCCAACATCTGGGCCGCGATCTCGTTCCTGGCATCTGTCGGGCTGCTGCTGCTTGGGGCGACGGGTATTTACTTGTGGTTCGCGCATCACAGCGAGCGTTTGGTGGGCGGAGTCCTGCTCGGAGCTGGTTTGATCTTTGGGTTGGTCACACTGGTCCTCACACGGCTTGAACAATAGGCACGGTCAAGGCGCGTGCGATGATTGGCGCAACGTGGGATGCGTACTGTCCGTTACGGAGCTTTGCAAGACTTACGGCCGCGAATCTGTCGCTGTCGATGGCATTTCTTTCTCTGTGGACTCAGGCCAGATCGTCGGCCTGCTGGGCCCGAATGGCGCGGGCAAAACAACTACTATCAGCATGATTCTCGGCGTTCTTGAGCCGACTTCCGGGACGGTGTCGATTGATGGACTCCCGCTCCGCACCCGTCGCACCGCGGCGCTGGAGCGGACTAACTTCGCGGCTGTGTACGCACCGCTCCCAGGCAACCTTACAGTTGTCGAGAACCTTCGGTTCTTTGGAATGGTGTACAACGTTGTGAACCTGACGGAGCGCATTGAGGCACTGCTGAAACAGTATGACCTTGTCCAGTTCCGTAACACTAAAACGGGACTCCTGTCGTCGGGCGAGCAGACGCGGGTGACGCTCGCAAAAGCGATGCTGAATCAACCCCGGTTGCTGCTGCTGGACGAACCGACAGCTTCGCTCGACCCTTCGACGGCTCGCGATATACGTGCGCGCATTCGCGATTTCGTACGGGTGGACCATGCTGGCGTGCTGTGGACGTCGCACAACATGTATGAAGTGGAAGAGGTCTGCGACCGTGTCCTGTTCCTGTCCCGGGGACGTATTCTGCTGGAAGGAGATCCTCGGACACTTCCGGCGGAACACGGTAAAGACAACCTCGAGGACCTGTTCGTCACTGTGGCGCGTGAGCCGCTGAGTCTTCAGCAGCCATAAAGCCGATGCGCACCCGACGATTTCTTGCGATTCCCGTCAGGCAGTTTTACCTGTATCGCGGAAGTCCTGCGCGGGTTCTGTCGCTGTTTGCCTGGATTGCGATCGACATTGTGCTGTGGGGATTCATCAGCCGTTATCTGAATACGGTGGCATCTCCGGGTTACAACTTTGTTCCGGCTCTGCTTGGGGCCGTTCTGCTTTGGGACTTCTTCACCCGCGTCATGCAGGGTGTGACGATGGCCTTCTTCGAAGATGTCTGGTCCCGGAACTTCCTCAACATCTTCGGCAGCCCGATGTCGATCACGGAGTACGTTACTGGCCTGGTTATTTCGAGCATCGCAACCAGCTCAGTAGGTCTGGTGGCAATGCTGATTCTGGCCGGCGGAATCTTTCGGCTGGACCTGTTCCTTTACGGTGTTGCGGCGGTCCCGTTTCTGGCGGTGCTGTTTCTGTTCGGAATCGCGCTCGGGATAATGGCGAGTGCACTGGTAATGCGGCTGGGGCCATCGGCCGAGTGGTTCATCTGGCCGATACCTGCGCTGTTGTCGCCGTTTGCGGGCGTGTTCTATCCACTGGAGGTTCTGCCGCAATGGATGCAGTTTGTCGCACGCGGACTGCCTCCGGGTTATGTATTTGAGAACCTGCGCCGCATTGTCAAGGGCGGCGCGTTCAGTTCGGCGGAACTGCTGGCTGGCTGCATCCTGTCGATCGCCTACATACTGCTGGCCAGTTTGATCTTCCAGGGAACTTACCGTTTTGTGGTGCGCACCGGTCTGATGGCTCGCTACAGCGCGGAGAGCGTCAGCTAACTAACGACATCAACGGCTATATTCAGCTGCTGCGGCGCGACGGAAATATTCGCTTCGGTCCGGGTAGACACGGGGCCAGGCTCCGGGTGCTTACCGCACGAGACAGGGCCGCTTACTGTCGAACTTCCAGTTCGGGATCAGATACTGCATGGCGATCGAGTCGTCGCGGCCCGCGAGCTTCATGCCTTCATAAAGCTGGTTGGCGGCAGCCAGCTTTTCCTCGTCGATCTCCACACCGAGGCCCGGCGCCTGTGGAACCGCGATCCGGCTGTCCACAATTGGAAACGATTCGTGGGTGAGGCGCTGCCCATCCTGCCAGATCCAGTGCGTGTCGATGGCAGTGATGTTGCCAGGAGCTGCAGCCGCTACGTGCGTGAACATGGCGAGGGAAATGTCGAAGTGGTTGTTGGAATGGGACCCCCATGTCAGCCCCCATTCGTTACAAAGCTGCGCCACCCGCACCGAACCTTCCATTGTCCAGAAGTGCGGATCGGCGAGGACGATGTCGACTGCGTCGAGCCGCACGGCGTGCTTCAGTTCCCGCCAGTCCGTTGCGATCATGTTCGTGGCCGTGGGAATGCCGGTGGCGCGCCGAAACTCCGCCATCGTCTCGCGTCCGGAATACCCATTCTCCGGACCGCACGGATCCTCCGCGTACGCCAGCACCGCATCCCTCCCGCGGCACACCTCGATGGCTTCGCGCAGCGGCCAGGCTCCATTCGGATCCAGCGTGATGCGTGCGTCGGGGAAGCGCTCGGCCAGTGCGACGATCGCTTCCATTTCCACCGCGCCAGCCAGTACACCGCCCTTCAGTTTGTAGTGACGGAACCCGTAGCGTTCCCGGGCCGCTTCGGCAAGACGAACCACCGCATCGGCCGTGATGGCCTCCTCACGGCGCAGCCTCATCCAGTCGTCATCATCGGCAGCCGTCGGCCCCGCATAGGGTAGTTGCGGACACTTCGTCCGGTCGCCAACGTAGAAGAGATAGCCCAGCACCTCGACGGAATCGCGCTGCTGTCCGTCGCCGAGCAATGCGGCCACAGGCAAGTTCAGAAACTGGCCCAGGAGGTCGAGCATTGCCGCCTCAATCGCCGTTACCGCATGCACCGTGGTTCGCAGATCGAAGGTCTGCACGCCTCGCCCTCCGGCATCACGGTCGGCAAACCTGGTCCGAACCGCGGCCAGCACATTGCGATATGCGCCGATCGACTGACCCTTCACCAGCGCCGCGGATTCTTCCAGTGTCTGCCTGATTTTCTCTCCGCCTGGGACCTCGCCAAGACCTGTGTGGCCCGCGCTGTCTTTGAGGATCACGACATTTCTTGTGAAAAAAGGGCCGTGCGCACCACTCAGGTTCAGCAGCATGCTGTCATACCCGGCAACAGGGATCACGCGCATCTCGGTGATCACTGGCGCGCCGCCAGACAGGTGTTCGTTTAGGGAAACAGACATTTACGGGGTCTCCAGTTGAAACAGCAGGGACGTTACGAATGCCCAGACTGCCAGGATATCAGGCGTGGCCCGTGGTGATTAGACTTTGCCCCGTCTACCTGTCGTGCGGTCGAAAGCGGTATCGTATTCGTAATGCTGCCACGCCGAACCGTTCTTCAGGCGCCACTCGTGCTGGCTGCTGAACGTTCCGGAGCAGCCACGCCCAAAATGACGCTAAGCATGCACCAGTTCACCTCGGCCCGCGCCGGCTATCGACCCTCCCTCGAAGGTTGGGCCAAAGCCGGCATCCGGGAGGTCGAGCCGGCCGCCACCCTGCTCGATGACCATCTGAAGACGGACACGCTGGCCAGCGCCAAACGAGTTCTGACCGACAATGGTCTCAAAGTGGTGTCTGGCGCGATTGGCGTCTCAGGCCTGTGGGAGCCCAATCCGAATTTCGCTAAGAATCTCGATGCATTTCGAAAACGCTGCGAGCAGTTCGCCGAACTTGGAGCGCCGCTGGTCTACTCTCCGTGCGGTACGTCAGCCAAATTCACGACTGACGACTATTCGCGAAGCATCGACAACATACGCAAGGTCGCCGAGGCAGCCAGTCAGTTCAAAGTAAAGGTTGCGGCGGAGTTCGTGCGCAACTCCACTTTTATGGCCTCACTGCCGACGGCCCTTCGGCTACACCGCCAGGCTGCCCATCCTAACTTCGGCATCCTCTTCGACTGCTATCACTTCTGGTCTGGCCCGAGCAAGTTTGAGGATATGGACCTGATTAAACCGGGCGAGATCATTCACGCCCATCTCAACGATACTCAGGATCTGCCTCGCGAACTGCTGGATCTGCAGACGCGTGTGATTCCCGGCGACGGCGTGGCACCGCTTGCTAAAATCTTGCGCAAACTCGTCGATCGGGGATACCAGGGACCGATTTCAGTGGAGTTATTCCTGCCGAAATTTCAGGAAGCGGATCCGCTTCAGCTGGCGAAAGAAATCAAGCTGAAATCCGAGGCGCTGTTCCGGCAAGCCGCCGTGTAACCCTTGCAGTGAAGGTCGACTTGGGATGAGCCCGTTCGCCGGCCATGCCTTGCTGTTCATTGCGGCGTCGGTGGAACCAGTTCGATGACTCCGCGTTCGCGGATAACCGCCTCAATGTCATCGGGGCGAACAGGCAGGTCCGCGGTAAAGTTCTCGACGCCGTCGGCAGTGACTACGACGACGTCCTCCATCCTCACATACAGCCTTTCCTCCGGAATCCACAGCATCGGGTCGATAGAAATACCTGGCCCACACGCAGGGGCGCACTGCGAACCGTTCCGACATCGTGCACGGTCATTCCCACGGGGTGCTGCACGTATCCTCTGAATTCGAGCGCTTTCAGCACCGCATTTCGATAAATATCTTTGGTAAAAACCACTCTTGTCCAAGTTGGATTCAAGCCACCTGGGCGGGGAGGTCAGTCCTGAATGAGGGATAAGGTGGAAGCCCGCGTTAGGTTGGAGTTGGGTTCAGGCAAGAGCCAAAACCAGCGAAGGGGGATTCCACCATGAATCGAGTATGCAGTAATCTTCAGTCAGATTTTGAAGCTGATTCCGCGGCAGGAGTTTGAAGTTGCGGTAAAACATCACAAGGCCGGGCGGCACGCGCGCGGTTTTTCCAGCTGGGGCAGATGATCGCTATGATGTTCTGCCAGTTGGGTCATGCGCAAAGCCTGCGCGAGATCACGGGCGGGTTGGCGGCGTGCGAGGGCAAGCTGCGGCATCTGGGCGTCGAAGAACCGCCGAAAAGATCCACCCTCAGTTATGCCAGTCAGCACCGTCCGTGGCAGTTGTACCAGACTGTCTTCTATAACGTTTTGCAGCGCTGTCAGTCGGAAGCGAAGGTGCTGAAGCGAAAGTTCCGGTTCAAACATAAGCTGCTTTCGCTGGACTCGACCGTGATCCCGCTGTGCCTGTCGGTGTTCGACTGGGCGCGGTACAAGCGGGCAGGGGCGCTGTGAAACTGCATATGGTCCTCGTCGCGCCCGACACGATGCTGGTGTTTGATCGCGGCTACGCAGATCACAACTGGTGGCTGCAACTGACGCGCCAGCAGGTCCACTTCGTCACCCGTCTCAAAGACAGCGGCGAGTATGGCATTGTCGAACAGCGGCCGGCACCGGAAGGCGGTAATGTTCTCCGCGATGAAGTTGTCCTTTTATGCAGCCAACAGGACGTCGGCCCGGAAGCACGCCTGCGCCGCCTCGTGGGTACTACCGAGAACGCGGTCCAGACCCGATCTGGGACCGCGTCGAGGCGATTCAAAGTCCGACTGATTTCATACAGGTCCTTTGTGATAGTGAGTACCGACCCCATCTTCGCGAAGTGCAGGAACCTTACCGCTCCACTCCGGTAGCTCACGCTTCAGCGCAGCAACGCTTCAATACAGCCTGAGATCGTCCGATACGGATTAGAGACTAGCTCTAATCAAAATACATGCAGTTGCGGAGCAGTTGACGTTGACTGCTAAATGGAGCCTCATTCTAAGCGCTGCTTTCCAGTATTTCTTCCGCGGAACCATACTGGGCAGCACTCCCCGGCTCGCTCCAACTACCGGTTAACTGCCGTTTTTAGGATGAACAGAGGGCTGGATCGTAGTTGAAGCCCAGTCTTCGTGGCATTTTTGTTACATGTGCGAGAATGCGGGGAGCAGCTGACTGTGATGGTGTCCTCGACATTTTCCGCCGCCGATCTCCGCAGCCGCGCCATTCATCTCCTGACATCGTTTTTCGCCCGGGACGATCAGCGCACAAGGCGTGTCATCTTCGAAGATGCATTCGACGGCTGCGCTCCCAATCCTGCTCGCGAGATTGATTACGAGGGCGGCGTGTCCGTCTTCGCTGCAAATGCCGTGGATCGCCTGTTGGGTTTCGGCTGCGCAGCGCGGGGCAAGCATGCGCTGGCGCTGTTGCTGGAAACGATGGCGTCCGCCCGCGGCCGTCAGACGCATCCTGATTATCACGACCTGCCCGCGGCCCTGAATCTGCCCTGCGAGTTACCCACCCGTGCCGAAGAATGCGTATATCTGGGTAAAATAATCGAACAGATTGAAGCGAAAGCGCGGCTTTATTCGCCTCTCGCCGGAAAGGCGAGTTCCCGCCCAAATGCGCCCGCGCTTGAACCATGGGCGGATGACGACGCGCTCGATTTGCTGATCCGCCATCAGTCTCACAGGCAGGAACCGGCGGAACAAACGCGAACTCGCGAATACACGGATATCCTCACCGCGTTTTCCGAGGTAAAACGAGCCGTACTGCTCGGTGATCCGGGCTCCGGCAAGAGCACGACCCTGCGCCGGCTCGCGCTGAAGCTGGCCGGGGAGAGCCTGGCGGATGCCAGGGCGCCGCTTCCGTTGCTCGCGGATCTCGGCAAGTGGCTGGGAGACGAGCAACTCTCTGAGTTTCTGGCCCAACAGTGTCCCGAGGCAGGTTGGGCCCTGGAGGCTCTGGCCAGGAATGGCCGCCTGATCCTCCTGCTGGACGGTCTGAACGAAGTCCCAACCGGGAAACGCGCCACAAAGGCCACCGAAATCAGGCGCTTTTCCCGGAAACTCGAAAAACTGAGCGCCCAGACAGCGTTAATCGGCTCCTGTCGGCAGCAGGACTATGTCGGGGACCTGGACCTCGGGCTCGATACGCTCACGCTGGAACCGCTGTCTCCGCAGCGGATTCGCGCCGCGCTCCGGCAATGGATGACCGACAGGGGCGAAACGCCTGAGCGTGCCGACCGGCTGTTCTGGCAAC
>Ga0163150_10006277_pt1 | contig 14663 bp, 15 predicted proteins | sample OliLakLV19P2IB_FD_148628 | JGI IMG/M metagenome (GOLD analysis project Ga0163150, IMG submission 148628) | Freshwater microbial mat bacterial communities from Lake Vanda, McMurdo Dry Valleys, Antarctica - Oligotrophic Lake LV.19.P2.IB | ecosystem: Environmental > Aquatic > Freshwater > Lake >...
CCTCATGCCAGTACGACGCCCCGTACGGCAATTCGATCACCGGACCCGCCTCCGGGTGCCGATGCCGATAGAACGCCGCGGTTTCTGGAGTCATCAGGGCGCGACGGTGGGGTGCGATGTGGTCGCTATGTCCGTGGGAGACCACCGCGAAATCCTGCCGGCGATTGGTATCCAGCGGGATTGACCCCACGCGCAACCCGCCCGCGCAGGTCCGCGATTGCAACGTTGGAGTCCAGCCTGGGATCAGCGCTGGTGCGGGGAGGAGGTCGCGGGATGGCGGGGTGATGCGGGTAGTCATAGGCGGCTGTGATAGCACCCGTGTCGCATGCAGGGCTTATCGGTCTTGTTATACGCTTACGGCCTCCCGCAACGTGGACACGATACGGCCTCCACGGCGTACTTAAGGCGGGATCCAGTTCATTACCCCAATCGGAGGCTTCCCCATGACTCGCTGTCTCATCGCACTTGCTACCCTGCTCTGTCTGACGTTCCCAGTCTTCGCCGAAGAAGAGGCTGCTGACACCATGCCGTCAAGCTCACCTAGCATCAAGCAAATGGTCTACATCACCGTGACAGTCGAGGATCAGGATGCCGCGCTGAAGTGGTATGTCGACAACCTCGCTATGACTGTCAGCATGGACTTCCCCTACGGAGAACACGGGGAGCGCTGGCTCACCCTCACGTTTCCCGGGCAGGATGCGATGAAGTCGCCGCATCTGGTGCTCTTCAAAGCGGATCACGCGTACGACAAGACGGTCGGACTGGTGCACGGTCCCGTCAACAACATCTACCTCGAGGTCGATGACTGCGCGGCGATGACCGAGAAGCTCCGGGCGGCCGGTGCGGTCATCCAGGCTGAGCCGACCGAAATGCCATACGGCATCGAGGCCGCCTGGAAAGATCCGGATGGCAACCTCTTCACCATGATCCAGCCCAGCATGGCGCCAATGTAGGGGAATCCAGGAAGCGGGGGATAATGCCCGCGCGCCCGTCTCGTTCGATCGCTTGACTCCACATATCAACACGCTGACACCCCGAAGGAGGGTCCCTATGACCCGCTGTCTACTTACGCCTGCTTCTGTACTGGCTACCCTGCTCCTCCTGCTCACTCCGGCCATCGCGGAAGAGGAGGAAGGTATCCCAACCGAGCCTGTCATCGACGGCATCTCGTTTGTCTGCCTCACGGTCGATGATCAGGACAAGGCGCTTGCGTGGTACACCGAGACCCTCGGTGTCACGGTCACGATGGATGAGGCCTACGGCGCCAATGGCGAGCGCTGGCTGAGTGTCACGTTGCCTGGTCAATCGCCGGAGGATTTCCCGCAAATCGTGCTTTTCAAGCCCGACCACGCGATGGAGAAATCGATGGGGATGCCTGAGACGCAGCCCGCGACCAACCTCCTGCTCAACACCAACTTCTGTTCGGCGATGGTCGATAAGCTGAGAGACGCGGGCGCGACCATCATCCAGGAAGCGACCGACAAGGGCTACGGCATCGAGGCGATCTGGGTCGACCCGTTCGGCAACTGGATCACCATGATGCAGCCGCTGTATAGCGACTACTCCGAAGCCACCGATCCGGGGTAGTCGAGTAAGCAGAACAGACGAGGCGTCGGCGGTCCATGCTCTGGGACCGCCGACGCCTCAGTTCCCCTTTTTGGTTGCTCCGATCTTGTGTTCTAATCGACCCCATGGACCTCGGACTCACTGGCAAAGTCGCGCTTGTTACCGCTTCCTCGAAGGGACTCGGACGAGCCTCCGCGCTCGCGCTCGCACGGGAAGGCTGCCGCGTAATGCTCAACGCGCGATCGGAAGCGGAGCTGGCGAATACCACGACCTTCCTGCACGCCGATGCGCAGGTGCAGGCCTCCGGGGGATCGGCCGAATGGATCGCCGGCGACCTCTCCGATCCCGGCGACATCGCGGCACTCCTGGAAGGGACTGTCGCGCAACTCGGACCCATCGACATTCTGGTCTCTAATACAGGCGGACCGCCCGCAGGTCACTTCATGGACCACACCGATGATGCGGTCTGGCAGGCGGCGTACAACCTGCTCGTGATGGCCCCGGTGCGGCTGACACGCGGCGTCATCCCAGGAATGGCGGAGCGCGGTTGGGGACGGTGCATCTACATAACTTCGACCTCCATCAAGCAGCCCATCCTGCAGCTGAGCCTGTCCTCGATTGTGCGACCCGCCGTCGCCGGACTCGCGAAGACCATTGCGCTCGATTTCGCCAGCAAGGGCATCACGAGCAATGTCGTACTGCCCGGTCCCTACGACACCGATCGGTCGATCGAGACTCTGCGGATCGCGAGTGAGAAGACCGGCAAGAGCATCGAGCAGCTCCAGCAAGAACGTGCCGCCAGCCATCCGATGCGACGGAGCGGCGACCCGGATGAGCTGGGCGCGGTGGTCGCGTTTTTGGCCTCGCAACAAGCGTCCTACACCAACGGCGCGGTCCTCTGGGTCGATGGCGGGGTTGTGCAGTCGACGCTGTAGGTCAGGTTTTTGCTACTTTTCGACAAAGCGGGCTTGCGTAGTATCGTGAAATCACGATACTAGGGAGGGCGGCGTGGCGAGGACAGAGGTCTATTTCTGGCAGGACGAGAATGGACATGCTCCGGTCCAGCTGGCGCTTCAGGAGCTGCGACAGCAGGATCCCGAAGCGTACGCGAAGAGTCGTGTCCGACTTGAGCGCCTCGAGGCTCTGGGCCACGAACTCCGTAGACCGGAAGCAGACCATCTTGAAGACGGTATCTACGAGCTACGCGTCCGGCGGGGGAACGTGCAGTACCGGACGCTCTACTTCTTTCAGGCACGCAAACGGAACATCGTGATCCTCGCGCACTTCATTCAAAAAGAGGGCTCCGCAGTCCCGCCAGCAGAGTTGAAGCGAGCGAAGCAGCGGCGAGACGCGTTTGAAGCATCACCAGACCGGCATACGCGCCAGGGAGACTGGCGAGAAGAGGTGCCCCGTGAAAGCTGACAGTGCAGGTCGGAAGCCAGGTGAAGTCCTGCGGATTCTCGATCAGTGGGATCAGTCCGACCCAAAGATGCAGGAGCATTTGTCTAAGGCTCGTGGAGAGGCAGCCGTAGCTCGTCTTGTGTATGACGCGCGCACCGCAGCGGGCCTGACGCAGAAGGAATTGGCCCGGTTGGTGGGGACTACTCAGTCGGTGATTTCCCAACTTGAAGATGCCGACTACGCAGGGCATTCGTTGACAATGCTACGACGCATTGCCCGGGCGCTCGACCTGGAAGTGGAAGTCCGATTCCGGCCTGTCGCTGGCACCGGTCGTTCGGTAGCCAAGTCGAGAACGGGATCGACGAAGGCTACGGGATAAAGTTGTAAGGGGAAAGGTCATGACCATCGACTGGGAACAGGCTCCGCTAAAGGACCTCATCGCGCACATCCTCGATACGCATCACGCGTACCTTCACGTCGAGCTCCCGCGATTGCGCGCCGAAGTGGAGCGACTCCGCACGGCTACGGAATATCCCCATCAGCTCGATGCGATCTCAGAATTGCTCGAATCCCTCGACACCGACCTGGTGCCGCATTTGATGAAAGAGGAGCAAGTGCTCTTCCCCTGCATCCTCCATCAGGACTCGACGGATATCCCGCAAAGCTATCCCTTCGGATCGTTCCGCGTGCCGATCGAGGCCATGGAAGAAGACCATCTCAGCATCGATGTGATTCTCCACGCCATGCGTGATGTCACCGACAATTATCGTACCGAGGGTCCGACTGATGAGCCGTATCTTGCGTTTCTGATCGCGCTGGATGGTCTGGATCGCGACCTCGTGACGCATATCCATCTCGAAAACGACATCCTGCACCCCCGCACCCTCGATCTCGAACGCGATCGCGAGCGCGGCTAACTGATTCGCGAGTGTGTGATCTGCGTCAATCCACGGCCTGCCGATAGAAGCGAGACTGCGTGCATTCCACGAGAGCGCTGGTATTCAGCGCGGGAGGCGCAGTATGTCCGGACTCACCATCATGTCCCCCGTACGCGAATATGTCGCGGCGCATCCGACCGCGAAGCAGGTGTTTACCGACAATCACCTCCATTGGGAGACATCCCTCGATGAACCACTGGAATCCGCCTGCACCAATCAGGGCGTGGATCTCTCGCTGCTCCTGATGGATCTGATTGAAGTCACCGCAGCGCAGCATCTCAAGGATTCGCCTTCCTGCTCGCTATAGGGGCGCCTCAGGACGCTCTAATCGATACACCGGTCGATCTTCCCCCGGCTTCGCATGAGGGCAGGGATCCACCAGCGGTACGAATCCCGCCGCACGGTACATCGTGGGGTACCCCATCCAGCCGCGATCATGATTCGGCTGCGCGAGGATCGCCTCAGGGAAGGGGTACGCCTCGATCGCGAGGTACCCTTCCGCAAACAGCGCTTCACATACTTGTTGCAACAACAGACTCGCGATCCCCTGGCGTTTGTACGCCTCGCTCACCGCAAAACAGACAATCGCCGCGACGTCCCGTGCCTGCGCTCCCAGCACCTCAGCGCGTTTCTGAAATCGCGGGTACGAGCTGAGGGCTCCGCAGCCGCACCAGCCAATCGCGGTCCCATCGCGATACGCCAGATAGCCGACCCGGTCGCCTCGCTCCAGCGCCGCAACAATGACCCCTCGATTTTCAGGGCCTTCGCCATCGCACAGACGGGTCCACTCATCGCTGGAAATGGTGGCGTACTGATTGATCGCGCACCAGCATGCCCCTTCCGCAAAGCAGGTCAGCTGCCGATAATCGGTATCGAGCAGGTCGGATGTGAGTGGACGCAGCTCCATGGCAGCAATTATCCCGCAATGAGCCAGGCCAGATACCCCAGGTAGCAAGCGAGCATGAGGCCGCCCTCCAGCCGGGAGATCCGCGACTGTGTCGTGAGCAGTAAGGCCGCGAGCAGTGCAAAAATGAGCATCACCCAGAGATCGGTCTTGATGCCAGCGGGCAGGACTCCGATTCCGCCCTGCATTCCGACCATCCCGCCAATCAACAGGATGTTGAAGATGTTGGAGCCCACGACATTCCCGATCGCGACATCGGGCTCATTGCGCATGACCGCGACCAGGGTCGCCGCCAGCTCCGGCAGACTGGTGCCGATCGCGACAATGGTCAACCCGATGATCCGTTCGGAGACGCCCGCGGCCTGCGCGATGACCACCGCACTGTCGACCAGCAGCTTCCCGCCGAGCACCAGGGTCGCGAGTCCGGCGATGGTGACGACGATCGCGACCCAGATAGGCCAGACCACCGCCGGTCCTCCTACCATCGCGACCTCTTCGGTGAATTGCGCCTCGACCGCGATTGGCTCCTGCTTACTGCCTCGTATTTGCCAGGTGATGAACGTGATCAGCAGCAGCAGGAACAGCACCCCGACCAGGGGCGTAAACCACCCCGCAGAGAGGACCGTGAAAAACAGCAGACTGGCGATGACCATCACTGGGAGATCGCGGCGGATCATGATCGATTGCACTGGCAATGCGCAGCAGAGTGCGCCCAGCCCCAGGATGAGGCCAATGTTGCCGATGTTGGAGCCCACGATATTGGTCACGGCCAGCGTACTGTTCCCCGCCAGCCCCGCGACCACGCTGGTCACCAGCTCGGGCATCGAGGTGCCGAATGCAACGACAGTCAGGCCGATCACCAGCGGCGTGAGCCCGGCAGCCAGCGCGAGGCGACTCGATCCGCGCACCAGCCAATCCGCCCCGAATCCGAGCAGGATCAACCCGCCGATGAGTTGGAGTCCGATGAGCATCCGCTAGCTCCTTTCCACCGTCCAGTGGCCACAACATCGCCGGCGTAAACGCGGGGGGCTCGTCGTGGGACGAGCCCTCTTGATTCAGTAGATGCCCAGGAGGCAGGGCGGTTGCATCTCCTGTTGGTCTATCGAACGAACACCCAATCGAGCGGCTCTTGCTCGGCACCTGGAATGGTGAGACCGAGCAACTTGGCGACTGTCGGCGCGATCGTGGTGATGCCAATGATGTCGCCCTGGCCGTGGGGATTGACCGGTCCGCCCCAGGCGATGAAGCCGGTGTACATCGCATCCCAGTTGGGCGAGTACCCGTGAGTCCCGCCGGTCGTGGTCGAGACATCTCCGGCATCGACCTGCTTCGACACATCCCATCCGGGATTCAGCGCCAATGCGAAGGCCGCCTCCGGATACGCCTGCTCCCGATCGAGTTCGACTTTGTCCATGATCCTAAACGGCTGGTCTTCCTTGGGAATCGTTGCCAATCGCCGTACGAAATACGCCTGGATCTGCTGGCCGAGCGTTTTGTCCTTGGGATCTTTGAGCATGATCGCTACAGCAGCCCCCGAGGTATACGCCTGCGCTTGCCACCCCGTGATTTTGCCTTTGCCATCGGTCGTGAGAAATCCGCCCGCTTTGAGCCATTCGTTCACATGGGTCTTGTGATAGATGTCCGCGAATCCGTGATCGCCAGTCACGATAATGCTGGTGGTGTACGCGAGTTTGCTCTCTTTCACCGCATCCATGATCATCCCGACTGCGGTATCGGCATGCTGCAGCGCCTGCAATGCGGTCGGACCGTTCGCGCCTTCCTCATGGGAGAAGTGATCGACCTCGATGAGATGGATCGTGAAGAGATTCGGCTTGTAAGTCTTGAAGAGCCAGGCCGCCCCCTCCGCCGCCAGCAGATCGCGCTCCAGGACATTGATGTTGTAATTCAGATCGGTCCAGGGAGTGGTCTCCTCGCCCAGCTTGTCGAGCAGTCGCGGGGGCACCGTATTTGCTTTCAGAATCGCCATCGTGTTGGGCTGCTCAAATGCGCTGTTGTCCCATATCTCCGGGATGTTCCAGTCGCACTCGCAGCCGCCGCTGACGGGCCAGGAAAGATTCGCGACTGTCATGTTGCGCTGCTTGGCGAGCGACCACAGAGTCGGGGTTTTGATGGCCTCGCTCCACCAGTACCAGTCCGCCGGACCGCTTTTGTTCGGCGAAAAGAACGAGTTCGCGAGGATCCCATGTTTGGAAGAGCGTACGCCCGTAATGAGTGTCGTATGGCTGGGGTAGGTGACCGAAGGGTAGATCCCCCGGACTCCCTTCGCGAACGCGCCCTCATCCATCATCTTCCGCAAGTTGGGCAACTCAATGCCGAACTTCTTCGGATTCAGGTACGTTTCCGGACGCAGGCCATCGATGCTGATGAGAATCACATGCTTTGCGGGCGCATCCCAGTCGATGCGATTCGCCTCATAGACATCCTTGACCCGGGTCGAGCTCTCATGGGGCGACATCGCGCGGGAACGCCGGGGCGCGGCATCGACCGGCGCGATGGCCATCAGCAGCAGCACCGCGAGGGAGAGGGTAGGCAGGTGGCGCATCGGGACGATCCTCCGTGGCGACGCATCGTGCCAGCCAGCCGTTGCGTCCGTGTAACAAACGACCCGTGAGTGTAGACTGCTTCGAGCCCTCCGCAGCAATTGTGTCGCTATCAACTCCCCAGTATCGACCTCGGCCCGTACCAGCCCACCGACACCCTGGCCCAATTCCTCGGAGTCCCAGTCGCGCTGTTCGAAGGCAAACCCGAGTGTCTCTCCTTCCTCCCCGATGGACGTCTGCTTGTAGTCTTCGATGAAGACGACGACCGCAAAGGCGGCCCCGATGCCGGGAAGAAATACCCCCTCAAAGCCTCGCAGGACTACTACTACATCCTCGACCTGCCCTGAGTGGTCACAACCGCCGTCTGCCCCCCGATCTTGATTCTGCATAATCTACCGGGTAGACTTACCCCCCTTGCGTGGGCTGCCCTTGGGAGTCCCGCGCACGCTGTCTGACACGCTCCGCGATAGCTCAACGGTAGAGCGGGTGGCTGTTAACCACTAGGTTGGGGGTTCAAATCCCTCTCGCGGAGCCAGGGCAGGGGTTGCGAGCAGGAGCGGCAAATGACTATTCTCCCCCCATATGCTTCTTGATTTGCTGGGGTGCCGATTGCACATGTTCATCGATCTGCGTCGGCGACATGGCGTGATGTTGGCCCCAGAAGATGAGTCCGCCGATTGCGAGCAGAAGCGCTGCGACGATCCAGAGGAGATGTTTGTTCATGCCGATTTCCTTTCGTCTCCCAATTGGATGCGCCGGAGACGGAGCGCGTTGAGGATGACTGAGAGGGAACTGAGACTCATCGCGGCACTGGCGAAGATCGGGCTGAGCAGGATCCCGAACGCGGGGTAGAGGAGTCCGGCCGCGACCGGGACACCTAGCGCGTTGTAGATGAATGCGAGAAAGAGATTCTGTCGAATGTTGGCCATGGTCGCGCGCGAGAGGTGGATTGCGCGGGCGATCGCGCGCAGATCGCCCTTGACGAGGGTCACTCCGGCGCTCTGCATCGCGACATCGGTGCCGGTTCCCATGGCGATGCCCACCTGCGCCTGGGCAAGGGCCGGGGCGTCGTTGATCCCATCGCCCGCCATCGCGACGGTGCGTCCTTCGCCCTGGAGACGCTTTACCACGGCGACCTTTTGATCCGGCAGCACTTCTGCTTCCACGTCGGTCAGTCCCAATTTGGAGGCGATGGCCCTCGCGGTTCCGAGGCTGTCACCGGTGACCATCACGACCTGGATCTTTTCCTCCCTCAGTTGGGCCAGCGCTTCGACCGTGGTCGACTTGATAGGATCGGCGACCCCCAGTAATCCTGCGAACTGCCCATCTAGTGCGACGAACATGACCCCGTGACCCTCGGCACGCAGGGCTTCCGCCCGGGCGCTGATCGCGGCGAGATCGATGCCCGCTTCCTGCATGAAACGGGCATTCCCCAGCGCGACTTCGCGGGTCGCTACCAATCCCCGCACGCCTTTCCCGGTGATCGATTCGAAGTTTTCCACTGCAGCGAGCTTGAGGCTGCGGTCGGCCGCCCCGCGCACAATCGCAGCAGCCAGCGGATGTTCGCTCGCACGCTCCAGACTGGCAGCCAGCTGGAGAAAGACCTCGGTCGATTCTGCGACCGGTTCGACAATCATCAGCGTCGGCTTGCCTTCGGTGAGCGTGCCGGTTTTATCAACAATCAGTGTGTTCACCTTCTCCAGAACTTCCAGTGCCTCGGCATCGCGGAAAAGGATGCCCAGGAGTGCGCCGCGACCGGTCCCGACCATGATCGACAGCGGGGTCGCCAGGCCGAGGGCGCAGGGACAGGCAATGATGAGCACCGCGATCGCATTCACCAGCGCATAGGCGAGCCTCGGCTCGGGGCCCCAGAGCGCCCATACGATGTAAGTCAGGAGGGCGATTGCCATGACCGCCGGTACGAAGAAACCCGAGACGATATCCACGAGGCGTTGAATCGGGGCCCGGCTGCGCTGGGCATCGCTGACCATCTTCACGATTTGCGCGAGAAGCGTCTCGCTGCCGATCTTCTGCGTCTCCATGAGCAGCGAGCCGGTCCCATTGATCGTGGCACCGATCAGCGGATCTCCGGGGCCGCGCTCCACGGGCATCGATTCCCCGGTCACCATGGATTCATCGACACTCGACCGGCCTTCGATCACCACGCCATCGACCGGTACTTTTTCGCCAGGCCGGATGCGGAGGCGATCGCCGATCTGGACTGCTTCCAGGGGGATTTCATCTTCCGTGCCGTCCGGCCTGACTCGCAGCGCGCTTTTGGCGGCGAGTCCGAGCAGCGCGCGGATGGCGCTCGATGTCTGGCTGCGAGCGCGTAACTGCAGCACTTCACCCAGCAGGATGAGCACGGTGATGACCGTTGCTGCTTCAAAGTACAACGGTACGGCGCCCGATTCGAATCGGAACGCCTCCGGGAAGAGCTGCGGAGCGACTGTCGCTACGACTGAATATCCATAGGCAGCTGTGACACCGAGGGCAATCAGCGTGTACATGTTCAGGCTGCGATTAACCAGTGATTGCCAACCGCGGACGAAGAAGAAGGATCCGCCCCAGAGGACCACGGGAGTCGCGATAACGAGCTGAAACCACGGGATCCAGGGGATACCCATGAGCCGCTCGTGCAGCCCGCCGGGGATCCATTCGCTCATCGCAAGGAACAGCAGTGGGACTGTCAGGACCGTGCAGAACCACATCCGGAAAGTCAGGTCTTTGAGATGCAGGTTTTCGGGTTCCTCAGCCCCGGTACCGAGGGTCAGGATCGGTTCCAGGGGCATGCCGCAGAGCGGGCACGCGCCAGGATGATCCTGGCGGATCTGCGGATGCATGGGGCAGGTCCAGATCGTGCCCGCTGGGGTGGCTGCGGCGGCCATCGGCTCCCTTGGGGCGGTCCCGGTGAGAAATTTCGCCGGAGCGGCCTGGAATTTCTGGAGACACGACGCACTACAAAACCAGTATGTCGTGCCCCCATGTTCCATCGGGCCGTGGGGTGTCGGCGGCGTGACGGTCATGCCGCAGACTGGATCCGTGATTGCTCCTTGCACGGCTGGGACCGTGGTGGCGTCCGGCGGCATGGCCGGGACCGGAGCTGCTGCGGCGACTGCATCCCCCGTGACTGGCACGAGGGTCATCCCACACTTGGGACAGGAGCCGGGAGCGTCCTGGCGAATCTCTGGATGCATGGTGCAGGTCCAGATGGTGGTCGTGGTCCGTGTCATATCGGGATCTCCGTCTACTGATTCAGAGTTTGAGAGAGTCTGGGTCGCAGGATGTGGAGGGTTTGCTCAGGCAGACGTGTCGCCTTGCTGCCGACAGCAGGCAGGCAGTTCTGCCCGAATCAGCGCCAGTGCATGCGCGAACTTCTCCATGAAATCCGCGCGGCACTCGACCACAAAGCGACGTGGGTGCGCGGACCAGGCCTGCGCGATACGCTCGTCGATTGCACGCGCTTCGCGAACCGATTCGATGCGGAGCGGGTTGTCGTGGTTGTACCCATGCTCCGGACGCGGTGTTTCCAGATGGATCACCGCTGCATACCTGGCCAGTTCGTCCGCTTCCGTTGTCTGTTGGTTTTCCCAGAAGGAATCTACCGAGTCAGGCCAGTATGCGAAGCCATCCAGCGTCCCACGGTCGCAGAGCACGAGGGCGGCCTGCTGCTCTTCGGCTATGAGACGCTGGAGTTCGACCTGCACGCGAAAGATCGTGCGCTGCGCCGCACGCAGCGCTATTTGAGAGGTCCCTCGCGGGAAGCCCCCGCCGAAAACGATTCCAGCCGCCTCCGGCAAGATCGCCACGTGGGTGCACAGGCTCTGTCTTGCCGATTCGAGCACCGCAGTCTTGCCAGCACCCGGGCCACCAGTCAGCACGACATGTACTGGCCGATGTTCCGTCCGGCCGCAGGTGCAGGGGACAAGTCCGGTCGGGAAGGGGGATAACGGGCCAGTTGGACGCTCCATTGGTAGTTCACTCCCTCGCGCCGGCGGTGGGCTCCAGCCGGTTGTAGACCGTAGCCAGGGTCCAGCCAAACACGGCCAGGACGATGTACCAGCCAACCAAGCCGATGACGATGTTGATCGCGCTCAAGTCTCGCCCGAACCCTTCGGGCATCCGCATGTGGAGGAGCATCAGCAGCAGAAAAATCGGCCAGAGGAACCACCGCTGCGCTGCTCGCGGTGGCTGACCACCTCTCATATGCTCCAGATGTTCAGCATTACTCATGTTCATGACTATGCTCCTTGGCCGCAGTCGGCACCTCGAGTTGAAGTGAAATGACTGCGGAGGCTGGCGCGGCCGGTGCTCCAGCAATGAAGGAGATCCCGTTGGGCGCATCGCCTACAGAGATCGTGGCAACAGCCGTGTGGGTCACGAGATCGATCACCGAGACGGTGTCGTCGTAGACATTGGTGACATAGGCGCGCAGATCACCAGGAGCGATCACCACTCCGTGAGCGCCTCGTCCCGTCGTGATGGTGGCCAGCAGCTTGAGATCGAGCGGGCTGAAGAGCTTGAGGGTCGTGCCTGGAAGCTCCTGGGTGCCCTGATTCGCGACCGCCACGACACTGTTGTCGGCGGCAACGAACAGCTGTACCGGGCCGGGTCCGCTCGACGCAGAGCTGGTCACCTTCCAGGTGGCGGTGTCGATGCGGGCGACTTCTCCAGTCTGGTTTAGGGAGACGAAAAGTGCTGTCCCATCGGAGCTGAATCCAACCTGGACCGGCTTGGCTCCAACAGCGATGGTGCTGGTCACTTTGTGCGTCGCTGTGCTGATGACGCTGACCGTGCCGCTATCCATGTTTGCGACCGCAACGTACTGGCCATCGGGACTGGGTCGCGCACCATGCGGCATCGCTCCAAGCGGGACAGTAGCGGTCACCTTCAGGGTTGCCGGATCGATGATTGAGACGGTGTTGTCCCCGCTGTTGGTTACGTACGCTTCGTGACCGTTGGGTGTGAGAATGACGTGTGCGGGATGATTCCCAACCGGAATCGTGGCGAGGAGTTCATAGGTCTGAACATCCAGCACCACGACCCGATTGAGCGGTGCACTGGTGATCCAAAGAGTTGCCCTACTGGAACTCACCTGCAGGTTATGCGGTCCGGGGACCCCGGTGATCGTCGCGATGACCTTGTCCGAGGCAGCATCTATCACTGAAACGCTGCCGGAATCTTCATTGGCGACGAACACCGTGCCCCCGGTGAGCGGCTTGTCGTTCGGCTTAGCCGTGGCTGCTTGTGAGGTCAGACCGACCCCTGCCGCAATGCAGAGCACCGCGAACGCAGCTACCTGTTGAAATTGTCGGGACATGTATCGAACCTCTCGTTGCAGAAAGTCAGCACAAGATCAACAGGACGTGAGCCAGCTAGCTGACCGTGAACTGGAACTTCGTGTGGCTATCACCGGCGGACCCGCGATCGACGTGGATCTCCGCTTCGTACTCGCCAGGGGTGTCGATGCTGAAGGCAAGTACGCCTTCCCCTGGTTTGCCGCTGGTGAGGATCAATCCTTCGACGTTTTTCCCGGTGCTCGTATTGACGAGTTCGGCTTCGATTTCGACCGCGCCTTCTGCAGGAGGGACCATGCCCGGTGCATGAATCAGGATGTCCCAGGTGTTCTTGCCGACGGCTGGCTTCTGGGGGATGGGGGTGATCATGACCATGTACTCGTCATCGGTCATGGCGGTGCAGGTGGCCGCGTCCCCAGTGACGATCATCTCGTCCTTGGCAGTGCCAGCGGCCTCATCTGCGTGCTCCTTCGCCTCGTTCGTCTCCGCGTCGGCTTCTTCCATGTGTCCGGCGGCTTCCTCAGGACTGCCGGCATTGGCTGCCTCTTCCTTGTGTTCTGCGGCCTCTTCAGCATGTTCACCGGCCTTGGCCATGTGATCGGCAGCCGTATCCGCGGCAGGCTTTGCGCCGCCGCAGCCGGCGAAGGCGAGGGCGGCGAGCATGAGAATCAGGGTGCGTGTCATAGCGAGTCTCCTGTGTAGGGGTCGTAAAGGTGATCGAACAAGCCCGACGTCTCCCGACGTGGGCGACAAGCTGCGGTCCCTGGACGGGCGAATCGCAGCGGCGATGAGGAGGCGGAGGTTCATGGGTGATGTGCCTCCGGCGGTGAAGTGAGGGGTAGTGCTTGCGAACCGTCGATCGAGAGGGAAGGCAGTGCTTCCCGCCGCGCGAGAATCCGCTCGTACAGTGGGCGTCCGAAGCGATAGAAGAGCGCGGGGGTGACCGCCATGTCGAGCAGGGTCGAACTGATCAGTCCGCCCAAAATGACGACCGCGATCGGTTGTAGTAGCTCCTTGCCGGGGATCCCCGATGCGAGTGCGAGGGGGATGAGTCCCAGCATGGCGGTGAGGGCGGTCATGAGCACGGGCACCAGACGTTCGAGGGAGCCGCGAATCACCATTTCGCGGGTGAAAGCCTCGCCCTCGTGTTCCATGAGATGGATGTAGTGAGAAATCATCATGATGCCGTTGCGGCTGGCGATTCCGAAGACCGTGATGAACCCGACCATGCTCGCGATCGAAAGCACTCCGCCCGTGAGGAACACTGCCACGACCCCACCCACGACCGCCAAGGGCAGATTGCTCATCACCTGCAGCGCCACCCGGGCCAGTCCGAAGTGCATGAAGAGAATCAGGAATATCCCGATTACGCTGCCGATGCCGACAATCAGAATCATGCGGCTGGCGCTGCGTTGCGCTTCAAACTGTCCTTCGAGTTTCACGTGATAACCAGCAGGCAGCGTGACCTGCCGTGCGATGGTGCGCTCGATGTCATCAACGGTCGCGCCTAAATCGCGCCCCTGCACATTGGCGCTGATCACAATGCGCCGGCGAATGTTTTCGTGCAGGATTTGGTTCGGCCCATCGGTTGGCATGATGTTGGCGACCAGTCGTAAGGGGACCGAGGTCCCATTCGGGCGGGCAACGAGCAAATCGCCAATGATGGCCGGATTCGCCCGGGCGGCGGGCTCCAGCATGACCACAAGGTCATAGGCGCGTTGCCCTTCGAGGACCTGCCCCAGGGTGTCCTGCGAGAGCGCGATTTCCAGGTCTTCGGCCAGGTCCCCAACCTGGATGCCATACTGCGCTGCGGCCTGCCGATTGATCTGGAGCTGCAACTGAGGAATCGGCACCTGTTTCTCGATGTTGAGGTCAACTACGCCCGGAATACGAGCCATCGCCTCCCGGATTTCCTCCGATTTCAGCCGAAGGGTAGGCAGATCGTCGCCAATCAATTTCACCGCGATCTGTGCCTGGACCCCGCTGAGCAGATGAT
>Ga0163150_10006281_pt1 | contig 14653 bp, 12 predicted proteins | sample OliLakLV19P2IB_FD_148628 | JGI IMG/M metagenome (GOLD analysis project Ga0163150, IMG submission 148628) | Freshwater microbial mat bacterial communities from Lake Vanda, McMurdo Dry Valleys, Antarctica - Oligotrophic Lake LV.19.P2.IB | ecosystem: Environmental > Aquatic > Freshwater > Lake >...
CTTGACTTCGCAGTGCGTAAAACTTCTCCCGTTCTCCCAGCGTTAACTGATGGTATTGCTTCATGTTCACCTCCTTCCAGGTACTTCATGTTACCCCAAAGTGGTGCACTTCGTTTTAGAACCTAAGATTTGAATTGACCGCCATACCGACCATTGTAGCGTTCATTGCAATAGTTGTTGTACCAATAACGGTATATCCAGCTCCACTTTTTGAGTATGAAGCAGTATAGGTGTTACCAGCTTTTTTAATTCTGATAAATACCGGTAATGGTACCGATACACTATTTCCCACAATTTCAGTTTGTCCATTTGTAGTTGATCTTTTTGTAAAGTACAGCGATCCTCCTTCTTGAAGAAGAATAAGAGCATTAGGAGAGTTACCGCTTCCATTTTCTCGTATCATAAGTCCTGCTTTTGCATATGTTGCAGGTTGTGTGACAGAGTCGAGTCGTGCTGTTATTTCTCCATCACCCAGAAAATTCTGATAAGCATAATGAAATGAGTCATTTGCAAGCCAAATATCTGCTCCATTGCCATACAAGGTAAATGTATCATTTCTATAGTTAGTGTATCCAGGAAGGTTCGGATTTACTGTCCATGTTTTCCATGGTTTTGGTAAATCTTTTGCTATTCCCTGTCCATTAAACTCTATCCAATTGAGATTAAAAAGATATGGGTTTGCAGGATCGGGATAAGCAACTCCTGATGGATGTTTAAAAACAAAATACAGTTCATGTGTGCCCCCTGGGTCGGAGATTGGACCAGATATGCTTACATATTTACCCCATGTACTAATTTGATTAGAGGGTCCAGTTGCGGGTATTGTAATAGTTGAGACTACTGCTCCTGTTGGAGAATCAATACGTGCTTCAATGTAATTTCCTGCATGTGGTGTTGCTACTCGGTAAGTAACGGTTGAAATGTTTTTTAAATTCACTGGCTTGAAAGAGATCCAATATCCATCTTTGATAAATCCGAGATTTGCACCACCCCCGGCAGGATCAATTGAGTGAGGATTGCCCGCATCTGCTCCGGAATTTTCTACAACAAGATTTCCACTTTGTTTTGTGAAAAACTCAGCTTCCTTATGTCGAGGTTGTATTATGATTGACTTTGTTTCTTCAATTGGAGATACACCAACAGCTCCACGATCTTTATACGAAGCTGTCAGTGTATAAAACGTATTTGAATTATCTCCGCCACCTGTGCTATGTGGCAATGTGTCAATTATTCCGGCACAAGAATTAAGCGAGTTTTGATCATGTGTATGATAATCATGACCAAGACTCGGAAGAACGTTTACACTGCCGCATTGTACACCTGTCGGGCCATCCTCTGCATCTTGTACACTTGTACTGTACTCAATTTTATCTCCCCATTCAAAAAATCCACCTTCTACTGGAGTGGTGATATCAATTGTCGGTGCGGTATTGCCTACAGTTATGGATACATGTGAGACAGCAGTTTTTCCTGTTGAGTCAGTAACTGTAAGTTTTGCCATATAATTTCCTGTGGTTTGATAGGTAAATGCTGGATTAGAGGCTGTAGAGTCAACTGTTCCATCAGATGTAAAATCCCATTTATAGCTCAGTGTATCGTTATCAGGATCGCTGGTGCCAGCACTGTTAAACTGAATTGCTAACGGAACTCGTCCGGAAGTTAGGTTAGCATTCGCATTTGCTATTGGAGAATGTCCATTCCCTGTATATTCTATACGAACTAGTTTTGGTTTTCGAAGTCCAGTTGGATCATTTTCCCACCATGCTTTTCCGTACTCAATCATATATAATGCACCGTTAGGTCCAAATTCCATAGCTATTGGATGATCAAATAAAGTTGAAGGAAGAAATGGACTAATTGAGGTGATAGTTCCATTTGTATCAAGCTTTACCTCTCGGACTATATTGCGGCTCCAGTCAACAACAATAAGACTACGATCATATTCCTGAGGGAATTTTATATCCGAATTCAGCTGAGAGTCAAAATAGTACAGCGGACCGGCCATAATCGTAGTAGCATTCGAGGCTTGTCCAGGGGGAGCATTAAATTGAGGGAAATCTACTGAATTACCATAGTTATACCAAAGAATTGGAGGTTGGACTGGCGGTAGATTCGTTAAGCCAGTATTATTTGGAGAATTATTAACAGGAGCATCACAATTAAATGCCGAACCTGATTGTTTGGTTGCAAAGTCATAATCAATATAAGCGTATGATTTGTTGGTGGCTCGATTGAATGATATACAATATGGCCAGCCAAAGTTAGCGGCATTTTTTTGTACAAATAGTTGTTCATATTGTTTTGGACCACGTGTAGGGTTATCATTTGCAGCACTTGGTCCTATATCCCCTATATAAAGCCATCCGGTTCTACTATCAATCGAGAAACGATAGGGATTTCGAAGACCCATTGCATATATTTCAGGACGGGTTAGTGCGGTGCCAGGAGGAAAGAGATTACCGGAGGGAATTGAATAACTCCCATCTGGTTGAGGTTTGATCCTCAATATTTTTCCACGTAAATCATTTGTATTGGATGAGCTTTTTTGAGCATCAAGAACTACATGACCAGGTCTTTCATCAAGTGGAGCAAATCCGTCAGAAAATGTATAGTTTGTTTCGTCTCCTGTTGCGATATACAAATTCCCATCAGTTCCAAAATGTATTGAACCCGCAGAATGAAAGGGTCCTACTGGGCTGCCTTCGACAGTAACTGTTCGTATTGTAGGGAATGATAGAATTACTTTCTCTGTGGAGATATTTAGAGTGTCATCTGGATTTAGTGTAAAGCGTGATAATCGTTGTATATTTGGGCTGACGGGTGAGTAAAAAAGATATATCCATTTGTTAGTTGAGAAATTAGGGTCAAGTTCTATGCCCATAAGCCCATCTTCGTTACTCGAGTCGACATTCAAGCTTCCTATAACCTTAATTTTACCATCAGGATAATATATCTTAATCATACCTTGCCTTTGAATATAAAAAACTTTTCCATCTGGCGCGATAGTTAATTCAATAGGTGGGTTATTAAAATCATTATCAAGAGTTACTTTTTGAAATTGAGATTCGGGGGCTGCTTTGATTCTGTTTTCTTGTTTTTGTTGAACTTGGTAAAGAGTAATTCCTAGCCCACCTAACAGGACTAGCACCGTGAGGTAAGGGATATATTTGTTTTTATATTTGACGTAGTTGTCAACGGAGGAAAAACCAGAACCGTGCTGGGAATTATATATAGTATTTTTTTTATCAAATACTGAAGACTTACGTTTGAAAAACTGTAATAAGTTCATACAAAACAAAGGATATTCTTAGTATTTCCTACCCTGAGGGTAATGTCAAGTAATTGTACGTTTCTTATCTTTTATCTTCCGAAGTTAGCAAGCAGCGTATTGTAGTCAAAGATATTAACAGCACCACTTTTTCTTAAAATATTCGTGAACGCATCAATACTATGCTTTGAATAGCCTTCAAGATAAGACCGGAACGTGATATCAAAAAGATCATAAATCCCACGGGTAGAATTATAATTATCATGAATATCTATCGTGTCTGTTAAAAGATATAGTCTATACTTTCCTTTTAATGTTTTGATCAGATCAATAACGTCATAATTTATATCCTGCGCTCCTTTAATATATTCCTCTTTCCAAAGACGAAATAAATCTTCTTCGGAGAGTTCTGTATGAACAGACTCTTTTAATTTTTTCATAAAATCCCGAGATGTTATTTTTCCGCTATTTATGTCACGCACGGTATCATGCCAAACCTTTATCGCCTTTTCCGGCTGGTGTGGATACATCACCGCCAAAATATCTGCAATAATAGTTGTTTTATGGTGCAGTATAACTCCACCTAGATCAAAAATAATATTTTGTATCATAGATTATTTCTTTTTAAATAAAAGCTCGCCCTCAATATTGCATTGCATGATCCTGCATGAGTTATCTCGCTTCGCAAAACCATCTCAACTGCTTCATCAAACGGTTTTTTTATTACTTCAATACCTGCCTCTGGTCTTCCAACCTCATCTGTATTAAGTGCCAAGAAAAGATATGCAGGACTCTTTAAAATCATTGTTAGCGGATTGGAAATACCTAAGTCAATCCAATTATTTGATATAATCCCCGTTTCTTCTGCCAGTTCTCGTTTTGCAGCAGTTAAAGGTTCTTCGTTATTATCAATCGCACCTGCAGGAAGTTGAATTCCATACTCCTCAAGTGAGTAACAATATTCCCGAATAAGATAAATTTCCTTACTCTTATTTATTGCTACCACAGAAACACCACTTCCATAATCCACAATGCCAAATACTCCCTCTTTGCCGTCGGGTTTTATAACTTTTTCCTCAGTTACGGTAATCCAGGGATTTTTGTATTTAACTTCTGACGACAAAACTTCGTATGGTCCTTTTTTCATAGAATAATTACTTTTTTACTAAAAGCTGATTCGATTATAACACTTCCATTTCCTGCGACCATCTCACCTATAACTTGAGTATCTTTGTATCGCATGACAACTTGCTCAGCGTCCTTTGGACTCATCGCCATCACAAATCCCACTCCACCGTTAAAGGTAATATACATATCTCGATCAGTCACACCTTTTTTATATATATCAAAAAAGATTTTTTGCGGCTTGAGTCGGTGGGTATTTGTAATATTGACATCAAGACCTGAAAGCAAAGGTTTGAGTTTGCTAAAAGCCCCACCAGTTATATGCATCATCCCATGAATGTCATAGTGCTGATCAATTTCAGCAACTTGATCACTATATATCCTGGTCGGTGTTGTAAACTCCTTTAATATTTTGTTTCCGAACAAAGCACGAACTTTTGTAAAGCCGTTTGAGTGAAGTCCATTGCTGGCTATTCCAACGAGTACGTCACCTTTCTGAATAATACGATTAATTTTCTTTTTGATAAATCCTGACATTGTAATACCAATATCTATGCCAGATATATCATTATGAAATGAAGTCTCGCCCCCTGTTATTGCAATTTTTCGACTGATACATTCTTTAACGATTGTAGACATAATTTCATGAATAATATGAGAGTCTTCTTTTGGAAGGACTAAATGGTTTTGTAATTTGTACGGAGTTGCACCGACGAGTGCAAGATCATTGAGATTCATTGCAAGTGCATCAATAACCGCTTCTTTATACGTTTTTTGCTTCCAGTGATAGTAGCCTTTTGTCCCAATTCCATCTGTGTGATCAACTTCCCAACCAGTGACTTTTCTTTTAAATGAAGCATAAATTCCCTTTTTAACAATGATATATGGAGTATTCCATGTCTTCTCAATCAGCTTCAAAACATTTTCAGTATCAGGTTTGGTTGGATCGTACATATAAATACATATAAATAGTATATTGCTTTGCCTAACAAGGATCAACCTTGCTATAAAACTTAAATCCTTTAGATTTACCTATAGGCTGATCTACTAATCTGATAAGGTGTAACCTTGCATTAAGGTTACACCTTTGCGATACTTGAATTATGCCATCTAAAAATGTGGTAAAGAATTATGTAGAGAATAGTTATTACCATATCTACAATAGGGGAGTAGAAAAAAGAACTATTTTTGTTTCTGAAACTGATTGTAAAGTTTTTCTTAGGTATATGAAGTTATATTTATCACCTAAGGAAGATTTATTGGAGCTAAATCGTCTTGGTCAAAAAACACTTAGATTCTTACAACATAACCTTTACGAAGAAGTTGATTTGCTAGCATTTGCGCTTATGCCGAATCATTTTCATTTACTCGTAAAACAAAATACAGCTGATGGGATTATTAAATTTATGAGACGACTAGCGACTAGCTATGTTATGTACTTTAATAATAAAAACAGTAGAACTGGAGGGTTGTTTCAAGGAACGTACAAAGCAGTGCAAATCCTCAACGATGAATATTTACTTCATCTCTCTAGATATATTCATTTAAATCCTGCTCATATAAAATCTGATTTAAACTTTAGTAATTTTTCTAGCATGTCCTACTATTTAGGCGATAAACATGCAACATGGGTTAAACCTCACGAAATTTTGAATTATTTTGAAGGAAGTGATTATAGTAAGTTCACTTATAGTAACTTTGTTTACGATAATCTGACAGACTCAAGGGACATACTTAGTAACTTAACACTTGAGGAGAATTTTTAGATCCATAAGGTTACACCTTGCAACAAGGTGTAACCTTATCAGACTTACTTACTTTGCAAGTATCGAATTTTGTCTCGTAACAGTGCGGCTGTCTCAAAGTCCATGACTCTTGCGGCGTCGGACATTTCCTCACGTAGCCTTTTGATTACTTTTTTCTTCTCATCTGGGAGCAAATGCTCTTTTTCCATCATAGGACGGATATCATCAAGCGGTTCTTCCTCTCGCACGATAAGCTTTGCGCGAATATCTTTATCGATCGATTTTGGGGTTATGTTGTGCTTTTTGTTGTACGCAGTCTGGTAACGCCTGCGGCGATCAACCTCTTCAATTGCTGATCTCATCGATTCCGTTACTTTATCAGCATACAGAATTACTTTTGAATCAATACGTCGTGCTGCTCGTCCCATTGTCTGGATCAAAGATGTGCGTGATCGCAAAAAGCCTTCTTTGTCTGCATCAAGAATTGCCACGAGTGAGACCTCTGGGAGATCCAATCCTTCTCGAAGAAGATTTATTCCAACTATCACATCATGTGTTCCAGAGCGCAGCTCATCCAAAATATCCTGACGCTTTAGCGTATCTACTTCGGAATGTAGATAGGCAACTTTTATACCCTGCTCCTCCAAGTAAGTGGTCAAATCCTCAGACATTCTTTTGGTCAATGTCGTGACAAGTATTCGCTCGCCTTTTGCAGACGCAATTTTTATCTCTCCAAGTAGATCAATAATTTGCCCCTCAGTTTTGCGAATTTCAACCTCAGGATCGACAATTCCGGTTGGTCGTATCAACTGCTGTGCAACATTGTCTTTTCCTGCACGCTCTAATTCCCATTCATTTGGGGTCGCTGAGACAAAAATAGTACGGTTCACTCGTGCCCAGAATTCTTCTGCTTTGAGGGGGCGGTTATCAAGTGCTGAAGGAAGCCGAAAACCGTAGTCTATTAACGTCATCTTACGAGCCCGGTCTCCATTGTACATACCTCGAATTTGCGGAACAGTCATATGAGACTCATCCACAACAAGTAACCAGTCCTCATTTGCTGCTTTTCTAAAAAATTCTAGTAATGAATAAGGCGCCTCCCCCGGCGCACGACCATCAAAATAGCTCGAATAATTCTCAACACCGTTCACATACCCCACTTCTTTGAGCATCTTCAGATCATATTCTGTTCTTCTCAAAATACGCTCTGCCTCCACAAGCTTGCCCATATCTTTAAACAACTGCACTTGCTTTGTCATATCGCGCTTTATTTGATCAAATACATTTTCGTATACTCCTGGATCAGTCATGTAGTGCTTTGCAGGATACAGGACAAATTGATCTTTCTCAGAAAGTATATCACCATTAAGAGGATCGACTATTTTGACTGATTCTATCGTGTCACCTGCAAGCGTGAGCCGCACACTATAGTTTTCATATGCGGGCTGTACTTCTATCAGCTCACCGCGGACACGATATGTTCCACGGGTATAGTTATAGTCATTGCGCATATACATCAAATCCATGAGCTTTTCCATAATGTGATCTCGCTTTATTTTGAGACCCTTTTCAAAACTAAAAATTTTGCGCTCATACTCGATTGGGGAACCAAGATTGTAAATACATGAGACCGACGCGACAACAATTGTGTCTTGCCGTGTCAAAAGATTGGTCGTTGCTGCAAGTCGGAGCTTATCAATCTCTTCATTGATCTCAGTCTCTTTTGCGATATAGGTGTCAGTCGTCGGAACGTATGCCTCAGGTTGATAATAGTCGTAGTACGAAACAAAGTAACTTACTGCATTCTCCGGGAAAAAGTCACGAAGTTCTTGATACAGCTGTCCAGCAAGTGTTTTGTTGTGTGAAATAACAAGCGTCGGCTTTTGGATATTTTGAATAACGTTTGCAATAGAAAAAGTTTTACCAGAGCCAGTCACTCCTAAAAGCACTTGATCTCGCTCACCTTTTGCCAAACCCTTAGTCATCTGCTCAATCGCCTTCGGTTGATCTCCTGTAGGTTGAAATTTGGAATTAATCTTAAAATTCATGGGCTTCTATTATAGCACGGATACAAAAAGCACGTTGAGAAGACGAAACTAAGAATTACTAGTTAGTAAATTGGAATGTAGACAAGATCTCTGTAACAGTTTTTTGATAACCCTGGTTTGTAGGATTGGCTACGGCATTTGCTATTTCAATATACATAGTTGGATCATATGGAGAAAGTAAATATATCATTTGAAAAGTACCTAAAACATTTACGGTGTATGTAAACCCGTCATAATTTCCTATCTTAATTGCTTCTACCCTTCTGCTATTATTATTGACATCTTCTCCTACAATATCTATTCGATCTTGCTTCGCCTGATCAAGCTTCTGCTGAACTAAATCTATCAACATACCCGTACCTACAGCTTTTGGAGGAGAAAATAGTAGATATATACCATAACCATAATAGAATTCGGTTTCTCGCTTTTGTGTAGGACCAAACAAACCCAACGAGACCCCTGACTCTCCTTCATCAAGCACAATACCTTGAGGATACTTCACAGTAAATTTATATCTTGCACTTGTATATGTTTCCCATTTTGATAAATCTATACTGTCTCCTTGTGGGCACGCTGCAAACTCACACTTTGGGCCGCTTCTCCCAACTGATGAGCCGTCAGGACAAAGTTTTGCTTCCATCGTACATCCAACTTGAATAGGAGTTTCATCTGAGGGAGTTGGTGAAATAACAAATGCACTTTTTTGAGCTTTTTCAAATCCGTGATCCAAACCTAGATAATATCCTCCGCCTATTCCTACAAGTAGAAGAATAATTATGCCGAGAATAATAATAGTAAACTTCAAGCTTTTTTTCTTAGGGGTCGGAGCGGTAGGCTTAATGACAACTGGCTCAGTTTGAGCATTTGCACTATTTGGTTCCATAGATAGAGTATTACAAAGTTATAGCGCAATTACAATAGATTCTGGCTATATCAGAATAACTAGGCTAATGGGGTCAAAAACTAAGAATTTCTGGATCCCGGCTCGGAGGCCGGGATGACAGTATAAATAAGATACTGAGGGCTACAAGCTAACGGCTAAACGCTGTCTTTTGACATAGTTTGCATCCCTTGACGTGAGACGAAATATTTCGTATATTTTTTCTATAGGTTCGTAAATATTTTAACAACATAGTATGCCAGCTGTCCTTTATAGAAAAGAACGAGAACTTCTCAAATTTATAGTCCAGTTCCAGGAACAATATTCCTATTCCCCTACTCTACGCGAAATAGCTGACGCACTTGGCAACCGAAGTGTGTCTACAATCCATGCAATTATCCGCGCACTAGTTGATAAAGGGTATGTACAAAAAGTGGAGGGTAATTCTCGAACGCTCAAAATTTTAAAACGTGCTGAAATAGAAGGAATACTTGGTGGTTCTCCAATGATCAAAGGCCCTACTATGTCACTTCCTCTGATGGGTTATATTGCAGCGGGCCTACCACTTGAGCCTTACTCTGATCCCGAAGCAACATTTGATATTGCATCAACTATGATTTCTGGCAAAAAGACTGCATATGTCTTGCAAGTCAAAGGGAGCTCTATGATCGAGGACGGAATTCTGGATGGGGATTATGTCGTCATCGAAAAGACTGAGCTTGCAAGTAATGGAGATATTGTAGTAGCGCTTGTTGATGACAATATGGCGACATTAAAGCGCTTTTACAAAGATGGTGAGATAATCATTCTCAAACCAGCCAATGCAGATATGGATCCTATCTATCCAAAGTATTGTAGAATTCAAGGAATCGTGGTAGGCTTAGTACGTAAGTTTAGGTTTAATTAGAATAAATACGTGAAAGAGCTTATTGATCAACTCATCTCACACCTCAATTCAGGTCTTGTAATTCTCACCCTTCTTGTCGCAGCAATTGTTGGAATAGTTGTATTTTTAGTCAGTTTGACAAGCTAATGTCATTCTGATCCCGAGCATACGAGGGAGAAGAATGACAATTAGAACATAGGTGAAGACTAAGTGCTATAATCCACCTATGGGAACACTCTATATAGTCTCGACTCCAATAGGGAATATTGATGACATTACAATTCGAGCGATAAAACAGTTTTTATCAACCAGGTATCTTGTGTGCGAGAACGCTCCAAAAACGAATCAGCTTATTATAACAATCCAAACACGCTATCCTGAGCTTGCAAAAGAGTCAGTTGAACACACATTTATATCAGCCAATGAATTTGAGGAAGAAAATGTTTTACCAAAAGTTTTGCAGCTTTTGCTTGATGGAAATGACATTGCCTATGTATCAGAAGCGGGAACTCCACTTGTATCAGATCCAGGATTTAAGCTAGTACGAGAAGCAATCAAGCGAGATATTCCCGTTGTCTCAATCCCTGGAGCCTCTGCACCCATTGCTGCACTCACCGTCTCAGGTCTTCCAACCGATTCATTTCTTTTTATTGGATTTCTACCAAAGTCAGAAGGCAAAAAGAAAAATAAGATGGAAGAGATCAATAAAAGTCTCGAAAGCTTCAAAACCTCCCCTACCGTAATCTTTTTTGAATCCCCCCATAGACTACTTGAGACGCTCAAAGTTTTTCAGGAAGTTTTTGGAGATATCCATATTGTCGTAACCCGGGAGCTAACCAAAAAATTTGAAGAAGTATTGAGAGTACCTGTAAGTAAAGCCATAAAACATTTTGAAGAAAAAGCCCCAAAAGGCGAATTCACGCTTTTATTTCATCTCTAACAATTTTTTACTCATATTTTGTTTTTACATAGAAATATGAGAAGATATCATAAGTATGTCAACATTTAATACTGAAAATAACGAAGTAGAACCTAAAAATATTTTTCAAGAAAGAAAAAATTTCCTACGGTCCCTGCCAGACAAAAAAGTACTTCTTTTTAGTGCTAGCGTACTTCTTGTTATCCTTGCAACATTCGGAAGCATTATATTTCTGCATCAAGGAACAAATCCGTTCAAAAGCGCTGTCAAAAAAACGGCTACGCCTACAATTACGGTACCACAAGAACTCTCAGCAACCCCCTCTCCAATTCCTACGGAAATAGTCATCGTTACCGAGAAGCAAAAACCAACCCCGACCAAAAAAACACTGGTACCTACCCCTACTCCCACAAAAGCTCCGACACTAACACCAACCAATACTCCTACACCATCCGGCCCACAGATTGATTCTATTAGTCCCACCTCTGGATACTGGCAAGAAACCATAACAATCAAAGGTTCACGGTTTGGATCCCCAGGACGCGTTGAGTGGTATGTAAATAATCAGGCTGCACCGTACGCACCACATCAAAGCTGGAGTGATACAGAAATAAAAGTTCCATCAGCAGGTTCTGGCAATAATACATCATATCAACTTAAAGTTGTGCGATCAGACAATCGAGAAAGTAACACCGTGTCATTTCAGTCAACCCAAGGACAACCGGTTGTAGATTCTTTGACACCTACCAATGCTGCACCAGGAGGAAGTCTGACTCTTACTGGTTCGCGTTTTGGCTCCAGTACTGGTACCGTTAATTTCCTCCCGACAAGCGGAGGCTCAAAAACTTCATCAACTATCTCAAGCTGGTCTGACACTCAAATTGCGCTAACAATCCCTGACTCACTTACCCCTAATACGGAGTATTTTGTTGAAGTAGTAGCATCAGTTGGTGCTGCAAGTTCATACAAAGTCTACAAAACAGGGAATTAAATTTTTTCAAAAAATTCTCACAAGGCATGAGGTTAAAGTAGATAGGAATATTATTTTTTTCTGAGTCCCTTAAGCATCTCTACCTCTACTTTATAGATGTTGTTTCGAGTTGCATCAACGGCATCAGGTGATACTGAAATACCACTGATTCCCCACTCAACAAGCTTTTCTACTAAATCTGGATACACAGATGGGGCTTGTCCACAGATAGAGGATGAGATTCCGTGTCGATTACAGGTTTTGATAATTTTTTCCAACGCCCACAGTACGGCTTCATTTCTTTCGTCAAACTCTATTGCAACACTCTCATTGTCTCGATCAAGCCCCAACAAAAGCATCGTTAAATCATTTGATCCAATAGACACACCATCAATTCCAACCTTTATAAACTCATCGAGCAAGATTACATTTGAAGGAATCTCAACCATCATGTAAAGTCTAAATGTTGCACTTCGTCTAATTCCACGTTCTGAAATAAGTTTTTTAACTTTTACTAACTCATCAACTGTTCTTACAAACGGCACCATCATATGCAAATTATTCAGTCCCATTTTTTCTCGTACTTTTTTTATTGCATCAAGCTCTAAATTAAATACTCGAGGGTCACTAATATATCTGAATGCGCCTCTATATCCAAGCATTGGATTTGGTTCTACTGGTTCGAATTCTTTACCGCCCTTCAAATGACTATACTCATTAGTTTTAAAATCTGTTGCGCGGTAAATAACAGGACGTGGATAAAAAGCCCGACAAATACTCTCGAGCCCTTCTGCAAGCCTATTGGTAAATACTGCGCTCTTACCATCTTTTATAAGTTTTCGAGGATGTGTCCCAATTTGCGCAATCATAAACTCTGCCCGCAAAAGTCCTACACCATCAACGTTGAGTGAGGCAGTTTTGTCGGCAATTTCAGGTTCTGCTAGGTTGACATAGAGCTTAGTCGCGGTCTTAACATGTAAGGCTTGGGTATTTTTGGACTTGTGAATTGGATGCGTCAAAACACTTCCTTTGTAAATAACACCTTCACGCCCGTCAACTGAGACAACCATTGAATCCCTAAGCTTTGTTGTTGCACCTTCGGTTCCCACAACTGCCGGTATTCCAAATTCACGAGAGACAATTGCTGCATGAGAGGTTCTCCCGCCGCGCTCGGTAATAATTGCTGCAGCTTTTTTCATAGCCGGCACATAATCAGGATTTGTGTAGGGTGCCACCAAAATATCTCCGAGTTGGACTTTAGAAATTTCTTTGGGACTTTTTAAAATCTTTACTGGCCCAATTCCGATACCTGGACTTGCAGGATCCCCTCGAAGAAGCTCAACCTTTTTGACTAATTTATCCAATTCTAACTCTTCTTTTTTCTCCCCAGTTGTTGTTATTGGACGTGTTTGGACTATGAAAATACGATTGTTTTCCATCGCCCACTCAATATCTTGGGGAAAATAGTAGTGCTTCTCTATATCTCGAGCAAGCTTTGCGAGTACAACTATTTGGTGATCTTTTATTTTTTGTTGACGCTGTCTCAAAAAAGAAATTTTTACTTCCTTATTTTCAACATTTGATTTGACGAGCGCTACTTTTTGTTGAGAAATTCTTTTTTGGAATACGGTAAGGGTTTTCTTGTCTACTTCATAATGATCTGGGGTTTCTCGTCCTTGCACGATATATTCACCAAGACCAAAAATCGCTTCAACGACAATTTTTGTCTTGTCATTGGTCACAGGATCAATGGTAAACATAATACCCGAAGCATCGGACTCAACCATTTTTTGAACAACGAGCGCAATACCTACTTTGCCGCGATCAAGCTTGTTAGAATGCCTATAATATATTGCCCTGGGCTCAAATAGAGACGCCCACCCCATTTTGATATGCTCAATTACAGATGACTCTCCACGGATATTCAGATACGTCTCCTGTTGTCCTGCAAATGACGCATCTTTTGAATCTTCAGAGGTAGCAGATGAGCGTATAGCAACAAGTGCGTTCGCTCCAAGATGCCTGTAGAACGCAAACACTTTCTCAACAATTGCATTGGGTACAACCGCAGTTCTCACTAACTTTTTTAGATGTTTTGAGGCCTCATTGATAGAATTGGGATCATCATAATTTATAGTATTGAGAAGATGCTTTATCTTAATATCAAGATTGTTTTCAAGGAGGAACTTTTGATAAGCGTATGAAGTAGTTGTAAAGCCAGGTGGCACCGGAAATTTGGCCTGGATCATCTCACCTAAATTTGCAGATTTGCCGCCGACATAAGGAACATCTTCTTTATCTACGTCAGAAAGCCAGACTACCAAGTCTGTGGGTTTTACCATATGTATTCATTGTGGGAAATATTGAAGAGAAATGCAAGATGGGATTTTAGTCCGTGAGAGTTTTTTCAATTGTATCAACGCGTTTTTCAAGAATTTGGAACTCTTCATTTTTGACAAAGTGATTAGTAATAGTACTAATGATAGCAGCCTCTGAATCACCTATTGACTTGCGAATATTCTTTTCAAGTAACACTATGTCGTCTTTTGTCACAAACTTTTTTACCAAGCGAACTTCCTGCTTCTCTAAAGATTCCTCTAAAATCTCTCTAATTTGACTCAATGCTTTATCATTCATAGATTTATTTTAGCACATCAATACTTTTTACTCTATCATTTTCATCTAGCACAATTCTCTTATTTGCATATTTAAACTCAAATACTTTTTGCTTTTTTCTTGCAATTATCTTTTTAAGACGGTCTATTTCCTCTTTTGTATTAGCCTTTATGACAGAATCTTCCTGTCTCTCATA
>Ga0163150_10006282_pt1 | contig 14652 bp, 10 predicted proteins | sample OliLakLV19P2IB_FD_148628 | JGI IMG/M metagenome (GOLD analysis project Ga0163150, IMG submission 148628) | Freshwater microbial mat bacterial communities from Lake Vanda, McMurdo Dry Valleys, Antarctica - Oligotrophic Lake LV.19.P2.IB | ecosystem: Environmental > Aquatic > Freshwater > Lake >...
GCATGGGGATGGGGGGACCGGAATCATCACGTTGCGAAGTTCGGGTTGTCGGATGCCGCGAACTGTTGAACCGGTGGCACGAGCATAAATTTGCTCGCGGACAACCTGCTTGGTTTAACGCGCATGCTGGATTTGGCTTGTTTGAAGCTCTTTCTCTATTCGTGCCCTGTTCTTCGTCCACCATCCGGTTGCATTTTTGACCGTGTCAGCGAAGAAACTGTCAGTAAGACCATGCTCGCCTTGATACCGGGAGTCCCTCTGGTCGGGTTTGAACTCCTGCCCAACGTAGTCGCCCGTCTTGATTGCAAGGAAGTATGCGCCGTGGACATAGTTCTGCGCCACCTCTCGATCTTCGAGGATGAGGGCGAAGCCCATCTGGACAACCCGTGGGTCGACACCGGTTCTTTTCTTATGACGTGGATCAGACAGCAGGTCAAACCATCGCTTCCGGTCAGCAAAGCTGCCTGTCTCTGCGTAGTCGATTAGAAGACGATGATAGTCAGCTGATCCATGCAGAACGAGTGCCAGCGCGGCCGTCGTTCTGACCGCCAAGTCCTCTTCGGGTGCCTTGAGCAATGCGGCGACAGGAACTTCTGCTTCGGGTACCCATCGGTGCGTCAAATCCATAAGGATATGGCTGCGTTCATTTGCCACCTTTGCTGCCCCGAGGAGTGCCAGGAGGAGAGTGCCTCCTGAATCCCGTGGCAGAGAATCGACCTGACGGCTCCATGATCGCGCCACTGCGTAGAAGATTTGCCATTCGACAGGAGCCGTCTTGTCGAAGTCTCTTCCGGCGCTGTTGCAGATCGGAGGCGACGGCATTCCTTTCCCGATATGAGGCAGCAAGAGAGGGAGTATCTTTTGTGGAGGGAGATTGGTAAGGGAATCCTCTGCTGTGCAACGGGCATCCCATGCGGCAGTCTTGTCTGTCATTGTGACGACAAGTTCTTCAGCCGGTTGTCCCGCACAGCCTTGTTCTCCCTTGGTTGGGCGGGTTGTTTTTGTCTCTGGAATAATTCCCGCCAAGAGGTCTGCTTCACGGTCAAAAATCTTCAATGCTTCCTCATGCTCCTGATCCGTCTTGAACTCAGTGCGAACCACTCTGCCCGACACAATCGAACTCAGAATCACGGGATGTGGCTTCCGAAGGTCGTATAAGAAATGCTTCCGAAAGGAGCCGGTTCCAGACCACTCCAAAGTCGCAATATATCCAAATGAAACATCTCTGCCGCTCACAAACCGGCCACGAAACAGTTCAGGCTGAGCCACAAAAAATGGGGCGAACCACTCGGACTTTGGAGCTGTCTCAACGGCAAGCAGAATCGTTCCGATCGTCTTGCCGAAACTTCCCTTATCGGGATACACGATCTCAATGACCCTGCGGCCATCGACGGTGGCTGGCGTGGTGATCACCGGCTCCTTCTGTCGTTCAATCCATGTAAATGCCTTCTCCGTCGGTTCGGAATACTGATCGTCAACGTAAGGCATCTGACGGTTCAGCAGGGACAATCGAAACTCGGTCGAAATCTCAGCAGTCCAATTTGGACCCTTACCCCAAGAATATAGGTAGCAGTCTTTCGGGGCTCCCGTGCGCTGGTCCTCTTCAGCACTCACGACTGCGGTGAACGCTATAAGCAGTGGGATGAGGATAAGGCGCATGTTTTTGGCGATCGACAGCGGTGAGAGGCCGCCGGGGAGCGCGGCATTGCGAAGGATTGTATGGGGGAAGGTCCGATCATAATGTGACTCGAAGCGGTACGCGGTTATCTCGACTGCTTGGTTCGCAGTCATTCAGGCCTCATTGCGACCAGTCTGAATGATCCATCTGGCCCCACTCCGACGGGCTCCCATACACTGTATGAAGCGTGAGGGGGGTTCCTGAAATAAATCCGAACTGCACCCGCCACAGTGAGATTGCGTTTGTACAGTGACCCTTCAAATGGCAGATCCGATCGCAGCATGGCGATACTGTTCCCGTCGATTTCGCCCTGGTCCAGATACTCAATGCGCTCAAATTCACCATCTCTTTCAAAGCGATCCCTCCAGCTGCCTAACTCGTGCCGCTGGAAATCGCTCTTAGAGACCCCGTCCAGGTGGTACAGCCTCTTGATTCCGTGCGCCTCTCGATCCGCGCAGATCTTGGAAAGTTGTTCCACGAAAGCCTCGCGCGTCGTCAGTTTGATCGGGGAGCAAGCCGTACCGAGGAGCAATGCAATCGCGGTAAAGGTACAGAGTCTTTGCATCTCACCTTTCATGCGAACGTCCGCGGTCATTTGCCCCGAACAGCGGGCACGCCGCCTGATCCGCAGGCGAACTGCCGGCTGGTAGAAGTTAGGGGCACCGTTTGTTCGGATTCTTCCTTTCATCACTTCAATCTTCTTGTTCTTCAATCGCATCTCCAAGCCAGGCTTGAGTCCATCGCGCTTCGCTTGCCTAGACCAGGTCATAAATCGCCCCCCAAAATGAGGCATCTTTGGTGGTGGAGGCTTGTTTTCATGGACGGTCATCTGCGAACGGCTTGGCCCAGTCGGGAGTATCTTTGTAAGGGTCGCTGCCCTTCGTGGAGTCAAGCAGCTTTCCTGTCTCCAGGGAGAATCGGTGAATCATGGATGGACCGTGCCGACCACGAGACTTCACGATGATCGTGGAGTCGTGTTCAGCGAAGCCCCAGTCCTCGATGAAAGGTCCAGCCTGAAAGTCGATCCAGCGCTCGCTGGAAACCATTACGCGCAAAATGTTATTAACCGGTTCGCCATATGAATTCCGTCCAGTATAACGGGACCAGCCAACGTGCCCTGACTCGGAACGTCGAACGTGGATACATCGGCCTAACCGTGTCCAAAACTCGGAGTGACCGTCAGCGAACTTCACACGGACATTCCCAATCGGCTCCCCCCAGTCTCGACGCTCTGAAGGAACGTCCACAATCTCTGCCGAAACAGGAATGTCGGACGCGATGCCGGTTGCGCTGCACGCGCCGAATAGGGAAAAGACTAAAATGCGGAGCTTCATGAGACGTCTGCGACACTCGACGCAATTGCAGAGAAGTGGAAGACAGGGCTGATAATATCGGCGAACTTCTCGCGTCAGCAATCGCTGGCTGGCGGGGCGGGTGGATCGCAAAGGTCGGGAGCGAAGGCACCTGGCCTGCTCTTCTGCCAGCAGGCACTGTGCCTGAGCGCGTAGCCACGGTTGACGCCGCTCGATGCACCTGAAGGCCAGCGCCTGGCTGCACGAAGTTCGATCATTTTATTGTCCAGTAAAAATTTCTCATAATCGCGGTGGCTTTGTCCCATCTGCCGTCTTTCCCCTGTGACCACATCTCAATCGCACCATTGATCGGATCCGTGTCGAATTTCACGGGATTTCCCCATCCATCCAGCAACTCTCCTTTGGAGCTGACGTTCCCTGGGTGCGTCGTCAGCCAGAGCCATTTCGTGTCATGTCGGCGCTCCCAAAACCGGCATGTCGAGCCCGCTGGGGCCGCCTTCCGGCGCGTTGCACGACATGGAGGTAAATCATGGGGGTGGAGACATGCGTATGGCCAAGCAGGTCCTGACCGGTGGAATGGCATCGAAACCGTGGAGTGTCAGCCTGACATTTTGACACGCAACCGCGTTCGTGGGTGTGTGATCTGAACTCGCTGACCCGGCAGGGCTTTGGATTGCTGCTCGGATTGGCGATTTCACTCGCGGTGTTTACTTTGCGTTGTGCGTGTCATCCAAAGCGGCGCTCCTGCACGCCGCACTCCAAGGCGCTCCGGCGCAGGGAGCAGCGAGGTTCGAGTGGATTGCGCTGCGGGCACCGCCCGTTTCTGCGGGCACCGCCCGTTTTGGAGTGCTCCGACCCGGCGGAGCTTTGGATTGCCGCCCGCGCTGGCGATTTCACACGCCCGGTTCACTTTGCGTTGTGCGTGTCATCCAAAGCGGCGCTCCTGCACGCCGCACTCCAAGGCGCTCCGGCGCAGGGAGCAGCGAGGTTCGAGTGGATTGCGCTGCGGGCACCGCCCATTTCTGCGGGCACCGCCCGCTTTGGAGTGCTCCGACCCGGCGGAGCTTTGGATTGCCGCCCGCGCTGGCGATTTCACACGCCCGGTTCACTTTGCGTTGTGCGTGTCATCCAAAGCGGCGCTCCTGCACGCCGCACTCCAAGGCGTTGTGCGTAAGGTCGAACGTTGGTTCTCGAATCGGGGGCTGTTCCGTAACGGCGCCGGTACGGTGCGATCTACGCAAGTCCTTTTCCGCCCGTTCTTCGGTTCCTGCAAAGTTATGCGAATGATTGGCTACGGTGCCTCGCGACGATGGCTTCAGGGGGATCGGAGCAGATTATCGTTCCCCGCGCGCCCATTCGACATCGGCCAGCACCTGGTCGCGCAGTTGTGACCAATGGAACGGGCGGTCGAGGTGCGTCACCGGGTGCGGATGGTAGTCGGCGGTGGTGGCGATCAGCGCATCCCAGTGGACAACGCAGCGTTCCAGCGCCGCCACGGCCGCGGCTTGCTCCGCCTTGTTGCCTCCTGTGCGCACCCGTTCGAGGGCGACCCCGGCTCGGAGTTTATCGGCAAAGTAGCGTCCGAGATGGCACCAGGCCGTGGCATCGCGCAATTCCGCCGCTGCCGGCCCGTCGAGGGTGGTCGCAGCCATCGCCGCGAGGGCCCCATTGATTTGGGAATCGAGTCGATCCGCGAGTTGGAGCGGCCCGGTCGTCCCGGGTGGCAGCGGCTGATTGCGTTGCTCGGCGGCAACGGCGGGGCCGATGCCGATCCACGACGGATCCATCGGCTGGGCTGACATCAGCTTATGGATCTGGATGAAGCCATCGTGGGCGGTGAAGCCTTCGCTGTAGAGGGTGAAATCCCAGGTCGGGTTCATCCACGTGGCCAGGGCCAGGGGGACCTGGCCGACGGCATCGAGGATGGGGAGCAGGAGCGCACCGGTGCCGGCGCCGTAGTGGGTGTCGATTGCCCGGGTCAGGTCCGCGGGATCGTCGATCCCATACAGGCAGCGGCCCCAGACGACATAGAAGAGGCGTTGGCGCTCGAATTGCCAGCGCGCTCCACTCGTCCGATCCGGACGTTCGCAGAGGATCTCGGCTGGGATCATGCATTCCGAGCCGACGTAGTAACCCCCGGTCCACGGCCGGTCGTTTTCTGCCAGGTGTGCCTGGACGAATGATGGCGCGCACCAGCGCAGGGCGAAAAAGTCCTCGTTCCGGACCATCCAGGTGATGCGGTAGGGCGGGAGGGGATTCCAGAGCGTATCGCTGATTGCGCCGCCGTGGATCTTGATTAGGCGTGGGATCGAGTGTCCGTGCGACCAGTTGTATTTGATCTCCGTGAGGACGGGGAACGGCGAGGAAACGGTTTCAAGGTGTTCGCGTCCCAGTTGTTCGGTCGCGAGGTCGATGGAGCCGTGGTTGGCTTTGGCGCTCGAGTGCGGCACGCGCAGGTTGATCTCCACCGGTCGGCCGCAATCTTTCACTGCCTGAAGCACCACCCGATCGATCCATTCGCGGCGCTCGGGTGGCGTCATGCCCCCCATGCGTTCCGACTGGGTGATCCCGATGCCGTGCAGGTTTGGGTATTCGCGGAGCGCCTGGGTGAGGATCGATCGGTTGTAACGCTCGACGAGTTCCGAGCGGTCTCCGTCGCCGATGTAAGAGCCGTCGATGCTGTAAGTGGCGACGCCGTGGGCGCGAGCGAAGGCGGGTGAGACGAAGATGTTCCAGGTAAACATCTGCACCTCCATGTCCCGCGTCCGGGCGTGGTCGAAGATATGATTCCACAGGCGGCGCCAGGTCTCGTGTTCGGCCGGGGAGAGATCGCTGGATTCAGGGAATTCCGACGACTTAACCAGCAAATGCCACGGGTGCAGGCTCCAGAGCGACAGCCGGTTGAAGCGGCAGAGGACGAGGTGATCGATGAGCGCCGTCCAGAAGGCCGGGTCGCGGCACGCCCGGTCGTTGGCCTGGAGGGCCGCGTGGCGCCGGTAAGATTCCCAGGGAAGGTTGACTTTGACGGCTCGGATGGCGAACCGGGGACGGCCCGACACCCCGGCGGTCGGAGTGCCGCTCTGCAGGCGCTCGGCCAGTTCGAGTTTGCCATACCTGGCTCCCGCGGCGTCGCCTGCGGAGATGATGAAGCCATCGGCGGTTTCGTCGATCTGAAAGGCCTCCGCCCCCAGATCCGGCGCCGGGTCGAAGCGCACCACGCGGCCCTCGAGGGCGGCCAGGGCCGCCAGGGCGGGGTCCATTTCGAGCCGGCCCGGATTCATTTTGCGGTCGTCTGCGCCATGCCGGCCCGTTGCTCCGTTTAGCTTCTGCGTCGCCGCCTCAGCGCGAATCCGGCTGCGCCAGCCAGTGCGAGCATTCCGGACCCGGGCTCGGGCATCACGACGAATTGGAGGCGGTTATCGTCGAATTGGAAATAACCGTCGAGAGTGCCCAGGGCGCCCGAGTAGGTGTAGGAGAACGCGTCGGTATTGAAGGAGGCGAGCGGGCCCGGCACCTCCAGTGAGGCCTCCAGGATCCCCTCGGGGTCGGCGGTCTGGCCGAAAGGGATTCCCACCGTGTCAAACCCCGACTGAGATCCGAAGACTACCAGGTCATAGATGGTGCCCGCCGTGTAGACTCCGTCCCCGTCGCTGAATTCGAACGCGAAACCTCCCGGGCCGCTCAGGCCGGCGTCGCCCTCGAAAAGGCCCGAGACGACCAGTTGATCGCTGGAGGTCGGGCCGCTGGCGAGACCGAGTTGGAAGCGCAGAACCGCGCCGGCTTTCCACAGGAAGTTCCCTGCATAGAAGCTGCCCACCACGCCGGCGTCCGAGCCGGGGTCGAACACCGAGCCGTTGTCGAGCTCGACCTGTCGGATTCCGGTGGTGTTGCCGCCGAGCACCGCGCCATTGGAGACTTGGGCGGTGGTGTTCGCGAACGCGGCGTTGACGACCGCCCGGCCCTGCAAAACTTTCATCAGGCCGGTGAAGAGGGATGCCCCGGTGAACCGGGTGGTGCCCGAGCCCGACTTTTCGATGGTGCCCGTGCCGTTGATGGTCGCGGCGAAGGTGGTGGTGTCCGAATGATTGAAGGCCAGCACGCCGTTCCCGGAGCCAAACTGCACCGCTGCGGCGGCCAGCACCCCGGCGGCTCCTCCGTTCCCGATCTGCAAGCGGCCCTGGCCGGTCGCCTGCCGCGCGATGTTCGCCGTGCCGGTGCCGTTGTTGACCCGCACCGTGGCGGCGTCCGCGATCAGAAGCAACCCGCGCCCGCCGTCGCCGACCCGCAGGTTGTTGCTGAGATTCCAGGCTGATCCATTGCCGGAGATCGTGCCAGTGCCATTGCCGACGATCGTGCCGTTTGCGGTGGTCCGGACACCCAGGTAACCGATGGTCCCGTTGAGCGTGGCGCCCTGATCCACGGTGAGCATGCCGACGCCGTCGTAGCCGATTTCGTTGACGTTGGTGGAGACCACGGTGGTGTTGGCGCCGCGGAAGAGCGCCGTCCCGTTCCCCACCGCGGCGTCCCCGATGGTGAGGCGGTTGGTGAGGGTGACGTCGGCGCCATTGAGGACCTGCAGCAACCCGATGCCGGATTGGCCGACCGAAATGTAAGCCTGGCTGCCCGCAAAGGCGGCCGAGGTGCCCTCGCCCGTGAGGGTCAGCGTTCCGTTTCCGTAGTTCGGGTTGTTGTTCGCCAGGGTGGTGCCGATGAGCGCCCGCACCGCCTGCAAATCCCCTCCACTTTGGAACGTGGCCACGCCGCGTCCACCCGCTCCGACGGTGAAGCTGGCCGTGTTGCTCTTCAGCAGGGATCCCTCGCCGGTGACGAGCACGTTGCCGGTGGCGCCGAAGTTGCTCGCGATGGAGATGCTGGAGTTCGCGGTGACCTTGCCGTTGTCGCTAATCGTGAGGCTGGCAGTTCCGTTGTTCGCGACGGTCAGGAAGCCCGACGAGCCGTTGACGATCACTTCGCTCCCTGCCCCGGACACCGCGAGATGGGCGTTGCCCGAGGCGGCAAAGCCGCTGGAGATGCTGCTGTTGCCGATGATTTTTGCCCCCGATGTCACCTCGACGTTCGCCTGGCCAGCCCAGCCGAACACCGTGCTCCGATCTCCATAAAACAACGACCCGTTGCCTGTGAGGGAGGCGTTGGAGACGGAGCCGGTGGCGTTGCCGAAGATCGTGAAGCCCGAGGAAAGGTTGCCTCCGCCCGAAACCAGCAGGGTGGAGTTGCCGGCGTCGCCGAAGGTCACGGAGTTCGGGTTGGTCAGCATTGTCAGCACCCCGTTCGTCAGGACTTCCAGCCGCCCGCTGTCCGAGGCGTTCGTTCCCACGGTGAGTTGGCGCGCGACGGCCCCGGCTGCCTGCACCTGGGCTGTTCCGCCGTTGTTCAGAAACGCATCGTCTGCCCCTCCCGGGGAATTGGCGCTCCAGTTGGAATCCGTGAACCAGTCGCCAACGCCCGGCTCGGTCCAGGTCGTCTGTGCGGCCAGCGGAATCGACGTCGCGCAGCTTGCCAGCGCACCCGCGATCACGCACGCGGCCACGAGACGCTTCCGGCGAGCCCGGACCGGGCGCTTCTCATTTGGAATTGAACGCATCGAATTTTCCCCCTGTTCCTTAAGCCACAATTTGTTCCGCCGATTCACCCGTACCGGGTTCCTGAAGGTGAGCTTCGTCATGGAGCACACGCTGTCAAGCCGGTCATGCACGGTTTTGAGAAGGGGGCCTTGAGCCTGCCGAAAGCGGCCATCGCCTCTGCGTTGGAGAAAGCGACAGCCCAAGACGCCAGTCGCTGGTTTGCCGGGTGCGGCTATCGTTTTATTCAAACTGCGCTACATCACCGGGAGGGTCGTTCGGATGCGGGCGCCGAGGCTTCCGGCGAGGTGGTAAAGGCCGAAATAGGTGCGGTTCAGGTAGATGGCGTCGGCGCTGCCTCGGGCCGTGTTGATCTGTTGGAGTTCCGCATCCTGGCGGGTGCGTTCCCCGAATGAGGCGAGTTCATCAAAGTAACCGCGGTCACCGAAGTCGAATTCGCCGCGGTGAAAGGGGCGCGAGAGCAGGGCCACCGACTCGTGAAACACCCGGGTGAGTTTGCGGACGGCCCGGGGCGGGTCGTCGGGAAGCAGCAGGCCCAGCGCCCGCAGAATCGATTCAAAACGTTCCCGGTGTAACAGGTTCTCGGGGTTCATGAGGGAAAAGTATTCGCGGTAGAATTTCTCGGGCAGCGATTTCACGCATCCAAAGTCGAGCACCCAGAGCTCATCCCCCTTGACCATGAAATTTCCGGGGTGCGGATCCGCATGAAAGATCCGCAGCGTGTGGATCTGGTGATGATAGAAATCCCAGAGGGCGCGCCCGATCCGGTCACGGGCGGCCTGGCTGGTTTGCCGGGCGGCATAGGCATCGAGCAACTCCCCGTCGACCCATTCCATGGTGAGAATGCGACGGGAACTGAGGGCGGGTAAGAAATCCGGGAACCGGGTGCGCGGGAGGTGGGAGGAACGGGCTGCGAGATCCTGGGAGCGGTGCAGTTCGAGTGTGTAATCGGTTTCCTCGAGCAGGCGGGATTCGACCTCGGCGAGGTAGGGGGCAATGGCATGGGCGTTCAGGTTGAACAGCCGCATGGCGAGCGGCTTCACGATTGCGAGATCGGATCGCACGCTATCGGCGATGCCCGGGTATTGGATTTTTACGGCCAGGTCGCGGCCCCCCTGCGTCGCCCGGTGGACCTGGCCGATGGAGGCCCCGGCAATGGCCTGCTGCGAAAAGGTATCGAAGAGTTCGTCGGGGCGGCGTCCGGTCTCCCGCTGCACGGTTCGCACCACGAGCGGGTAGGAGAGGGGCGGGGCGGAATAGCGGGCCTGGGCGAAGGCGTCGGCGTAAGGCTCGGGCAGCAGATTGCGATCGAGGCTCAGCATCTGCGCGAGCTTGAGCGGGCCGCCCTTGAGATGGCTGAAGGTCTCGAATGCTTGGGCCGCCGTGGCCTCGTGGAACGCCGCTCTTCCGTCGTGGCCCGTCAGCTTTTGCAGTCCGCGATACTTCAGGTAGTTCGCTCCGACCCGGGCCCCGGCTCCGAGAAGCGCCGCGGCACGCCCGATCTTATGCTTCGGGATGTTGGACTGTTCCTTCACGGGGCTTTCGGGAGATGGCGGGCGAGGAATCGCGCCAGGTCGAGCGCAGACTCGACCACGCCGGTCCCAGCGGCGTCGAAGAAGAGGCGGACAGATTTTTCGATGAACGCATCTGTGTCCTCAAACTTCGCGCTGGTATCGCGCCGGTGATAGTCGAGGATCCAGCGCAGTTGTTCCCAAAGCGCCCGGGGGTAGAGGTCGGAAAGCTTTCCGCGGTCGGCGATCAGCTTGTCCGCGATTCCCTGGCGCACCAGTGCCTCAAAAAACGGCCGGGTTGCGGTGTGGAGCGGACGCAGGGCGGCGGGCAGTCCGGGTCCAGGGGGTGGGAGCGATTCGGTCAGGCGCGAGCGGCAGGGCTGTGCGGTGGCCACCAGGGTGTAATGGAAGGCGAGCAATCGTTGGCGGGCGTCGTAAGCGCCGTAGTCCGAGTCCTGCTCCAGGGTGGAGATCGTGGTGGTTGCGAGATCGGTCCACCAGGCGGATTCAATGGCGGCGAACCCGGAGAACTCGGCGTGGAAAGTTTCCTCCCCGATCCCGATGGATTCGCAGAACGCGAACACGGAGTGGGGAGGACGGCCCTCGATGAGGCGGTGGCGCCAGTAGGCATCGATGATCCGGGCCCGTGGGGTGCCGGTCGGTTTTGCGGATCGTTTGGCAGGCATGAGCGGAGGGACGGGGAGGCTGTCCACCTCATCCTTACGCTCGCGGTGCCGGGTTGGATTCGGAAGGTTCTGAAAGCGCCGAGGGTTCGCGCAACCTTGGCCATCGGAGCGCGAGTGGCAGGACGGCGAGGACGAAGAGGGGGGCGAGCCATCCGAGGGCATCCCGGAGCGCCGCGTCGGCCCCCGCCCCGGGGTGGCGGGAAGTCGAGAGTGCGACGAGGGCTGAAAAGACGAGCCCGGCGGTGCCGTAGGCCACATTCATGGCGAGTCCTTTGAAGCTCAGGACCGTGGCGCGCATGGCGGAATCGACGCCGCGGTTGAGATGGTGGGACAGGAGGAAGTTGATGAGGAAAAAGGCGATGCCCAGGGACAGGATGAAGAGGAGTCCGTAGCCTTTCCACGTGATCGCGACGCCGATGAGTCCCACGACGGTGAGCAGGGCAATGAGGGCGAGATTGCGTCCGGGCGGTTGGGTGCGGATCAGATAGCTCGCGAGCGCCGGCACCGCAAAGCCGAGCAGGGCGAACCCGGTTCCGATGAGCCCGTAAGTGGCCTCGGGGATGGCGATGAGACGGAGGTAACTGCTTTCGATGGTGAGGAACAGGCGGATGAAACTGTCGAAGCAGACGGCCGAGAGAATGAGCAGGAGGAAGAAGCGGTGGTTCAGAATCCAACGACCGGCGCGGCCCATGAGGCGCCACGTTCCCTGCGAGTGGGGTGGGGTTTCGTGGCGGGGCGCCTCGCGCATGCCGAGGGTGGTGAGCAGGGCGGCGATGGCGGAGAGGAGGGTGAGGGCGACGGGCAGTTTGGTGGTGTGGGTCTGGGTGAGCCGGGCGTCAATCCCGAGAAGATGGGCGGCCGAGTTGAGCAGGTTCGGGTCGTAAGCCGCTGCGCCGAGGATTGAGGAGATGACGAATCCGACCGATTGCCATCGCATGACTTTGGTGAGGACCTCGGGCCATTCATTGGCGCGTCCGGCGGCCTGGAGGGTGTCGTACGCGAGGGCCTCGTCGGCCCCGCTGGCGGAAGCCTCGGCCACGCCGCTGAGAATTCGATTCAGGACAACGCAGCCGATCAGGAGCGCCCCCGGCGATGCGGGGGCAAGCAGGAGGGCCAGCATTTCCGCAATCATGAGGATGCTGGCAAACACGACGAGCCGGCGGCGTCCGAACCGATCTGCAATCGCCCCCGACGGCACCTCGCACAGAACGATGGCCACGGCCCAGACCGCGTTGAGCCCGGCGTATTGTTCCATGGTCAGGCCGAGGTCCAGAAACAGGATGGCGAGGACCGGGTAATAAAACCGGGCGCTGAACAGCACCCGGAATGCAATGAACCGGCGAACGGTCGAGGGCAGGGCTGGGCGGGCCGGGTTCATGCGTGGGGCGTACGTGCGAGAGGCCGGTTCCGATCTGGCACGGAACCGGCCTCTGCGCAAGGATGGGGGCGGTTACTCCGCCGGGGCTTCGGGCTCGTCGGCCTTCTTCCGCCGGGGCGCCTTGGGTTTTTCGACCTTGGCGGGGGTGACTTCGATCACGGAATCATCCACGGGCACCGGGGCGTCGACCCATTCGAGGAACGCCATGGGGGCGGAGTCGCTCTTGCGCGGCCCCAGTTTGACGATGCGGATGTAGCCGCCGTTTCGGGCGGTGCAGCGCGGCGCAATTTCCTCGAACAACTTTTTCACGGCACCGGTTTGGTGCAGGTAGGCGAGCGCCACCCGGCGGGCGTGGAGGGACCCGCGTTTGCCGAGCGTGACCATTCGTTCCGCAAGCGGGCGGACGGCTTTGGCTTTGGCGAGGGTGGTGCGGATGCGGCTGTGCTCGATGAGGCTGCACACCTGGTTGGCGAGCAGGCTTCGCCGGTGGGCCTGGCTGCGGCCGAGCTTTGGGGTGTTGCGTTGATGACGCATGGCGTGGGGTCAGTTGGCTTCGGCAAGCGACGGCTCGATCAGCCCGGAATCGAACTTCATGCCGAGCGAAAGGCCGAGTTGGGAGAGTTTGTCCTTGATCTCATTGAGCGACTTCTTGCCGAAGTTGCGGTATTTGAGCATCTCGGCCTCGGTCTTCATCGCGAGCTGGCCGACGGTGGTGATGTTGGCGTTGTTGAGGCAGTTGGCGGCACGGACCGAAAGTTCGATCTCGTTGACGCTCATGTTCAGGAGTTTCTTGAGGCGCGAGTTCTCCTCGCTGACCTCGACCGGGGTCTCCTCGAACTCGATCTGGTCGTCGCGGAGCTGGGCGAAGATGTCGAGGTGACGCTGGAGGATGGCCGAGGCCTGGTGCATGGCGTCCTCGGGCGTGATGCGTCCGTCGGTCCAGAGATCGAGCAGCAGCTTGTCATAATCGGTGCGCTGTCCGACCCGGGTGTTTTCCACCGAATACTTCACGCGGGTGACCGGCGAGAAGATCGAATCGATGGGGATGACGCCGATGGGCATGTCGCCCCGCTTGTTCTCGTCGCCGGTGCTGAAGCCGCGTCCCTGGCGGACGGTCAGTTCCATCTCGAGCTTCTGTTTCCGGTCGAGGGTGCAGATGAGGAGGTCGGGGTTGATCAGCTCGATGTTCTGCTTGAGCTGGATGTCCGCCGCCGTGATCGGCCCCTCGCGATTGACGGAGAGGCTGAGCGTGTGGCTCTCGTGGTCCTGGGCGCGGAATTTGATTTTCTTCAGGTTGAGAACAATGTCGGTCACGTCCTCGACCACGCCGGGCAGCGAGCAGAATTCGTGCGGGGCGCCGGTGATCCGGACGGAGGTGATGGCGGCGCCTTCGAGGGAGGAGAGGAGCACGCGGCGGAGGCTGTTGCCGATGGTGTGGCCGTACCCGGCCTCGAAGGGCTCGGCTACAAACCGGGCGTGGTGGTCGCTGGACTCCTCTTTGCGGAGGGTCTTCGGCATTTCGAATCGGCCGAGTCGGATGGGCATGGTGGTATTGCTTTTCGATTACACCGGGTTCCCCCTGGCGCCTTCAGCCGGGTGCGCGATGGCACCGGCCCAGGGACCTACGGCGTATTTTGGTTGGGCGCTTGGGAGCGGCGAATTGAATATGGCCGGGTGGGGGATGCAAGCGGAATCTCGATGAATATTTCCCGACCTGCGCTGCTCCCTGCGCGGAGCGCCTTGGAGCGCGGCGCGCGGGAGCGCCGCTTTGGATGGCAGGCACAACGTAAGGCGAACCGGGTGTGTGAAATCGCCGGCGCGGGCGGCAATCCAAAGCTCCGCCGGGTCGGAGCACTCCAAGGCGGGCGGTGCCCGCAGAAACGGGCGGTGCCCGCAGAAACGGGCGGTGCCCGCAGAAACGGGCGGTGCCCGCAGTGCGACCCGCTCGAACCTCGCTGCTCCCTGCGCGGAGCGCCTTGGAGTGCGGCGTGCGGGAGCGCCGCTTTGGATGGCACGCACAACGTAAAGCGAACCGGGTGTGTGAAGTCGCCAGCGCGGGCGGCAATCCAAAGCTCCGCCAGGTCGGAGCACTCCAAGGCGGGCGGTGCCCGCAGAAATGGGCGGTGCGCGCAGAAACGGGCGGTGCGCGCAGAAACGGGCGGTGGCCGCAGAAATGGGCGGTGCGCGCAGTGCGACCCGCCCGAACCTCGCTGCTCCCTGCGCGGAGCGCCTTGGAGTGCGGCGCGCGGGAGCGCCGCTTTGGATGGCAGGCACAACGTAAAGTGAACCGGGTGTGTGAAATCGCCAGCGCGGGCGGCAATCCAAAGCTCCGCCAGGTCGGAGCACTCCAAGGCGGGCTGTGCCCGCAGAAACGGGCGGTGCCCGCAGAAACGGGCGGTGCCCGCAGAAACGGGCGGTGCCCGCAGTGCGACCCGCTCGAACCTCGCTGCTCCCTGCGCGGAGCGCCTTGGAGTGCGGCGTGCGGG
>Ga0163150_10006284_pt1 | contig 14650 bp, 11 predicted proteins | sample OliLakLV19P2IB_FD_148628 | JGI IMG/M metagenome (GOLD analysis project Ga0163150, IMG submission 148628) | Freshwater microbial mat bacterial communities from Lake Vanda, McMurdo Dry Valleys, Antarctica - Oligotrophic Lake LV.19.P2.IB | ecosystem: Environmental > Aquatic > Freshwater > Lake >...
TGATGCTCCTATTGGTTGTCAAGCTGCGGTAAGCCATTCGCGGTAGGTGGTGACGAATTCGTCGTCGCGTCGGGTGCCGCGCTCGATGTTGGAGATGCTTGCGGGCCAGACGCCGAAGTGTTTCGCGACTGTGGTGAGGCTTATCCCTCGGGCTTGGCGCAGCGGGCGCAGGTCTTCGATCTCGGGAACTTCAATGATTGTCGTCAGCAGAGTGAAGATCTCGCGAGCTATGGCCCGCTTGAGGCAGCGGATTATTTCTTTGTTGCTGCGGCCTTCGGCACGCTTTTTTGCGACGTAGTCGCGGGTGCGTGGCTCGTAAGACATGCGGACCAACGCGATTCGGTGAAGTGCAGCGTTTGCTTGCCGGTCGCCACCACGATTGAGGCGGTGCCGGTTGGTTTTTCCGCTCGACGCCGGGATCGGGCTCACTCCGGCCAATGCGGCGAACGCAGCCTCGTTGCGGAGCCGATCGGCGTTCTCTCCGGCGGTAATGAGCAGCTGCGCCGCGGTGATCGTGCCGACACCTTTGGAGGCGACTAAAGCCGGGTTTGCTTCGGCGGTCAGCGGGGCCAATGTGGCCTCGAGCTCAGCGATCTCCTGAGTTAGCTGCTGGTGGCGTCGAGCGAGCGACTTCAGGCTGGTGACGATCGCGCCCAAGGCGATCTCGGTGAAACTTGCACGCATCCTTGAAAGCCCCTCGATCATGGATTTATCGCTTGCATCCCGGTATCGCTCGCGGAGTTGCGTGGGTGCGGTCACCAGCAGCGATTTGATCTGCACTTGTGCTGCGGTGCGCGCTTTCACTGCACTGCGACGGGCGACCAGCAGATACCGGATTGCCTCGATCGTTCCAGTGGTGACCTTCGGGGTTGGGTGCTCCGTTGCCGCCAACGCGGTCGTCGCGGCCGCATATGCATCGATCGGGTCCGACTTCCCGCGCAGGCGACGCAGTTGCCGGTTCGGGCGGATCACCTCAACGACTTCCAGTCCGGTATCCCGTAAATATCGAGTCAGTCCAGCCCCATATGAGCCGGTGCCCTCGACGCCGACTCGGACGATGAGGCCGAAGGCCGCAACGAACGCAGCCAGGGCCGCGTAGCCGGCCGGGGTGGTCGGAAACTTCGCATCCCCAAGTTGTTTTCCATTGGTGTCGATCACTGCGGCGTGGTGGGTGTCAGCGTGCGTGTCAACGCCGCCGATGATTTCCCCGCAAGGTATTGCCATGATAGATCTGCCCTTCTTTTGTCGGATCGGCAACCGACCGGGCGGGCAGACAGGACGTTGAGGGGGCCTCTTGACCAGGCTCCTATGAGGTCATGTCCGCCTGGTTGGCTTCCTCGTAAGTACCCCGTCTCGGTCGACGGATCATTTTCAGGACACAAAGTCAGTCGGTGGCTGAGTCAGACCGAAACGGAGCACTACTAGCATCAACGTCGGTGGCCCGTGATCTCATTCTGGTATGTACTTACTGCTTGATCCGGCGAATGCGGAGACGCGGGTTGAGTTCAGCATGGCCGAGGCTGAGGTTGCTCAGCGTGCGCAGTGGCGGTCGTCGGCGTTGGTGTTTAGTGCCATTGATGTGACCTTGCGTGAGGCGGCCGCGCACCCGGAGGTGTTCATTGATGAGCAGATGCTCCGCGGTGACGGGGTGGAACTTGCGGTGCGGGCGGCGGCGGCTGATCTGGCGGTGCGGCTGAACATTGCCGAGTCCACGGTTCGCGCCCACGCGTTCATAGCGAGCACGCTGCGTCGTCGCCTGCCGACGGTGTGGGCGTGGTTCGTTGAGGGTGAAGTGTCGACCCAGAACGCCCGTGAGGCTGCCACGATTGTCAGCGAGTTGCCGGATGCGGCATGGTCGGCCTTCGACACCCAGATTGTGGATGCCGCCCGCACGTTGGCGCCAGCCCGATTCCGTGCCCGCGCGCGGGCCCTGCGCGAGAAGTTGCATCCAACATCGTTGACCGAACGTCACAGTGCAGCGGAACAGCAGCGCGGTGTGTGGTCGGAGGTCGACCGTGACGGCATGGGCTGGCTGCACGCCTACCTCTCCAGCGACCGTCTGGCGATGATCACCGCTCAAGTCGATGGGCTTGCCTTCGACCTGTTCAAGGAAACCGACGAGGACCGCACGATGAGTCAACTGCGCGCAGACGTCCTCACCGACCTGCTGATTGGGGATGCGGCACCCTCCAAGGTCACCATCAGCGTTGCCCTGACCGTTCCGATCCTGTCGCTGCTTGACCACTCGTTGCCAGGCCATTCGTTAACAGGACTGCCGCATGAGTCGGCCATCCTTGAAGGTGTTGGCCCCATCAGTCTTGACACGGCACGGCGGCTCTGCGCCGGCGCCCCATCGATCACCCGGTTGCTGACGGACCCGATTAGTGGGGTGGTGCTGCACATGGATGCGAAGCAGTACCGACCATCGGCAGCACTGAAACGGTGGTTCAGGGTGCAGCACACCACCTGCGACTTCCCCGGCTGCGGTCGCCGCGCCGCGAACTGCGACCTCGACCACACCACCGCGTGGGCTGCCGGCGGCACAACGACCGTCGACAATCTTGCACCGAGGTGTCGAAAGCATCACACGATGAAACACCAAACCCGCTGGCGGGTCGAGCATCCACCAGACTCCCCGCACCCAGTCTGGACCAGCCCCACCGGCTACGAACGCACCGCCGACCCACCACCCTTCTAGCGCGCTCGGCAAAACCAGTGGTCTACGTCTTGGCTTCGGCTTTGCCGCCGCGAGCTCGTTGAGCCGCCGGCTGCGCTCTGCCCAAGGATCTCGCAGTCGCCCCGCTCACTTGGCGATCCCAGCGTTCCGTGGTTCGCTGGGGGAGTGACCACGTTTCCCATGTTTCCGCTCGGTTCGGTGCTCTTTCCACACATGCCGCTCGTTCTGCGCGTCTTCGAAGAGCGCTACCTCGTCATGCTCTCCCGTATCCTCCAAGACGAACCCAGCGAGTTCGGCGTCACGCTCATCGAGCGCGGCCAAGAGGTCGGCGGCGGCGAGCAGCGCTTCGCGATCGGCACGGTCGCACAAATCACCCAATTGGATGCCGCGGAGGGCTTCGTAGTACTCGTCGCGGAGGGCGAGCGACGCATCGCCGTCGAAAGCTGGCTTGAAGAAGACCCTCACCCACAGGCCGACGTTCGCGTGCTCCCGGAGCTCGTCTGGGACGAAAGTTTGCGCGAGCTTCGAGAAAGCACCGAGGCGGCAGTGCGGAGGGTGCTCGCCGTCGCGAGTGAGTTCACCGACCAGCCGTGGTCAGCGGCGGTCGAGCTCGCGGACGAACCGATCGCAGCGATCTGGCAGCTCGCCGCCATCGCTCCGCTCGGCCCGCTCGACCAAGTCGCGCTGCTTGGTTCGACGACTGCCGAGGAGCTGCTCACCAAGCTTGCGGAACTTTCCCGTTCGGCCGAGGAGTTCTTCGCCCTCCAGTGGAACGATGAGGATGGCGACGATCAGGATGACCTCGACCGAGACGACCCCGATCGCGACCCCGACCGCGACCCCGACCGCGACGCCGAACCCGACCCTAACCCAGGCGCTCAGGTTAAGCCGTGACCAGCCAGCGAGCGCGTGCAGTAGGGCCCGTGATGGCGCTGTGCGGCGAAGTCCTGCGCCGCGGCATCCGTTCGTGACGCTCGAGCGCTAGGCTTGCCCCACAACAGAACATCGGGCCGCAACACGATGCGGGAGAGCTGAGCACGGCTTGTCGACTCGCACAGAGGTGACAGGGATACAACGCGCTGAGCACCGAAGGAGCAAGCCTCCCCGCCAATCTCTCAGGTTCACGTACCGCATCGACTGGCCACTCTGAAAAGCGCTTTGCAGTCGATTCATCGAATCAGAGCCGCCGAAGGTGAAAGCAGCAGTGGCCGCAAGGCTCATGCAGCGAAACTCTCAGGCCAATGACAGAGGGGGAGTTCCATCCAACGAGCCGAGCGCGCCAGGAGAACTCCATGAACGACGCCAGCATGAACGACCCCAGCATGAACGACGCCAGCATGAACGACCCCAGCATGAATGACGCCAGCATGAACGAGCTCAACGCTCGTTTCTCGCCACTCCACGACATCCACGTCGCCGCGGGCGCGAGTTTCACTGACTTCGCCGGCTGGCAGATGCCGGTGCGCTACAGCTCCGATCTTGCCGAGCACCACGCGGTGCGCTCCGCTGCCGGTATCTTCGACATCTCCCACATGTCCGAGATCCGAGTCGCCGGCCCGGATGCGCCGGCGTTCCTTGATTTCGCGCTCGCCGGCAAGCTCTCCGCGATCGCCAACGGCCAAGCCAAATACAGCCTGCTGCTCGCGGCCACCGGCGGAATCATCGACGACCTCGTCGTGTATCGCCTCGCCGACACCGAGTTCCTGATCGTCGCAAACGCGGGCAATCGCTTCGCCGTTGTTGATGCTCTCACGCAGCGCGCGAGCAAGTTCGCGGTCACGCTGAGCGACGAGAGTGACACGATCTCGCTCATCGCAGTGCAGGGCCCGCTCTCACGTGGCATCTTGGAGGCAACGGCCGAGCTCGGCCACCCGGGCATCCCGCTCGACGAGCTCAAGTACTACTGGACGACGAGTGCCAGCTTCGGTGAGCTGCCACTCCTCATCGGCCGCACCGGCTACACGGGCGAAGACGGCTTCGAGCTCTACATTCAGGCGGATGCCGCGGCCGACCTGTGGCGAGCACTCATCGACGCCGGCACCCCGCTCGGTCTCGTCCCTGCCGGTCTCGCGAGCCGCGACACTCTGCGGCTTGAGGCCGGCATGCCGCTCTATGGCCATGAACTCAGCCTCGACACCATGCCGGTGCAAGCTGGGCTCGCGCGAGTGGTCGCGCTCAGTAAGCCCGGCGACTTCGTCGGTCGTGCTGCGATCGAGGCCGGCCCGGCCTCGGATGCGCGCGTGCTGGTTGGGCTGCGCAGCGACGGCAAGCGCGCGGGCCGCGCCGGGTACGAAGTTGTGCACGGCGATGAAACAGTCGGCTACACCACGGTCGGCGAGATCACGAGCGGCGCGCTCTCCCCGACCCTCGGCTACCCAATCGCAATGGCCTACGTAGAGCCGCGCTTTGCCGAAGCTGCAACCGAGCTACAGATCGACGTTCGCGGAAGTCGCGTTGCGGCATCCGTTGTACCGATGCCGTTTTATTCAAGACAGGAGAATCATGGTTGACGAGAACTCGCTCAAGTACACCGAAGAGCACGAATGGGTGCTCATCGATGGGTCGGTGGCGACGATCGGCATCACGGCTTACGCCGCTGACAAGCTCGGCGACATCGTGTTCGTCGATCTGCCGAAGGTCGGGGCCGGTGTTGCTATTGGAACCGTCGTCGGCGAGATCGAGTCCACGAAGTCGGTTGGCGAACTCTTCGCTCCGGTCAACGGCACCGTGGTCGCGACCAACGACGCGGTGGTCGCGAGCCCAGAACTGGTCAACAGCGACCCCTTCGGCGATGGCTGGCTGATTCGCGTCGAGTTCGACTCCCTTCCGACCCTCCTGAGCGCCGAGGAATACCGCGCGCTCACTGGCGAATGATGCGTGAGCAATTTCAGTCCCGCCACATCGGCACGGATGCCACGGCGCAAGCCACCATGCTCGCCGCGGTCGGCTACCGATCGGTCGACGAGCTGCTCGGTGCCGCAGTGCCACCGTCGATTCGACAACAGCCGCTCGAAGACTCGAGTATTCCGCCAGCCGTCTCCGAGCGCGAAGCGCTCGCCGAGCTTCGAGCCTTGGCCGCCCGCAACACCGTGCGCCGCTCGATGATCGGCCTCGGCTACTACGACACGATCACGCCAGCGGTCATCAAGCGCAACGTGCTCGAGAACCCGAGTTGGTATACGGCCTATACGCCGTACCAGCCAGAAATCAGTCAGGGTCGCCTCGAGGCGCTCATCAATTTTCAGACCATGGTCACCGACCTGACCGGGCTTACGACCGCGAACGCCTCGATGCTCGACGAGGGCACCGCGGCGGTCGAGGCAATGCTGTTGGCGCGCCGGGTCTCTGGTGCGGTTTCGAACGTCTTCTTGGTCGATTCGGATGCCTTCCCGCAGACGAAAGCGCTGCTTGCGAACCGCGCGGAGCCGCTTGGCATTGACCTGGTCGAGGTCGACTTGGCGGGCGCGGCCGGGGCGCGCGACGCCGCGGCAAGCGAGATGCCGCCTTCCTTCGGCGCATTCATCCAGTACCCCGGGGCATCCGGTCGCATCATCGACCCGACCAATGCCATCACAGCAGTGCGGGAGCACGGCGCGATCGCGATCGTCGCGGCCGACCTGCTTGCGCTCACCCTGCTCAAGTCTCCCGGCGAACTCGGTGCTGACGTCGCGGTCGGCACCACGCAGCGCTTCGGCGTGCCAATGGGCTTTGGCGGTCCGCACGCAGGCTTCATGGCGGTGCGCGAAGGACTTGAGCGCCAGCTTCCAGGGCGGCTCGTCGGGGTATCGCAGGATGCCGCGGGTCACCCCGCGTACCGGCTGACACTTCAGGCGCGTGAGCAGCACATCCGACGCGAAAAAGCCACGAGCAACATCTGCACGGCGCAGGTGCTGCTGGCGGTCATGGCGAGCATGTATGCGGTGTACCACGGGCCGGATGGGCTCACGCGCATCTCGGCGCAGGTTGCAACGCACGCTGCACTGTTGGCGGGGTGGCTGCAAGAAGCCGGAGCCCCGGTACAGCACGACGCCTTCTTTGACACTCTCCGCGTCGCAGTGCCGGGGCGCGCGGCAGCGATCGTCGCGCGCGCATCGGAGGCTGGCGTGCTGTTGCACCACGTCGACGGTGACACCGTCGGAATCTCGCTCGACGAGACGACGACCATCGACGATCTCGTGACGGTGCTCGGCGTCTTCGGCGGTACGCCCCCCGAGTCCTTCGGCCTCGCCGACGCGGAACTGCTCGACCACCTGCCAACAGACCTTCGACGCGAGTCCGACTTTCTCACCCATCCGGTCTTCAACACGCACCGCTCCGAGACGAGCATGATGCGCTATCTGAAGTACCTATCGAACAAGGACTACGCCCTCGACCGGGGCATGATCCCGCTCGGCTCGTGCACCATGAAACTCACCGCGGCAACCGAGATGGAGGCCGTTAGCTGGCCAGAGTTCGCCTCGCTGCACCCGTTTGCTCCGGCGGCGGATGTTGCCGGGTACCTTGACCTGATCGGTCAGCTCGAAACGTGGTTGGCCGAAGTGACCGGCTACGACTCGGTGTCGCTGCAACCAAACGCCGGCAGCCAGGGTGAGCTGGCTGGACTGCTCGCCATTCGCGGCTACCACCGTTCGCGAAGCGACGCACAGCGCACGGTCTGCCTGATTCCGTCGAGCGCCCATGGCACGAACGCCGCGAGCGCAGTGCTTGCGGGATTCTCGGTCGTCGTGGTCGACACCGATGAGCTCGGCAACGTCGATATCGATGACCTGCGCACCAAGATTGCCCTGAACGCCGAAGAGCTCGGCGCGCTCATGATCACCTACCCGTCGACACACGGTGTCTACGAGCACGAGGTGCGAGCGATTTGCGATGCGGTACACGCCGCTGGCGGGCAAGTGTACGTCGACGGCGCGAACCTCAACGCCCTCCTTGGCTACGCGCGCTACGGCGATTTCGGCGGGGACGTCTCGCACCTGAACCTCCACAAGACGTTCTGTATCCCGCACGGGGGCGGCGGTCCAGGAGTCGGGCCGGTTGGGGTGAAGGCGCACCTCGCGCCCTTCCTGCCGGCGCATCCGTTCGAGCAGCAGCCTCGACTCGACGCCGCTGGTGAATCGGGCGCGCGTGAATCCGGCGAGGTGGTCAACATCATCTCCGCCGCTCCCTACGGCTCAGCGAGCATCCTGCCGATCTCGTGGGCCTACGTTCGCATGATGGGCGCGAGTGGGCTCAAGGATGCCACTGGTGCCGCGGTTCTCGCAGCGAACTATGTCGCGGCTCGACTGCGCGATCACTACCCGGTGCTGTACGCGGGAGAGAACGGTCTCGTGGCACACGAGTGCGTGCTCGACTTGAGGCCACTGAAAGAGGCGACCGGTATCGACAACAATGATGTCGCCAAGCGCCTCATCGATTACGGTTTCCATGCCCCGACGATGTCGTTCCCGGTGCCGGGAACGCTGATGATCGAACCGACCGAGAGCGAAGATTTGGCAGAGATCGATCGGTTCATTGACGCGATGATCGCGATCAGAGAAGAGGCGGATGCTGTCGCCGCCGGCGTGTGGCCAGCCGACGACAACCCGCTCGTCAACGCACCGCACACCGCGCAGTCCGTCATCGAAGGGGAGTGGCAGCACGCCTACTCTCGCGAGCTCGGGGTGTACCCACTGCGCAGTGTCATCGTCGGCAAGTACTGGCCCCCGGTGCGCCGCATCGACAACGCCTATGGCGACCGCAACCTGGTCTGCACGTGCCCACCGGTGGAGGCATTTGCCTAACTCGCAGTCCGTGCTCTAATTCGGCAGGCCGAAGAGTTCAGGGAACGTCACGGCCGCCCACGGGTAGCCGACGAAAATCACGGCGTCGATCACGAAGTGGGCGATCACGAACGGCAGAACCCGGCCGTACTTCGTATAAAGCCATCCGAACAGCAGGCCCATGAGCACGTTGCCGATGAGCGCCCCAAAGCCCTGATAGAGGTGGTAGGTGCCCCGAAGGAGCGCGCTCGCGATGATGATCTGCCAGCGCCCCCAGCCGAGGTCGCGGAGGCGCGCAAACAGATAACCGATCACGATTACTTCCTCGGTGATGCCCGCCCGGGCAGCCGAGAGCAGCAGCACGGGCACGGTCCACCAATAGGTGTCAAGCGGGCTCGGCGATACCTGCACGCTGATGCCGAGCGTGCGACCGAGCAGATAGATCGCGATCCCGGGTATCCCGACCACCAGTGCTAGTCCGAGGCCGGAGAGCGTGTCCCGTGCCGGTTTGGTGAAATCGATACCGAGCCTGCCAAGATGTGGCCGCGTTGTCTGCCACAGCAGAAATCCAACAAGCGCGACGGGCACCAGATCGAAAAAGATCCCCATGAGCTGGTAGATCAGGTCAAAGGTAGGTCGCGGGCTCAGGGCAGTGTTGAGGCTCGCAGTCTGATCGGAAAGCGGAATCTCGCGGGTGAGGCGATTGACGATCGAAACAACCGAATAGGCGGCGGATGCCCCGAGCGAGAGTCCGAGAACGATGAGCACTTCCGCTCCAAGACGTCGCCGACTTGGCAGTGCGTCGAAGGGGTCGGGCCGAGGTATCCCCGTCACCGGAGCGGCGTGCCCCGTGAGACCGGGTTGTCTTTCGTTGTGGCAGCCCCGCCCGGCGCCGACTGCGCGCACGCGGCGGTGCCGCCCGGCAGGCGGTGCCGGTTCTTCGACACCACCAAGTAGCCGAGTGCAGCAGCCCAGGAGAACGGCGGGGTGGCGATGAGGTTGCCAGCAAAGCGTAAGCCAAAACTCGGTTGCATCCGCAAGAGCGCTGAGAACGCGAGGTGTCCGGCGTAGTGGTGACGTGCGCTCACCACCCAGGCGTATTGCTCGACGTCGTCAGGGCTTAATGCATAGTCGTCGAGTTCGACCCACTGCCACGGCATCGCCCGTGGGAATCGCGGCAAGGCCTTGGCCAAGCGGTCAACCCACATTGTGCAGAACGCACAGTCTCCGTCGAAAATGAGGAGCGTGCGCTGGGAGGGTTTCGACAAATCTGACTCGGCCACTGTTCGATGGTACGCCGATCGACGCGCTAGTTCAGGGCATCTGACGCCTTCGCGCGCAATAATCTTGCGCGGGGCGCATATTCTTCGACCAGATGCCGCGTCGCACGCCGAATACGCAAGAATGCGTCACCACTGTGTAACGTTTATGGTCTCAGTTAGGCCCGCGGTCTAGCCCCATTTAGGGTGACAACTATCAAGCGAACCGGGATCGGATCGATCCCTCAGTGTCCGCTCATCTTGCACAGGAGGAAAAGTGAAAATCAGACGACTCGCGGCAGCAGCCGCCACGGTCGCCGCCGGTGCTCTCATCCTCTCGGGCTGCGCAGCGCCGCAGTCCGAGATCGTTGAGGGTTCATCGCTGTCGGTGGCATGGAACCAACCGTTCTACTCGTACAACCAGAGCACCTCCTTCGGTAATGCGACGGCGAACGCCAACATCATTTACTCGACTAACAGCGGCTTCGGCTACTACAACGACACTCCCGAGTGGATTCGCGATGAGTCTTTCGGCTCGTACGAGAAGATCTCGGACGACCCCTTGGTCATCAAGTACACGATCGCTGACGGCGTGAAGTGGTCAGACGGCACCAACGTTGATGCGGCCGATCTGCTCCTGAACTGGGTCTCGCTCTCGGGCGCGTACGACACCCCGGAATTTGATTCCAGCGAGTTCACCGACCCGGACACCGGCGAGTTCACTCCCGACTTCCCGACCGACATTGTCTACTTCGACTCCGGTGCCGACCCCTCGACAGGTCTTGGCTTGGTGTCGACCCTGCCGGAGATCAGCGACGACAAGAAGTCGATCACGCTGACCTACGACGCGCCGTTCGTCGACTGGGAGCTCACCTTCACCGGTGCAGGCCTGCCAGCCCACGTTGTCGCCAAGAACGCGCTCGGCCTTGAGGACAACCAGGCTGCCAAGGATGCGGTAATCAAGGCGATTCAGGAGAAGGATGACGCCGCACTGTCGGCGATCTCCGCATTCTGGCGCTCGGGATTCAACTTCACCGAAATGCCAGAGAACACTGAGCTAGTTGTCGGCAACGGCCCGTACACGATCACCGACTTCGTCGCTGATCAGTACGTGACGATGACGGCCAACCCCAACTACACGGGAGCGAACCTGCCGAAGGTGGCAGAGATAACAGTACGCTTCATCACCGACCCGCTCGCGGCCGTTCAGGCCTTGCAGAACGGTGAAGTACAGGTCATCTCGCCGCAGGCGACTGCCGACGTTGCCACCGCTCTTGCTGACCTCGACGTCACCGTCATCGGTGGCTACGAGGGTGCATACGAGCACATCGACCTCCAGTTCGACCAGTCGAAGAGCGGTCATTTCAACAACCCGCTCATTCGTGAGGCCTTCATGAAGGTCATCCCGCGTCAGGAGATCGTTGACAAGCTCATCAAGCCGCTTCAGCCAGACGCTGAGGTTCGTAACTCGCAGGTATTCCTGCCGGGTGCCGAGGGCTATGACGAGTCGGTCGCCGAAAACGGTTCGGCCGATTTCGCTGAAGTCGACATCGACGGCGCGATCGCGCTGCTCGCTGAGGCCGGAGTCACCAACCCTGAGGTTTGCATGCTCTTCAGCTCGACGAACCCTCGTCGCGCAAACGAGTTCCTGCTGATCCAGCAGTCCGGTGCGCTCGCTGGCTTCAATGTCACCGACTGCTCAAGCCCAGACTGGGGTGGCCTGCTTGGCACGCCTGGCGCATACGACGCGTCGCTGTTCGCGTGGCAGTCGACAAGCCTTGGTGTTACCAATGGCCCGCCTCCCACGTTCACCTCGGGTGCGATCAACAACCTGAACTTCTACGACAACCCAGAAATGGATGTGTTGACCGAGGCTCTTGGTAAGGAGTTCGACCTGGCAAAGCAGATCGACATCCAGAAGCAGATCGACAAGCTGCTTTGGGATGACTTCTATGGAGTCACGATCTTCCAGTTCCCGTCAGTGACTGCGTTCGACCAGAATGCTATTGCGGGGATCTCGCCGTCGACGTTGTCGCCGACGATCTTCTGGAACATCTGGGATTGGACACCGGTCGTCGCGGCCCCATAATCAGGAACACCCTGATTGTCGTAACTGACAGGTAGCACAATCCCAGGGCGCTGGGGCCTCATGGCCCCAGCGCCCCACTCTGGAAGAATCAAAGGCAGGTGCCGCTCGTGGCAACATTCGTGACTCGGCGCCTCATCGCCTCGATCTTCATCTTCCTTGCGGCGACGTATCTCATGTACAACCTGGTCGCGCTTTCCGGGGATCCTCTCGCTGACCTTCGCGACAGCACCGCCCCGAACAAGCTTCAACTCATTGAGGCGCGCACGGTGCTCTTGAACCTCGACGTTCCGCCGTTCCTGCGGTACTTCATCTGGATCGGTGGCGTACTCGGGTTGCGCGGCACCGGATTCTTCGACCTCGGCGTCACCGTGCAGAACCAGCCGGTCAACGTTCTGCTCTCGCAAGCCATCGGGTCCACCCTGCAACTCGTGACAATCGCCGCGGTACTGGCGATCATCCTCGGCCTCGTCGTCGGCATCACGACCGCGCTTCGCCAATACAGCGGCTACGACTATGGGGTCACGTTCCTGGCGTTCCTGTTCTTCTCGCTCCCCATCTTCTGGGTTGCCGTGCTGCTCAAGCAGTACGTCGCCATTGGCTTCAACGACTTCCTTCGAGATCCGCAGATCGCGTGGTGGGTCATAGCAATCTTTGCAGTCGTCTCTGGGGTGATCTGGGCGTCGGTCATCCCCGGCGCTCCCAGACGCAAACTCCTCACGTTTGCAATCGCCGCCGGCTCGGCAGCGGCAGTTCTGACGTACATGCAGTTGACCGATTGGTTTAGCTACCCGCACATCGGGATCGTCGGAGTAGCCATCTCCGCGGTCGGCATCGCGTTCGGAGTCACCGCGATTTCCACCGGACTGAAACGACGCACTGCCCTGCGCGCATCGCTCATTGTGGCTGGCGTCGGCATTGCCCTGTACTACCCGTTCATGCTCGGCTTCTCCTTCTATCTCGCACCGTGGAGCATTGCGCTCCTCGCACTGGTCACGATCGGCGTGAGCTTCGGCATCGGCTGGTTCACGGGTGGGAACGATCCAGCGCCCGTCGCACGTACCGCGGCAATCACGGGCTTTTTAGTGGCAGCCGTCATCGCGCTGGATCGCTACATGTCAGTCTGGGATGACTACACGCAATCGAGTCGAATCAACGGGCGACCGATAGCGACGATCGGCTCGCAAACCCCTGGGCTTGAAGGGTCTGTCTGGGTACTTGGCGTCGATACCTTCACGCACTTGCTGCTCCCGACCATCGCGCTGGTCCTCATCTCTTTCGCTGGTTACACGCGCTACTCGCGGGCAAGCTTGCTTGAGGTCATGAACCAGGACTACATCCGCACCGCGCGCGCGAAGGGACTCACCGAACGAACGGTGGTCATGCGCCATGCGTTTCGAAACGCGCTTATCCCGATCGCCACGATCGTCGCGTTCGACGTCGGCTCGATCATCGGTGGTGCCGTCATTACCGAGCGAGTCTTCGGCTGGACTGGCATGGGCGCCCTGTTCCAAAACGGTCTTGACAAGGTCGATCCCAACCCGGTCATGGCGTTCTTCCTAGTCACAGGAAGTCTTGCCATCATCTTCAACCTGATCGCTGACCTCGTGTATGCGGGTCTCGACCCGAGAATCCGGGTGGCCTGATGAGCAACATTCCGGTGCAACAACCCGGCCACAGCGAGCCCGGCGTCACCGACTCTGAGAACTCCATTGAACTCAAGAATGTTCGGGGACTCAGCCAAGCGCAGATCGTCCGCAAGCGCTTCTTCCGACACCGCGGAGCTCTCGTAGCGATGATCGTTCTCGTCTTCGTGATCGTGCTCGCCTTCACCTCGGTCGGCACCGTAATCGGTGACTTTAAGACCGGCGGCTGGTGGGCATACACCTGGAACATCGCCGTCGCAATCGAGAACGGCGGTCGGCCAACGCTGAGTCTGTTCCCCTTTGCGATCGGCAATCATCCGTTCGGTCAGGATGAGGTCGGCCGCGATATCTTCGCGGTCGTCATGCGCGGCACTCAGCAGTCGCTCATGATCATGGTCATTGTGGGAGCGATTGCGACGACGATTGGCACGGTCGTTGGTGCGATCTCCGGCTTTTACCGCGGCTGGCCAGACTCAGTACTCATGCGTTTTACCGACGTCATCATCACGATCCCGGTGATCGTCATCGGCGCGGTGCTCGGCCGTCGCTTCGGCGACTTTGGTGCCCCGATACTTGCCATCATTCTCGGGCTCGTGCTGTGGACGGGGATGGCGCGCCTAGTCCGTGGCGAGTTCCTCAGTTTGCGCGAACGAGAGTTCGTGGATGCTGCGAGGGTCGCAGGTGCGCGCGATCGTCGCATCATCTTCCGCCACATCCTGCCGAATGCCGTCGGGGTCATCATCGTCAACGCGACACTTCTGATGGCTGCCGCGATTCTGATTGAGACCGGTTTGAGCTTCCTTGGCTATGGCGTGCAGGCACCGGACACCTCGCTCGGCAAGATCATCAGCGAGAACCAGGCGGCGTTCGGGACCAGACCGTGGCTGTTCTGGTGGCCCGGCCTCTTCATCATCACCATCGCCCTGTGCGTCAACTTCATCGGCGACGGGATGCGCGACGCCTTCGACCCGCGTCAACGTCGCATGCCGAGCGATCGGCTATTGCGCCGCGCGAAGCTCGGCGAAGTCGACCCGGGGCTCTCCGCTGCGGTCACCCGCAGGGCGCGCTCGTGATGCCGTCCCTAGAGCAGCACGCCGAGCGCCGTCGCAATGGTCAGCGCTCCCAGCACAGCGATTGTCGTCCAGTGGATGTCGCGGGTTACGGCGATGTCGTCCGCGCTCTCCTCGATCACGCCGTCCTCGCGCAGTTCCTCCCAATGACGC
>Ga0163150_10006286_pt1 | contig 14649 bp, 9 predicted proteins | sample OliLakLV19P2IB_FD_148628 | JGI IMG/M metagenome (GOLD analysis project Ga0163150, IMG submission 148628) | Freshwater microbial mat bacterial communities from Lake Vanda, McMurdo Dry Valleys, Antarctica - Oligotrophic Lake LV.19.P2.IB | ecosystem: Environmental > Aquatic > Freshwater > Lake >...
CTGTTGCGTTTGACGGGGATGCAGTTGAGGTCGCCGACGTGATGGCCCGCGCCCTCCAGAACGTCGCCGACCTCAACTGCATCCCCGTCAAACGCAACAGTTGGCGGCACGGCTCCATCGCCTGGCGCCAAGACTACCTCCGCTCGCTGCCCGGCACCCCCATCGACAGCGCCGGTATCGATCGCCAGGTCCGCGCCATCAAGTGGGCCGGCCTCGCCCTCGTCGCCGCCGCCGTCGCCCTGCACATCTTCCTGCCTTGATGCCACGACCCCAAGCCCGATGGTGAGGTCTGCCGAACCGTCGGGGCATCGTGGGCCTTGATGCTTGATGCCACTGGCAGTCCTCTGCCAGTGCCTCACGTCAACGAAAACCCATTGAACAAAGACACTGGCAGCGGACTGCCAGTGGCATCAAACCAATCTGTCAGACTTCCACCCCTCATCCGTATCACCTCCGCGTGTTTCCGAACCCACCCATTACAATCACGGCAACGGAGGCGCATCCATGAACCCCTTCCTCTTCCGCGGCACGGCGCTGTCTCTCTTTCTTTCGATCGTTCTCCTCGCGGCGCTCCCGGCGCCCGCCGCCGAGACGTTCACGCACCCCGCTTACGCCTACTCCATCGTCCCGCCCGACGGCTACGCGGTCCGTGCTTTTCTCGATGACTTCGGCGTGCCCTATTACGTCCTCACCGATGACAAGAGCGAGTCGCCGCACGACCTCAAGCGCGGCATCTGGATCATCGCGTTCCCCATCCCCACCGATGACCAGCTCGACGCCGCGATCATCTCGCCGCTGATCACCGCGCTGATCAAGGTCGCCGAGCCGGGCCTGAAGATCGCCGAGGAACGGACGCCGGTGAAAGTCGGTGGCTTGAACGCCGTGATGATGCCCGTCGAAGGCATGCGCAAGGTCGCCGGGGCGTGGAAGGCGGAACTCTACGTCGCCGTGCAGGAGGATCACTTCATGGTGATCCACCACGGCGGCCCGCCGGAAGAGTTCAAGGCGCTGAAGACGAAGCACGACACGGCAATCAAGTCGATGATCGCCCCGCTGCCGATCAAACCGATCAGCGAACTGGCCAAAGGCGCGAAGCCGCTGAGCGAAGACGAGGCGAAGCTGCTGCTGAAGAAATGCACGCCGCGCATCCGCGTCCTCGGCCGCGGCGACGTCAAGGACGAAGATACGCTGACCCACAACTTCGCCACCGGCACCGGCTTCCTCATCCACGCCGATGGCTACGTCATCACCAATCGCCACGTCGTCGAGTCCGACAAGGACGACAGGTCCACGCGCCTCTGCTACGACGGTGTCGAGCTGCACTTTGACAAGTCGCTGAACATCAAGCCGCAACGGGCGTCGGTGGTCGCGGTGTCGCACCAGTGGGACCTGGCGCTGCTGAAGATCGAAGGCAATCAGAAGTGGCCTGCCGTGCCGCTCGCCGACCCGTCGCGAGTCGCCGCCGGGCATCGGCTGCTCGTCGCCGGCTGGCCCGAGCCGGACAAGTACGGCACCGAAAATGTCACGATTTCAGCCGGAAAAGTGCTCGGCATCAAGACCGATACCCGCCAGCGCCCCACCCTCATTGGTCACGACGCCTTCACCCGCCCCGGCTCCAGCGGCGGCCCCGTCTTCGACCTCGACTTAGGCGCCATCATCGGCGCGCACTACATTGCCTTCGTCCCCAGGGGCAAGGTCAACGGCGTCTGGCAGGAGTTGCCCGGCGGGTTCAAGGGGGGCGTCCCAGTCTCGCGCCTGCTCTGGGAGTTCCCGCAGGTCGCCGCCCACTGGCAGGACCGCGCATCGACCATCGCCGAGCGCCGCGCCCTCGTCGCCTACTTCCTCCTCCAGGAACGCTTCGGCGCCGCCTTCATCGAGGCCGGCCGCGCCCTCAAGGTCAAGCCCGACGACGGCATGACCAACGCCTACATCTACCGCATGTACGCCCTCCAGCGCGACACCGAGCGCGCCCAGGACGCCCTGCTCGCCGCCCGCAAGAAGCCCGAGAGCAGCTACCCCGTCGTCCTCTTCGCCTCGATGAGCGCGCTCGAGACCGGCGACGTCATGCAAAGCGCCTACTGGAACGTCCAGGCCTTCAACATGGCGCCCACGCACCCCGCCTCGCACCTCTCGCACCTGCGCACTCAGATCGCCATGGGCGGCATCGCGGATCAATTCATCGGCATGACGCAGAACGCCATGATGAACGCCCCGCACCCGGAACTCGAAATGCTCAAAGGCCTCGCCGGCGTCACGCGCTACTTGAAGACGTACAACGTGATCAGCCTGCCGCCGAAGCAGCCCCCGCCGCAGCAGACGCTCATCGACGCCATCGTCGCTTTCGAGAAGAGCATCGACCTCTGGCCCGCCCGGCAGGGCCTCTCCTGGGCCAACCTCGGCATCCTCCACGCCATCGATGGCCGCAAGAAAAAAGCCTACGCGTGCCGGGCCATAGCCCTGCTCGCCTCGCCCAACGATGTGTTCACCCGCCTGGCGGTCGCCCACTTCGACCTGCTGCACGGTGACTTCGCGTCGGCCCGCATCCAGATCGCCGAGGCCAATCAGATCCGCGCCATGGCCTACGGCCTGTTCCTCACCGGCTGGGCCAACATGCTCGAAGCCAAGGCCGTCGCCGGCACCAACCGCGACGCCGCCCGCAAGCTCGCCCTGATCGGCCAGTACCAGATCGGCATCAGTTACGACGGCCCCGAGCGGCAAGCGTGGTGGCGCAGCTACGCCGCCAACGTGTCGGCGAACATCCTGCGGCAATGAGCGCCCAACGAAGGAGCCGCGCACGAAGTAAGCGGGTTCGCAGGTAGTGGGTCAGTCTGAAATGGTTGGGTGGCTGGGGCGGAGTCCTTCGACGCCCCGGCGCCCTGCTCCACCGGAAAGCCGGGGCTTCGCGGACTCAGCCCCAGCCACCCGGATTGAGATCGACACACTATCGGTTCGCGTACCGCTTACTTCGTGCGCGGCTCCGTGCGGAACGTCCATCTATAATGCCGGACTCGCTTCGTCGCGCGAGAATGAACGCAAAGTCGCAAAGAGCGCAGAGACGCAAAGAGCGTTGAATGGGCTCATCCGCTTGACCTGTTTTGTGACCACGGATAACACGGATAACACAGATGGGAAAACCGAACAAAACTAGCTTCTTATCCATGTCATCCGTGTTATCCGTGGTCAAATCTTCAAGTTCTGAGATCGTTTTCTGTTTGACCCTTTGCGGCCTTTGCGACTTTGCGACTTTGCGACTTTGCGTTAAAGCCGATTGAACCAGCAGCCACGACCCGATCGGACCCCTCCATGCGCTTCATCAAGATGCACGGCATCGGCAACGACTACGTCTACGTCAACGGCTTCGCCGAGCGCGTCGATGCCCCGGCCGCCCTCGCGCCGGTCATTGCCGACCGGCACACCGGCGTCGGCGGCGATGGGCTCATCCTGGTGCTGCCGCCGGAGACCGGCGCGGCGGCCGATGTGCGCATGCGCATGTTCAACGCCGACGGCTCCGAGTCCGAGATGTGCGGCAACGGCATCCGCTGCGTCTGCAAGCTCGCCCATGATCACGGCATCTCTCATGCGAACCCGATGCGCATCCAGACCGGCCGCGGCGTGCTCACGCTCCGCTACCAGACCAACGGCAACGGCAAGGTGTCGCTCGTCACCGTCGACATGGGCGAGCCGATCCTGGTCCCGGCGCAGGTGCCAGTGAAGATCGTCGGCCTGCCGCGCGTGGTGGATCACCCGATCCGCGGGCTGATCGAGTTCCCGGCGACGGTGTCCGCGAGCTGGATGAACGACTGCGGCCTCGACCCGCGCATGACCTGCGTGTCGATGGGCAACCCGCACGCGACGTTTTATGTGAAAGACGTCGCGAAGGTGCCGCTCGAGCACGTCGGCCCGGTGATCGAGAAGCACGCGCTCTTCCCCCGCCGGATCAACGTTCACTTTGTTCAGGTGCATTCGTTTGGCGAAGTGACGATGCGCACCTGGGAGCGCGGCAGCGGCATCACGCTCGCCTGCGGCACCGGGGCCTCGGCGGTGTGCGTCAGCGGCGTGCTCACCAACCGCACCGACCGCAAGATCCTCGCGCACCTGCCGGGCGGCGACCTGACGCTGGAATGGCGCGGGGACAATCACGTCGACATGACGGGGCCGGCGACGGAGGTGTTTGAGGGAGAGTGGACGGAGTAAGCTCCAAATCACAAGCACCAAATCTCAAACAAGATCCAAATGAGGCAGAAGCAATCCAAAGGAAGATGGCTTCCATTGGAACTTTTGGATCGATTGGATTGATTGGAGCTTGTTTGGAATTTGGAATTTGAGATTTGGAGCTTTATTTGCGGTCCCTCAATCAGCCGATACAATACCCACTATGACGATCGCGACCGGCATCATCATTATTGAGGAACCCCACTGCCGGTAGGGCCGCTTGTCATTCTCACGACACACGCGAACCCTGCCGGATCGGCGGGGTTTTTTGTTTATTGTGATGTACGTACACGATGATTTGGAACGAACACCATGACCACTCAACGCCGCATCGAGATGTATGACACCACGCTCCGCGACGGGGCGCAGGGCGAAGGCATCAACTTCACGCTGGTCGACAAGCTGAAGATCACCCGCCGGCTCGATGCCTTGGGCATCGACTACATCGAGGGCGGCTTCCCGATGGCGAACCAGAAAGACGCGGCCTACTTCGAGGAGGTCGCCAGGCTCAAGCTCGACCACGCCAAGGTGTGCGCCTTCGGCATGACGCGGCGCAAGGGCGTCAAAGCGGCGGAGGATCCCGGCATGAAGGCGCTGGTCGCCAGCAAGGCGCCGGTGATCACGGTCGTGGGCAAGACGTGGGACCTGCATGTCGATGAGGTGCTTAGGGTCGGCCGGCAGGAGAACCTCGACATGATCCGCGAGTCGGTCGGCTTCTGCCGGGAGCGCGGGCACGATGTGTTCTACGATGCCGAGCACTTCTTCGACGGCTACCGCGCGAACCCGGATTACGCGGTACAGACGCTGACCGCGGCCGTCGAGGGCGGCGCATCGCGGCTGGTCTTGTGCGACACCAACGGCGGCTCGCTGCCTGCCTGGGTGACGAAGGCGATCGCGGAGCTGTACGTGAAGCTCGCGGCCCCGATCAAGGCGTCGAAGTGGTTCAAGGGTTTGGGCATCCACGTCCACAACGACGGCGGGCTCGCGGTGGCGAACAGTCTCGCGGCCGTCGAGGCCGGCGCGATCCAGGTGCAGGGCACGATCAACGGCATCGGCGAGCGCTGCGGGAATGTCGACCTCACAACCGTCGCGGCGAACCTGCGCCTGAAGATGGGCTTCGACTGCCTCGCCGGCGACTCGATCGAGAAGCTCACCGATGCGAGCCGGTTTGTGTACGAGGTGGCGAACCTTAATCCCGTGTCGGGCCAGCCGTATGTCGGGCCATCCGCGTTCGCCCACAAGGGCGGCATGCACGTTCACGCGGTGCAGCGCATCGCCCACAGCTACGAGCACGTCGCGCCCGATTCGGTGGGCAACACGCGACGCGTGCTCGTCAGCGAGCTGTCGGGCGTGAGCAACATCGCCGCGACGCTGGGCCCCAAGTTCGGCATCGAAAGCAACCGCGAGCTACAGAAGAAAGTGCTCGACCGCGTCAACGAGCTGGAGATGAAGGGTTACCAGTTCGAGGTGGCGAACGCGAGCTTCGAGCTGCTGCTGCACGAGGCGATGGGCACGCTGCCGAAGCTGTGGGACCTCGATCATTACCGCTGCGTGATCCATAAGTACGACGGCGAGAAGGCGATTACGGAGGCGACGGTGAAGCTGCGGGTCGGACTTGAGGTGGCGCACCACGTGGCCGAGGGCGACGGCCCGGTGAACGCGCTGGATGCGGCGCTGCGGAAGTGCCTGCTGCCGCACTACCCGACGCTGGCGGAGGTTCACCTGCGCGACTTCCGGGTCCGCGTGGTGAACCCGACGGCCGAGTCGGCGGCGAAGGTGCGGGTGATCGCGGAGTTCGCGGTCAAGGGCGGCAGCGCGGGCGATGCGGGCAAGATGTTCGCCACCGTCGGCGTGAACGAGAACATCGTGGACGCCTCGTGGGAAGCGCTGACGGCGGCGTTCGTGTACCACCTGATCGAGTCGCGCGGGGTGGTTCGGCCGCAGTCGATGACGGCCGCCGAGCAGCCGGTGTTGCAGGTGCAGCAGCAGCAGCAGTGAGTCCAGAACACAGGGCAATCGAGGGTATAGTTCTGAGCGGTGCCACGGGTCGGCTTTGCGACCCGTGTTCAGTGTGGCGCACGGGTCGCCGAGCCGACCCGTGGCACCGGCAAGTCGGCACATTGGATTGCCGTTGATCCAGAACACTCCGTGTTTGCAGCGTTCCTCCCGCGTTGCTACAATCCGCGACCCAGTAAAGACCAAGGCAAGAGCAACAGAACCATGATCACCGCCGAAAAGAAGACTGCCGTCATTCAGGATTATCGCCGCAGCGACACCGACTCGGGTTCGCCCGAGGTGCAGGTCGCCCTGCTGACGGAGCGCATCAACGAGCTCACCGAGCACCTGAAGATGCACAAGAAGGACCACGCGTCGCGGCGCGGGCTGCTGATGATGGTGTCCAAGCGCAACCGCCTGCTTCATTACCTGCAGGACACCAATCGCGGCGCTTACGTGGCGCTGATCGGTCGGCTTGGGTTGCGTAAGTAAAACGAGAATGAACAGTCGTCCAATCGAGGCCGGCTGTGCCGGCCATGGGCGACGCAGAAGCGTCCGATGGCCCGCGCAGGCGGCCTCTTACGTTGGGCGCATGGTTTGAGAATTCGAGGATTTGACCGCCTCCGTTCCGACGATTCGGAACCGGCTTCGCAGCGGCAGAGGGCTTGGTGCCCGAGCCGAAGGAAAGCAGGCAGTCGGCAGTCGGCAGTAGGCAGTCAGGAACAAGTCTTCCGAACTGCCGACTGCCGACTGCCGACTGCCGACTGACCAACGACCCGAACACCAATCTCCCTGCCCTCTGGAAAGCTCATCAGGGGCGTATTTACAGCACGGGTTCTTCGTCCGCCGGTCGCGCGGAAGGTCTGATCATTCACGCCTTCGCGCCGCCCGCGGCGGGACCCACATCTTTGCAGAGGATTGTTCCATGGCAGTGACACGCGTCGAAATGCAACTGGGCGGCAGGACTTTGTCCATCGAGACCGGCCGGATGGCCAAGCAGGCCGACGGTTCGGTCGTCGTGCAGTACGGCGAGACCATCGTTCTGGGCACCGCCATCAGCGGGCCGCCCCGCGAAGGCATCGACTTTTTCCCGCTCAACGTCGATTACCGCGAGAAGTATTCCGCGGCCGGCAAGTTTGCCGGCGGCTTCCGCAAGCGCGAGGGCGCCCCGAATCAGAAAGAAATCCTGACCATGCGCAACATCGACCGCCCGCTGCGGCCGCTGTTCCCCAAGGGTTACTTCGACGAGGTGCAGATCCAATGCTGGGTGCTCTCCTACGACGGCCAGAACGAGCCGGATGTGCTCGCCGGCATCGCGGCTTCGGCGGCGCTCTCGATCAGTTCGATCCCCTTCGACGGCCCCGTCGGCAACGTCCGCCTCGGCCGCGTCGATGGCAAGCTGGTCACCATGCCGACCTTCGCGCAGGCTGAATATTCTGACCTCGACATGCTGCTGTGCGGGCACAAGGACGGCCTGAACATGATCGAGGTCGGCTCGTCGGAAATCGCCGAGGCCGACATGCTCAAGGCCTGCGAGACCGGCTGGGACATCATCAAGCAGATCGCCAACCTGATCGGCGACCTCGCCGCCAAGGTGGGCAAGCCCAAGCGGACGCCGAAGCTCGACCTGCCGTCGAAGGAGATTGTCGACCTGGTGAGCAGCAAGCTCGGCCCATCGCTCAAGGCCGCCGTCGCCAGTCAGGGCAAGAAGCAGGACCGCCGAGATGCCGTGAACGCAGCGAAGGAAGCCTTCTTCACCGCCAACTTCGCCGAGCCCGGCCGCGAGGTCTCCTTCGCCGACTACAAGCTCTGGCAGCGGCGCGTGAAGGAAGCCAAGATGGCCATCAGCGATCTCGAGGAGCACGCGGTTCGCTCGGCGATCGTCGCCGGCCGCCGCAGCGACGGCCGGGCCCCCGAGCAGCTCCGGCAGATCACCTGTGAAGTCGCGGTGCTCCCGCGCGTGCATGGCTCGTCGCTCTTCACCCGCGGCGAGACGCAGGCCCTCGTCACCGCCGTGCTCGGCACCGGCAAGGACGAGCAGATGGTCGACGGCCTCAACGATGAATACTCCGAGAAGTTCTACCTTCACTACAACTTCCCGCCCTTCAGCGTCAACGAAGTGAAGCGCATCACCGGCCCCGGCCGGCGCGAGATCGGCCACGGCATGCTCGCCCAGCGGGCCCTGATGGCCGTGCTGCCCCCGGTCGACAAGTTCCCCTACACCGTCCGCCTTGTCAGCGACATCCTCGAATCCAACGGCTCCTCCTCGATGGCCTCGGCCTGCGGCGGCACGCTGGCGATGTTGGACGCCGGCGTCCCCCTCAAGGCGCCGGTGGCGGGCATCTCGATCGGCCTCGTCGTCGAAGACGGCAAGGAGATCTACCTTGTCGACATCCAGGGCGAGGAGGATCACCACGGCGACATGGACTTCAAGGTGTGCGGCACCAAAGACGGCATCACCGCCATCCAGCTCGACCTCAAGGCCCGCGGCCTCGTGCCCAGCCAGATCGAGAAGACCTTCGAACTCGCCCGCAAGACCCGTCTGACGCTCATCGATGACATCCTCGCCGTCATTCCCGAGGCGCGCAAGGAGCTGAGCGTTCACGCCCCGCGCATGTTGGTCACCCACATCAACCCCGAAAAGATCGGCAAGCTCATCGGCCCCGGCGGCAAGATGATCCGCAGCCTCGAAGAATCCACCGGTGCCCGCATCGAGATCGAGGAAGATGGCACCGTGTTCGTCTCCGCTGTCGGCGCCGGCAAGGCCGAGAAGGCCCTCGAAGAGATCGAGAAGCTCTGCTCCGAGGTGAAGGTCGGCCAGATTTACTCGGGCAAGGTGACCTCGATCAAGGATTTCGGCGCGTTCATCGAAGTGATCCCCGGGCAGGACGGCCTGTGCCACATCAGCGAGTTGAGCGACGGGTACGTCGAGCGCGTGACCGACATCGTGAAGATGGGCCAGGAGGTCCGCGTGAAGGTGATCCTCGTCGACGACCAGGGCCGCGTGAAGCTGTCGCGCAAGCAGGCGCTGAAGGAAGAGGGTTTGAGCGATGAAGGCCTCGTGCCGGCCGGCGGCGGTGGCGGCGGTGAGGGCGGCGAAGGTGGCGGTCGGCCGCGCGGCGGCGGCGGTGGTGGCGGTGACCGCGGCGGGCGCGGCGGCGATCGCGGCGGCCGTGGTGGTGGTGGTGGTGACCGCGGCGGCGAGCGTGGACCGCGCCCCAGCGGCGGCGAAGGCGGCCAAGGTGGCGGCCAGGGCGGCCCCGGTTACCGCTGAGCAGAGTGCGCCAAAGCTCTGACGGTGCCACGGGGCGTTTCGGCGACCCGTGAAACGCCCATCCTCCGCACGGGTCGCCGAGCCGACCGGTAGTGGACCACTTTGAAATGGGTGGCACGGGCAGGCCGCCGCTCGGGGCGGTTTGCCCGTGTTCGAGCGTTTCGGGTTGACCGCCACGGGCAAACCGCGCAAAGCCGCGGCCTGCCCGTGCCACCCACTTTCAAACTGGCCCACTACCGCCTACTGCCTCCCGCCGACCTCCCCCTCCCCCCTGCTACGATGCCGACCATGTTCAGGTATCGACTCATCTTCGGCACCATCATGGTTGCCGGCCTGATGGCGCTGATCTTCGCCGATGACCGCATCGGTCGGATCAACATCGGCGGCACGTTCCTTCAGCCGCTGCTGCTCGACCAGTCGTATCTGCCGGCGGGCGTGCTGGTGGTGGGCGTGTTCCTGGTGATCGCCGCGCTGGGGGCACGCGAGTTGGCGGACCTGTTCATCGCCAAGGGCGTGCCCGCGGATCGCACCGTGATGATCATCAGCGCGATGCTCGGGCTGGCGACGATGTACCTGACGCCGCGCGACGCGCCCGGCCGGCTCGTGCTGCCCCTTGCGATGACGCCGCTGGTGGTGGCGTTCCTGCTGGGCATGCTGCGGCACGTGGCCCGCAAGCAGACCGCCGGCGCTCTGGCCGCTGGCGGCGCCACGCTGTTCGCCGCAATCTACCTCGGCGTGATCCCCGGCTTCTTCCTGCTGATCCGGGCCGGGCACAGCGCGTGGGTCCTCGCCGCCGTCATCATGCTGACCAAGGCGTGCGACATCGGGGCGTACACGGCGGGCCGCAAGTTCGGCAGGCACAAACTGATCCCCTGGCTCAGCCCCGGCAAAACGTGGGAGGGCCTGGCGGGCGGCGTGGCGTTCTCGGTGATCGTGGCCTTGCTGCTCGCGTTCCTGCACAACCATTTTCAGTGGCTGGCCCATGCCGCGGACCCCACGAGCAAGTTCACCACCGGCGAGTTTACCCATCGGCCATTCTCCCTCGCCTTCGCCGCCCTGCTCGGTGCGCTCCTCGCCGTGCTCGGCCACGCCGGCGACCTCCTCGAAAGCCTGCTCAAGCGCGACGCCGGCGTCAAGGATTCGGGCAGCGCCATCCCCGGCTTCGGCGGCGTGCTCGATGTGGTGGACTCGCCGATCTTCATCGCGCCGGTGGCGTACTGGCTGCTGGCGTGAGGGCCGCGTACCGACCGGCCGGAGGTTGGGTGGCACTGACAAGGCCGGCTCTGCGGGCTTGTCAGTGTGAGGCCACCGCCGTCGAACACTGACGAGCTCTGTGGACTCCGCTTGTCAGTGCCACCCACCTCGCCAATCGGCTGCGACCCCCTTCTTCATCGATCGATCCCGGTCTCCACGCTGATGATGCGCGCCGTGACGAAGACAATCAGATTGGTCCTTACTCTCGTGTCACGGTCATTGCGGAACAGGTTGCCCAGGATCGGCAAATCGCTGAGCACCGGCACCTTGTTGGTCACCGTGTCGGTGCGCGTGCTGCCGATGACGATCCTCTGCGTGCCGAAGGGCGAGCCGTACGGCCGCTCGTCGATCTCGTCGAGGATGCTCTCGGTGAAGGTGACGGTGCCGTTGATGCGCGAGCCGCTCGTGCCGGTGGCGTTGGCCGTGTAGTTCCATCCCGTGATGATCGGGGCGATCACGGTCTTCATCGCGCCGATGCCCCGGACGCCGAAGGTCGAGGGTAGATCGGTGATCACGAACCGCCGCGTCTCCGCCGAGAACGTGCTCGAACCGCCGCTGGCGAGGATGGTCTTGATCGTGCGGCTGGCATCGGTGGACGGCGAGATCACATTGAAGTTGATCCCGATTTCCACCATCGGCGTCTGCGTGACGTTCACGATCGTCGAATCGATCAACACCTGCATGTTGTCGCGGAACAATCGGGAACCCGGTGTCGCCACCTCGCCGAGCACCACCGTCTGCCCGTCGGCGAGCGTCACGCGGTTCTGCGAGCGCACGAGGTCGAGCACCGGCAGTTGGAGCGACTGCTTGCCGAGGGCTGTGAAGATTGTCTTCGCCTGCACCTTGGTCAGTTGCGAGTCGCTCACGTCAAGGTCCAGATCGACCTTCCCCTCATCGACATTGACGCGCGGCGTCACGCGCACCGTCGAGCCGACCTCGAAGGGGGAGGAGAACGAATCGAGCACGCGGTTGCCGTCCTTGTCGAGCGACGTGGAATAGCCGGTGTTGAGCAGGCGCCGCGTGAGGTGCGCGAACTCGGCCGTGACGCCGGTCGCCGCGAGCAACTTCAGCTCGCTTGCGTAGTTGTCGGTGCGCGGCTGGGAGCGGTCGCTGCGCAGCGACTGCGAGTTGGCGCTGAGGTTGGTCGAGAGCAGGTCGAGTTCGACTTCCAGGTCATCTTGGTCGATGGATTCATCATCGTCTACGATGGTCGGCCGAACGATCAGGGACAGCTCCGACGCCAGCGGCCCCTCGATGCGGGACGACAGTGCGGGCTGGAACGTCGCCCCGTTGGGGAGCACGATGGTGTTTTGATAGAAGAGGGTCGAGAGCACCGGCTGATCGATGTAACGCATCCCGATCGGCGTGTTGATGCCAAGCTGGTTCACGCTGTCGAGCGAAACCTGCGTGATCCTCGCCTCGATCTGGATCTGCTGGCGGTCCGGCGAGACCTCCGCGAGCAGGTCGGCGATGAAGCCGGTCACGATGTCGGTGTAGACCGGCCGCACGCTGACCCGGCCGCGACGGTCCTGGGTGATGTGATAGTCAGTGATCAATCGCCGCGACTCGGTTTCGTCGATGGTGAATGCGCGTTCATTCCGCAGGACCTCATTGAAGAACCGCGAACTGTCCACGAGCGCGAAGCTGTCATTGACATCATCGGGATATTCCTCGCACTCGAAGCTGCTGATCTTGAAGGCGAGCGAGTTGCCGCCGAGGTCCAGGAGCGAGTCGCTGCCCTTGCCGCCGGCGAGCGTGAGGCGGGTGGCGTCGACATCGCCGAGCGTGACATCGTCGTGACCGGAGCCGGTGTCGATGGTGAGCCGGTTGAAGCCGGCCTCGGTGATGCGGACGGTGTCGTTGCCGGCGCCGGTGACGAGCGTGAACTGCCCGCTGACCCTGCGGGTGATGGACGGCTGCCCGCCGATGGTGGTGCCGTTTAGGCCTGCGATCTGAAACTCATCGACGCCGACCTGCGTGATGGCGATCTGATTGTCGAAGCGGTCGCCGGTGAGCCGCAGGTTGTTGCCGGCGACGGCGACGAGGACATTGCCGGCCATCAGGAGGCGCGGCTCGAGTGCGTGCAGTGTGGGCGCGCTGTCGGCTGGCGATCGCGCAGCACGCCCGCGGCGGTTTCGATTGAAAATCGGCATGTTACTCTCCATCCCTGATCGACGTGTTTAACGCAACAGCCGGACGCCCGGCCGCGCCATCAGTCTATCAGGAACAGACATTTTTCAGTTGGGAATTATCGATTGCTCAGATACGAAGGAGTGGGCTGCTTTGAATTGGGTGGCACGGGCAGGCCGCCGCTCGGGGCGGTTTGCCCGTGTTTGACGGGCGCTTGATGGATCACCACGGGCAAACCGCGCAAAGCCGCGGGCTGCCCGTGCCACCCAGGATTTCAGACTGGCACATGACAGACGCGATCAATGCGCCTTGCCATCGTTGTTCCACCGCCCGAGTTCCACCGGTGTGAGCAGGAACTGGATCGAATGGGCCTCGACGTGGCCGTCGCAGTAAACGATGTTGGCGACCTTCTCGGGGTGCCGGTCCATCGGGAACTCCGGCGCCTGATCGTGGTCGATGAACGCGTCCCAGTTGCCATCGGGGAAGGAGTCGCCGATGGCGATCATGAACGACGGGCTCTTGACGCGATACTTCGGCAGCTCGCCCCAGTCCGGGTGCTCGCTGAGCCCGCCCAGCCCCCACTGCGGCACGGCAAAATCGTGCGTGCCCCAGTTGTTGTACCCGTAGCTCATGGGCGTGTTCCATTCGAGCCGGACCTCATCGTCGGCGTAGCCGAACAGCCTGGAAAGGCCGCTGCCGTACTTCCGCGTCCAGACCGATTTCGGGTCGGCATCGGGGCAGAAGAACCAGTCGGTGCCAGATGACTCGGTGAACTCGCGGATGCGGGAGGGCCAGATGACGTAGGTTCGGCCGTCCGGCGAATTGTTTGTCCAGGTGTGGGCGCCGGGGTAATAGCGGGTGGCGACCGTATAGGTCTGCATGCCGACGCCCTGCTGGTGCAGATTCGACTTGCAGATCACGGCCCGGGCGTGGGCCCGGCCCTTGTGAATTGACGGCAGCAGCATCGACATGATGATGGCGATCACCGCCACCACGGCGAGCACTTCCGGCACCGTGAACCCGCCGCGCCCAGCGGCCAAGGGCGGGGCCGTGGATCGGTGCAGCCGCTGCGTCATGGAAGCGAGTGAACGATGGAACGGCATGCGCTACACCTCGCAACAACCATCGACGGAAATGATCCCCAGGCGGCAAACCTGACCACCCTGACTGGCGGCCGACGAAGCAGACATCCGCATCTTAACATCGGCGACGCAAAACCGTATCCGCCGTTGCCAATCCGCAGCCGACGCATGAGCCACATCGGCGCGACCACGGCCATCGCAAGCCGCGCCATGTCGCCTGCGCTGTGGCCTCGAAATTCGGCTGCCGCGCGACCCCCCGGCTAGGCACCCGTAAAAAATGGAAAATATGGGTTTGCAATTTATTTGCGAGGTCACTACAATGATCCCGTGCCCGGCGATGTTGCCAGGCTTTTACATCTCGTGATGCCCGGGCTACTCTCCATTTCAATCAACGAAGAGCGCCAGAGTGTTACGTCCTTTGGAGAGTCGCTATGAAGATTTACGTTGGAAACATTTCCTTTAACACGACGGAAGATTCCCTCCGCGAGCTGTTCGGTGCGCACGGCGGCGTCGACGAAGTCGCGGTGGTCAACGACCGCGAAACCGGTCGTCCCCGCGGGTTCGCGTTCGTCACCATGTCGAACAGCGACGAAGCGACGGCGGCCATCACCGCGCTGAACGGCCAGGAGTTTGAAGGCCGCTCGCTCAACGTCAACGAAGCCCGTCCGAAGACCGAAGGCGGCGGCGGCGGCCGCTGGTAAT
>Ga0163150_10006287_pt1 | contig 14644 bp, 19 predicted proteins | sample OliLakLV19P2IB_FD_148628 | JGI IMG/M metagenome (GOLD analysis project Ga0163150, IMG submission 148628) | Freshwater microbial mat bacterial communities from Lake Vanda, McMurdo Dry Valleys, Antarctica - Oligotrophic Lake LV.19.P2.IB | ecosystem: Environmental > Aquatic > Freshwater > Lake >...
ATGTTGTTGCTGGGGTTGGGAATTTAGGTTGTACGATTTTTCAAACGGGGTTCTGGGGGGTTGGTTGGTTACACGGGAAATCTGATGTACCTGGGCGGCTGCAGCGCCTGCGTGCCTGAGGCGCTCGGCGGCCAGGCGGTGAGCAATGGCTAGCACCTTCGCCGATCTCAAGGCCCAGAGGCCAGGGGCCGCTTCTTCCTGAGTCATATTCGGAATCAGTTCCCCTACGAACGACTGGCAAGCTCCGGGCCGCCTGATCGGCCGATTCCTTGCTGTTCGTCTGACGCTTACAGTCTAGACCAGATTAGGTAACCGTCCTCCAATGCCAATACCCGAACTCCTGAGGTGCTGCGCCACCTCCGCATAAGCGCGACGCCCCCGTTCACCCAGCTCTACGGATGCCTTCTGGAGAAGCCTGTTCATCACGATTGTCTGGCTAACATTGGGCATTCGGTGTTTGTGGCGACCGAGCTGTAACGTCCCTAACTGCTCTTTCGGAGCATAAGTGAAAATTATCGGCTGCTGCGGCTTCAGGGCGAGGACTCCCTCAATAACGCCATCCTTCTCGTCCGTCATGACTGCAAAGTACTCTGGCAGTTGATCCGCAGCCCACGGCGGCCAATCCCATGCCTTCGATTGCAGGATGAGATTGTAAGAAAACCCGGGAGCATCACGGTACATTTCATGTAAGTCTCGACAGAGGTCAGCAAACCGTTGTTCTCGGACGGCCTCGGACTCTAATTTTGCAGCGATCACCTTCAGTGCCATGCCGATTGCGTCCACATCGGGAACGCGTTGGCCCGACCGGGTCCACGCCATGCTGCGAATGCCTGCAAAGCCCGTGTACTCATCTCCAGGCAGAATGGGGTGGGAGCCTGCATCAAGGAACTTCACCCATTCCTGCCGTAACAAATCGCCTTCCTGGTTACGAATCAAGGCACCAGTTAGCGCATCACGCAGTTCGTCGGATGCGTGAGCACCGTCGCGCAGCGTCGAAAATATCGAGAATAGGGGCTCTTGCAACTGGTGCGGATTCTGAAGACCAGCGGCGATTTGGAGCAAGTTATATCGATACTCTTCGGGGTCAGGTCCGACCGTAAAATTCCAAAACTGCAGCAAGAGCTCTCGAATGCGCCTTGCGAGTTCTGCAATTACCGCAAATCTCTCGCCACCTAAGGGTATCGCTCTCAGCAACCAGCGGAATGGCGGCTCCTCATCGCCGGTTGCAGGAAGGTCATAGCCGGCGAGCCACCGCCCTAGTTGGAGCACTGACCCGTCACCAGCAAGCCACGTACGGAACTGCTCCTGCAATCGCTCCACAGGTTCCAGATGCAACACACCTTCCTCGGACGGTGACAGCAAGGGCCGGAACACTTCATCCTGCTCAAACGTAGACCGCTGCAGTGACTCCCGCGAAAAGCTGACGGAATCACTTACCAAGCTGCCAAACGACTCGAAACTGACCCTAAGTCTCAGATCCAACGCTGCCGCGATTCTCCGGAGCGTTTCAAGACTCCAGTTGGCGTTTCCGGAGTCTTCATACCGTTCGATTCTGGAAACGTGCGGCTGGCTCGAACCAATCCGCTCTGCCAGTTGCTTCTGTGTGAGCCCTCGCTGCTCACGCAGAGTCATGATCTGGGCGGCGATGGATGTATATAAGAAATCCTGAGCATAGGCATCGCGGTACTCGCGATCCAAGAAGTCACGCCGGAGGCGTTCGAAGTCATCGGATTGGCTCATGTCGGCATCTCCACTGCAATGGCATCTGCGGCGCGCCCGCGATTCGATTTCTTCTGGCCTCCGCCTCCTTTTCCCAAGACGAAGGCACGAGTTCGCCATCCCGCTCGACCGCACCGGCGAGAACTGTGTATTCGGCATCCATGCGCAACGGCCCTCTACACAGGATGGGCCGCATCATTATCTCGCTGAACACACGAAGCTTGTAAAGATGTCCCGATACAGGGCCAGCCAACAGCTTCGTGCCAACTGCCAAACCGTAATCCATCTGAGCGAGTCGATCCAGCTTTTGATTGAGCCTTGCTCGACTGCGGGATGAAAGACGGACCTGAGTGGCCCAATCTTGAACAAAACTAGCGCCCTGGGCGTCTGTTGCATGGAAAAGCTCTGGCATGATTAGCTTACCCTGGATGAAGATATACCGCAAGAGGTATTTTTACTAGAACGACTATTAAGATCCGTATATTGTTGACAATAAACGGCGATGCCGAGGCCGGGTCCTCGGAAGGTCCGCCGGTACATTTCGCTCGGTTTTCACAAGCAATCGCTTAGCACTCGTCCAATGCTCCAGCCGCCAGTCGATTTCCTGATGAATCCACTCGGGAGCAAACGACGAAACCGACTGTCGGCACAAATCAAGTGCTAACCCCCCGGCGCTACAGGGTACTACCAAGGGCGACGGATAGTGGGCCGCGTTGTAACCAGCGTCAAGTTGAGTCGGCCTTACCAACGTACCCGCCTCAGGAACGGAGTACTTTAGCACCATCAAGTATTGTCCAGCGGTCGCGCGAGCAACTCCGACGGCTTCGGTCCACCGCTCGGGTCCGAGAGACAGCAGAGGCTTCATCCGACTCCAACTAGTGGCCCATATCGGATGATGGGGGCGGTTTTTGCGGTTCTGGTTGAGGCTGCCAAGAATGAGCACGATTAACTCGTCGAGTCTGTTCTCTGAATTCGCGTACCGGATCTGCCGGTTTACCCACTTCGAGAGGGCATCATCCGACGGCGCTGAAACAATTTCCGGCGTGAGATCAGGGAAAATCCCGCTGGTCAGGCGCGCGCGTGCCAAGACACGCAATTTGGCGTTGAGGCTCATGACCGTGCATAACTGGCGTTCGGCGGGTAAAGGCGCGGAGACACTTCCCGCACCCGCCGCGAAATTATGTCCGTTGAGCGACGGATCCAGGAAGTCAGGCTCGCGCGTACCGGCAACACGCTGCCGCTGGTAGTCAACCAAGGCGTCCCTCAAGGCCCGCCCCGTTCGTGGGCTACCGGCCCACGAATCGAAAAAACGCTTCCGTGTCTGACCGATCCGGTTGTCGAGACGCAAATTTTCGGCTACATAACGACCATCCGAATCTTGTCCGACTTCCATTTCCATCAGAGCGGTATTCCAAATCGACCAGACTGGAGGCAGTGGCTGGACGGTCTGGATCACTTCGAGATTCCCAATCGTCGTCGAATCTCCGCGGCGAGAGCGCTTATGTCCTCTTGCTTCGGCATGAACACGATACCGTCCGGCAGGTCCTGCCTGGTAAGAACGGTATACAGCGTGGCTGGAACACGGCGCAGTGATGCGGAGTCACCTATCATCTTCACTGCGATCAGTCCCTGCCGCAGATCTTCGACATCGTCGACCTGCTCCTCATCATCGTCGTATGCATTTGAGTCGTCATTCTCTTCGCTCAACTGGTCGCTCACCAGCATTACGTCGACAACGAAATAATCTGGAGGGTTCTGTTCGAATTCCTTGAAACGCCGGTGGAAGGCACCGAACGAATTGAGAGGCTCCACGTCCGCAGAGAAGGCTTTACTCAATTCGCCGGCCAGCCAGTCGCGTTGATGGTAATCATCCTCAACTACAACGATTCGCATGATATTGCCTCACCCACGGGAAATATCCATCTTTGGGAAATACAATTGAAATTCTGTTTCCTTGTCCTGCGTCGGAATTGCCTTAGCCCGCCCATCGTGTGCCTTCATGATCTCATGCACGAGCCACAGCCCGATTCCGTGTCCCGAACTCTTCATCTTCTCCCTTACATACTGGCCGCGCCAGCCTCGGTTCCAACACATGCCGGCTCCTTTCAGCGACAGCGACACACCGCGGTTGGTCACAGACACAACCACGAATCCGTCCGCGAGCGTTGCGCGAATGCGTACAGTGGTCTTCGGAAACGAATATTTGGCAGCGTTGTCCAGCAGGTTGGTCATGCACTGCATAAATAGTTCGCGGTTAATGCGTACGTATATGCGGTTCAACGCTTTGAAGCTCCCGTGATCAACAGAGAAGAGTATGTCCGTATCGTCTCGGCAGATCATCTCATGGTCGATGGCTGATTCGACGACCGTAGTCAGGATGCTGTCTGCAGACATCGGCGCGAGATGAGGCGCAATCGGCTTGCCTTCAGCAAGATCCGCATAAAGACCAACGCAGCCCGCAACTCCAAGGCTCTTACTGGTCAGACCTCGAATAGCCCCCAGCTTACGCCTTGATTCGGCATCGCTGAAACTGTTGTACATGGCACAGAGATAACGATATGCCATGAGAATGGGACTCTTAATCTGATGTCTCAAATCGGCAAAGGTACGGACTTCCCGTAGCAGTTGCTTGCGAAGCTTGTCTTGTTGCCGGTACAAGTGATGGTACAGACCCAATTGTCGGCCAAGGATCTCAGCAAGTGTCTGCGAATGCGGTGGAACATCGGCATTTGAGTTCAGGTGAATCACCAAAACTCCTAGCGGGGCTCCACAGGAAATTTCGGCGACCAGCGCGTCCACCTGAGGCTCGGGTGACTCGGAGCTCTTTACCACGGCGGACTTGACGCCCGGGGCCAGAGCCTTTAACCACAAGTTGGCCAGAGATCCCGAGTTCGACGCAGCAGGGTCTCGCCAATACGCAGTTGCCCGCTCCGCTCCAGGTACTGAACCGACGAAGATCTCGAGTGTTCGACGAGAAACTGATTCTCTGTTCTCGTTGAGAAAGAGACTTTCAGCAACGATTGCATCGGCTGATTCCTGAGTGACCATGTTACTCAACTCCACAAGAATGCGGCTCAACGCATTCCAAGAGCCCACTTCCTGCTGCATATCCCGATCACGCTGACTTTCGCCCTCGTGGCGGCCGATTCTGTCAGCCGCGAGTTCCAGCATCTCCAACTCGCGACCGCCAAAATAGTATGGTTCAGCGGCGGCTCGGCTGCACTGGATCACCCCGAGCGTGTGCCGGCCGTCCGTGATCAACGCCGCCATACAGCTGATCGGTTTTTCCGCGGCGCCTTTCCATTCGCTCCACCTCAGATGGGGGTAGCGATGTGCCACGTGAGCCGCGTAGTACTGGCTAAAATCAGACGAACTCTTCGTCAGCTTCCGGACATCCAGCAGTCTAATGGAAGCCTCGCGACCGTTCAGTAGCCAAGGCACGATGCCTGGGTCTGTAAGCTTGTAGCCTACTTTACCGAACAGGTCGGATTTATCGGGAATCGTCGTGGCTCTAAGATGGAACGTTTCGTCTCCTGGCCGGCCCAAAAAGATGGACACTTCTTCGCATCGAAGCTTGTCTGCGATGAGTTTGGCTTCGTGCAGAAGTGGCTCTGCGCGAGATGCCTCGTCAAGCCTCCGATCAAGGCACATCAGAAGATCAAATGCCACGCGGTCTCGCAGGCTGCGGTACAAATGCGGTATTAGTCGGCCAATATGAGCGAGAACGTCGGCCTCTACTGGCGAAAATGGCTGCTGCCCTTTGAACCGGTAAAAGTTTACCGCGCCCCGATGCTCAACGACTTCACCGTTGCTACGACTTTCCAGGCGTACCGGTATAGAGAGCCCAGGCCCAAAGCGGGAGAGCCATGGATCCTTTTTGTACGTCCGCCCGTCGAGGTGGAGATCTGGTGTGCTCAGCCAGGGAGAATTTCCCATAATTGCCTCGCCCGTAAGGGAATTGCCGACTGGAACCTCCATAGTCAGCCAGTGCTCGTCGTCTCGACACCACTGCGCAAGTGCGTACAAATGAGCAGTACACAAAGACACGTCCGCCGCTCTGGGAACTTCATCCCAGATAATGCAAGCATCCGTTGGACTGGCAATCTCCGCTGCACGGTCGAGAATTTTCCGGAGGTCCGCGAGATTTGAGAGACCGGCGGCAAACTCGATCAATTTTTCTATATAATTTGCGGTGGTATCGTGCGGCTGCATCAAGGTTTTGCCCTATCCTACACCAAATACCATTGCCGTTGCAGCCGTAGCGTCATCACGGTCGCGACATCACGGTCTTTAGGTGCTGTACTGGATCCAACTTCTTCGGTTTGTGTACACTCCTTCTTAAATCAAGTTTCTTAAGATAATCGTGGGCCACTAGAGAGGCGTATCGTGGCGTAGCGCAGACAGACAGCGATTTCGAGGTACGTGAGTTCGCGAGAATCTGAGGGAAGTCCAGATCGTTCGTGATCAGGACCCAATTGTTCTGGAGCGCGTAGTCAAAAATTGCCAGGTCTGGTGAGTTCGTGGGGCAACCTTCGACCAGTGAAGGACTACATGCCCGCCATCCGACAATGTCGCCTCCCACCAGGGAGTCAGATTCATGTCGAGGAGGATTCGCATGCGTTAACTGGAAAGAGGAATGTCGCGGCCTTGCGCGAGGCTCGCTGCGAAGGACAGGGCCTCCCGGATGTCGCCTTCTTTGAGGTAAGGAAAGTCATTTAGCAGGTCGCTGACGGACCTGCCGGATGCCAGCGACTCGACGATCATGCCGACTGTCACCCGCTTTCCGCGGATGCACGCCTTGCCACCCATAACGCCGGGGTTGATTGTAAGTCGAAGTTCCTGCTCGTGGTGGAGGATAGCGCACGGATTCTTTAAGAAGCGCTTGGCCGACAGGGTTTCCGGGTAAAGTTCGATTGCTTCCCTGGTGTTTACCACGGCCTTGTGAATCATCGTGCGCTCAGTTCGTTCCACTTCGTTCGGTCCACTCCGTTGCGCCCAGAGGAAGCTCATTCAGCTCTGCTCTGGCCTCGCGCCATGCGGGGTAGTGCTTGCTCATCAGTTCGAGGAAGCGGTCGCTGTGGGTGGGTGCGATCAGGTGCAGCATTTCGTGGACTACCACGTATTCGAGCAGGTCCTTCGGCTTTTTCACCAGTTCTGTGTTCAGACGGATGTGTCCCGCCTTGTGGTTGCAGCTTCCCCATTTGGTTTTCATGCGCTGGAGGAAGTAGCCGGATACACTCACTCCGAGCTTTGGCTCCCACTGTTGAATTAGCGGGGGAATGGCTTCGTGCAGCAGAGACTTGTGCCAGTCGTGGATGACGGCTTCGCGCCTTCCCGCACTGGCTCCGGGACGGACGGTGAGGAAGATGCGGCGGTGATCGAGCTTTACGGAAGGCTTCGCCTGCTGCTCCCGGATGGCGCCAGATGTCGGATCGTCGGCGGCCCGACGCGATCCACCTGGATGGCAAGTCGCAAGGGTGGCGATGCCGACCACCGGCTCGCTACCGCCTGTATGCCGGAGAGTCGTGCGTTATGCGTCGAATTGACTCAGCGGACTACCTGGCACGAGCCGGTTCACCGTCGGAATCCAGCTCAACTGCCGGGTAGCCCGATGATCCGGGACACAACTGGAACGCTGGTGCGCGATGTGATAGTGGGCGAGGTGCCTACCGTACTGGTCACAGGTCCATACCGTATGTACTTCTATAGCCACGAACCGAACGAGCCTGCCCACTCCACGTGGACCGGGATGACAGTTCCGCGAAGTTCTGGCTGGACTCTGTTGCGCTTGCCGCGAACCTGGGATTCGCGGCAAGCGGAACTACGACGTATTCAGCGGTTGGTGGTTGACAACAGTCCATTGTTGCTGGAGAAATGGCATGAATGCTTCCCGTCCTAATCCCTGAGAACGCGTCCGCGATGTGCACTTCACCGAGGACACGCTTGCAGTAGACCTGGCAGACGGCCGAACCATTATCGTCCCGCTGGTGTGGTACCCGCGCCTCTTAAGCGCGAGCGTCGAGCAGCGCTGAGACTGGAAACTTGCGGGTGCGGGTTACGGGATTCACTGGCCGGAGTTAGACGAGGACCTGAGCACTGAGGGTCTTCTTCGAAGTGCTCCTGCGGCCGCCCAGCCAGTTCACGCGCGCCGGCAGGCAGTGGCGGCGCGATCAGGCGCCACAGGAGCGTTTCAGAGAACAATCGCGTGTGGTTTGGTCTAATCGCGCGCACCCCCGAAGTGGCCTGGCCCTGTCCGACTTGCAGGGACTGATCCTGCTCAACTGACGGATTGCCGACAAATCGACAACATTCCGATTAGCCGGGAGCGTTTTGCCGACGCCGAAGGAGCGCTGATCCCCCAACTTGCAAGATTTGCAATAATATTCGAATGTCACCAATCGGAATTTTGTGTCTCGCCCTGACCGTCGGAGGCGCCGCGGCGCAGGACCCGTCCTGGCTGGAGCAACAACCGCCGAGCCTTTGGCCATCGGAGCGGCGCGATGCGGGATTCCGCCAGATGCACCGGGTCTACACAAGCAACACGGTGCCTGCCGGAGGTAAGGTGCACGCCTTTGCGGCGGGAACGCCGCTCACGACGAGCCTTGATGTGAACACCTACATGGAGTCCCAGCGTGCCTCGGGTCTCATCATTGTGCAGGACAACAAGATCCGGCTGGAGAAGTACGCGCGTGGTTTCGATGAGCGTGGGCGCTGGACCAGCATGTCGATCGGCAAGTCGGTCAGTTCCACCCTGGTTGGAGCGGCAATCAAAGACGGATACATTAAGAGTCTCGACGATAAAATTACCACTTACATCAAAGAGCTGAAGGGATCCGCTTATGAAGATGTGACTATTCGCCATTTGCTCACCATGACTTCAGGTATGAAATGGGATGAGACGTACACGAATCCGAACTCCGACAACGTGCGCCTTCGCTACGAACCGGTTCGGCCCGGTTCCAACGCCACCGTCTCATATCTGCGCCGCCTCACGCGGGAGGTTCCACCGGGCACGAGATGGCTGTACAATTCAGGCGACACTGAGCTAATCGGTGTACTGCTCACGCAGGCGACAGGCAAGACGCTCAGCGCGTATCTGAGCGAGAAGATTTGGAAGCCTTACGGCATGGAGCAGAGCGCGTACTGGGACCTGACGCCCTCCGGAGTAGAGCGGTCCGGAGGCGGGATGTCCGTCACTCTGCGCGATTACGCCCGATTTGGCCAGTTCATCCTGGACGGCGCGAAAGTCGCCGGAGGAACCTCCATCGTGCCGCCGGACTGGATTGCGCAGGCGACGACGAAGCAGACCGACATGGGAGTGCCGGGCCAGGGCTACGGCTATCTATGGTGGACCAATGACGACGGAACGTTTGCGGCGAGGGGCATCTTCGGCCAAAGCGTCTTCATTGACGGCAAACGCCGGCTAATAATCGCCACCACCGGCAACTGGCCCGCTCCCACCGATGCACCGCTAAGCGTCGCCCGCACCGCCTTCTGGAGAACCGTGCAGGCTGACATCGACGCCCGCAGGTAAAGCGGACCGGGTGCATTACCTCCGCCGCCATGTCTCGATGCGAGGCGTCGTGCGGCTGAGAAAGGTACCCTTGCTTGCTCCGGCTCAGTGCACTCGATTTGACTCGTGACGGGCTATCCGGTAGTTGGCGAACCCTGGCCGAGTTGTAAGGACTGATCCTGAAACGGACTGTTGCCGGCGTCCGGTCTATGAAGCGACTGACAGACCAATCAGACGGACGGGGGCCAGTCCTGAGCACGTGGAGTATTCGCAGAACGTGGATCACATCCGATTTGACTCTGTATACCGCGATCCAGGGCGTGCCTGTAACCACAAGCTCGCGAGTGCCAGCGGCGCGGCCTGTCCTGCCAGTCGAAGGTTGCCGGCCTGGCGTCTGCACCGCGTCACAGACCCGGCGACATATGCGCTTCGCGAGTGCGAGTGTCCGCTCGTTCTCGATCCACGTGGAGATGTGTTCGAAGTCCGCGAGCGCGTCGGCGGTCCACTCGATCCTCATCAGGAGGATTGACGCGCCTCCTGTGCCTTGCAGCCAGCGAGGACGTCCTCGTCAGGGATTACTCGCCCCGCACCAGCAGAGGCGATGCCCCGTTCGACAGACTCGATAAACCGCCGCTCCTGACGGAGACCGCGGGTGAGCACCTCGGCAGCCACTTGCTGTGGGGTACGGCTGGTACGGGCAGCGATGCTGGCGAGCTCGTTTTCCGGCACTGGCTTTCAGACCTGGATGACCAGGGCGTCTACGGACCGCAGGCACGTGCGCCGACGACCGGATCTGCGCTAAGATCGCACGGCGAAACACCGATCGCAAGCCGATTTGTCGTTCTTAATCCGAGAACGGCAGCTTGCGAACTCGGAGTCGGTCATTGCGAAAGACAGCCACACATCCGCTCGCGAGTTCCGGCTGGAGTGCCGGCAGAACTGGCAGTAACAGGTCGATGTAGTCTTGGGCTCGCAGCAGATTCGGATTCCGGAAAAGAATGAAAGAGGGATGCGAGGCCGCCTGGGTAGCGAGGAGAACGCCGAAATCGGAGTCAGCGGAGACTATGACACGATCCTCCTCGCGACCACGCTCCAAAATATCGATGTCGCGAGATGCATGCATTCCGCAGGATCGGACATGAACCGCGTCATATCCCGCCGCCACGAGCAGTTCCGCGAGGCTCGGCGGCAGAGCATTGTCTACAAGGAACTTCACGCTGAGCGTGGGAGGGGTAACTCCCGTTCCATCGCAGAAGCAGCAGCAAACCGCAAACATTCGCGAATGTCCGCGAGTTCCAGGTCAGGGTACTCGGTCAGGATCTCGCGATCTGAGAGGCCACCAGCCAGCAGACGAAGCACAGTAGCCACAGGTATTCGCAGATGCCGAACACATGGTACACCGCCCATCTGCGCAGGATCGATGGTGATGCGCTCGAAGTTTGCCACGGCTCCATTGTCGCAGGTTTGCGATTACCACCGTTCCTGTGAACGGCGCTGCCGATGGTCCCAGGCAACACTGTTCCCGGTGGACTGGCAATCTGGAGTCTGACCGACGCGATGCCGATTTCACGGTCCCGATCCGTTGGCAGGGTGCGGGTACACTGCTCAAGCGATCGTCCGCGCGTGCTTCTGCCGCTGCGTCTTGTCGTGGTCGATCCAGGCATCGGGCGCGGTGGACCGGATGCATTTCGGGAGTCGTTGAGTATCCGAGGGAGACCGTCGAACGGGACCATTGAGGCCGCCGGCCATTGCTGTGCCTATTTCAGAGGCAAGCGTCGAACCCGCACAGAGGCGAGGTCAGCCGAGACGGCTGCACCTTGTTGCAGCGCGTCGCTTGCAGTGCTCCCATACAGATCGGATCATTTCAGCCTGGCCCCTGGCATCCAGACCCTGGGCGCGCAGGATGACCACTGAGCCAGGTGGGAGTGAAAGTCGTGATCCAGAGTTATGCAGATCCTGTCCTCAGTGCGGGCAAGCGCGAGAATCTCGGCGTCCTGGGCGGTTTGCATCCGGAGTTCCGCGACGTGCACCGCGTCCCAGCCAGCATTACGAAAGGAGGGTGGCCGCAGCGGGCGCGAGACCCTGGTCCAGGAGGACTCGCTTCATGCGACGCGGTGAATGGAGATGATCTCGCCGTCCACCGTGGCGGCGGCAAAACTCAGCACCTGCTGGAGATCTTCTGATTCCAGGAAAGGATACTCAGAAAGCAGCGTTGCCTGATTTGGATGGGTCGCCAGCAGTTCCAACACGCGACGGACCGTAATGCGCATTCCGCGAATGCAGGGCTTGCCGCCGCATTTTCCCGGCTCCACGGTGATGCGGTCGAATGGGGCGAGTACGGACATATTTGTATGCTAGCCGATCCTACGCCTGGCCTTCCAGCCGCCGCCTACCCTCAACTGATCGAGGACGGGTTGCGGTTGACAGGCAGGCAAACTGTTGGGTGTGGCCGCAGAATTGACTTGCTTTTCGGGGATCGATTTCGTCGAATGTTGCCTCGTTGAGCTGAAGTGGGGACGATCAAAGACGAGCACATCTGGCAACTGCTCTCGTGTGAGGGCACGCTTCTGCCTGACGACAGAAGTGACTTGTGAGTGATGCTGACTGGGACTCAAGTGCCGCCGACTCTTCGCCGCATTTGAAAGGCTCGGACCTCAAGCAGGGCAAATACTATTACGGATTCGCGGATCTCAGGTGGATGAATGCCCGGCCCCTGTGCGAGCTGCCGTTCTTAAGCACCGGCAGGCAGGTCCCGAACTCTGTTACCTCAAGGTCCAGATACCCTTCAAGAACCCACCATCGTCAATCGAAGTGATACATTCGAAGAGCTTAGCTGAGATCAAGTTATGGATGAAAAAAATTCGAACCAGGCAGGGGCGCTGACCAACCTCCAGGCCGCAGATCTCTACCGCATGCAAGTCCGCGAACTGCGGAATTATGCGATGTTCATGCTTGATCCGGATGGCATCATCACTTCGTGGAATGCGGGCGTGGAGCAACTCCTCGGCTACTCCGAAGCAGAATGGATCGGCCAGCACGCTGGTATCATTTTCACTCCCGCGGAAAAGGCAGTCGAAGTCTGCGAATCAGAAATGCAACTCGCGCGGGAACGCGGATGCGCGACCGACATCCGCTGGCACCGGCACAAGAACGGGACCGACTTTTTCGCGAACGGCTTCATGAATGCGCTCCACGATGAGCAGGGGAGGCTAATCGGCTACGCAAAGATCATGAGCGATGAGACGGCGCGCAAGCAATTGCAGGATGCGTTGACCGAATCGAACACCGCCCTCGAGCAGTTTTCCTACGCCGCCAGTCATGATCTGCAGGAGCCGCTCCGGACCATGCGGTCCTATGCTCAGTTGCTTACGAGAAAGTACCATGGGCAGCTGGACGCGGACGCAGACCAGTTCCTCGGGTTTATTGTGAGTGCGGCCGCGCGCATGGGGTCGCTGATCAATGATTTACTCGCCTATGCGCGCCTCACCACGGAAGAAGGGCGACCGGTCTCGGTCGCTCTCGATGAGGATTTAGAGGCAGCGCTTACGCACCTTGATTCAGCCATCAAAGAGAGCGGCGCTACGGTCACTCACGATCCAATGCCCACCTTGCCGGTTGACCGCGGGCAAATGGTTCGCCTGTTCCAGAACCTGATTGGGAACGCCGTGAAGTATCGTAAGGCGGACGAGCCCGTAAAAGTGCACCTCAGCGCGGAACAGAGGGGAGCAGAATGGGTGATCTCGATCCGAGACAACGGGATCGGCTTCGATCCGAAAGACGCATCGGCCATTTTTAAACCCTTCACGCGCCTGCACACGGCCGAGGAATATCCCGGGACCGGCGTAGGCTTAGCAATTTGCCGGCGGATCGTGCAGGCCCAGGGAGGTCGCATCTGGGCGGAATCCGTACTGGGGGAAGGAACAACATTTTTCTTCACGCTTCCGGTGGAAAGCCGAGCCGCATTGAACCACACACCGCCGATCAATAGTCCCACGCCCTAATCTTCTGTCAACCATAAAAGGCTTTCCCGCGGGCGGACGCCCAGGCGCAGCGTGGTTGCCGCAAACCGGGTCACCAGCCTGGATATTGGAACGGGGGTTTTACTTCGCCGGATGCGAATCGAATGGTCGCGTGGAACACCGCGCGCGTGCCTTGCCCACAGGTGCTGACCAAAGACACTTCGGCAAAGCCAACTTCCTTCAGCATCGACTCAACGGCTGCCGGGTTCGGACCCCAGAAATTGCTCGCATCGTGATTCAGGGTCGCCCCGGGGTAGAAGACCATGGCCGGTCTCGGATAGTCCAGCGCATCGATGTGAGTCTCGATAATTGCCGTACCTTTGCAGATGGACCGAATGCGGCGCAGGTAGAGCATGGGATCCTGTGCGTGGTACAGCACGCCGAGAAACAGCACCAAATCGAACTCGCCGACCGTCTCCGGCAGGAGGTCTTCCACCAGAATCGTCTTGTCTTCAACCTTCGACTGCAGCGCCCGCCGGGCGAGCTCGAATCCGCCTTTGTCGCCGATGCCTGGGACGGTCCAGAGATGGTAGTCGGTGGCGAGCACGCGGGCGGCGCCGCGGCGCTCGCACTCAAAGGAAAAGAAGCCGTCCCACGCGCCGACATCGATCACGGACAAGCCATCGAGACGCTCGGGCAGCCCGAGATGGTGGAGCTTCTCCGAGCAGTTGCACGGACCGGGTGTAATGAGTCCGCCGCCGAGGTCGATCTGATGCCACCACGGACGCGAATGCACAGCCTGCGAGAGCGATTCGTGCCCGGTAGTCGTCATAGCCCACATTATAAACAAGCCTCTCACAACGGCGTGCGCGTGCTTTCGTTGCGTGGCGGTTGCGCCTGGCGGGAGCCTGTGGGAAGGACGCAGACTGCTAGTTCCGGTGTCGATAAGAAGTGTTATCCGGATGGGGCGTGTTGCTTACACTAAGAATTGCCTTCCTATTCCGGTCCGATTCGGCGCCCTGAATACGCGCTGGGTGTACTTTATTCCCTTTCTGGTTTTGCCGCGCTCTGCTATGAAACGGTGTGGCAACGCGCGCTGTTCACGCTGGTGGGGGTGAATGTAGAGGCGGTCACGATCGTCGTCGCGGTGTTCCTGCTGGGGCTCGGACTGGGAGCTCCTGTTGGGGCTCGTGTTGCTGCGTCGCGGGTACCGCCGATTCTGGCGCTGGCTGGTGTTGAGGCGGCGATGGCACTGTTTGGCATCGGGCTGGTGCCGGCGCTTCGGCTTGTGGATCAGTGGATCGCGCGAACGGACTCGACACTGACGGTGATAGCCGGAGCACTGCTGTTGCTGCCGCCGACGCTACTGATGGGCGCTACGTTTCCACTGGCGGCGGCGTTTGTCAGCGGGGATCGCGAGCGCCGGGCGGGGCGGGCGGTGAGCGTGCTGTAT
>Ga0163150_10006289_pt1 | contig 14643 bp, 15 predicted proteins | sample OliLakLV19P2IB_FD_148628 | JGI IMG/M metagenome (GOLD analysis project Ga0163150, IMG submission 148628) | Freshwater microbial mat bacterial communities from Lake Vanda, McMurdo Dry Valleys, Antarctica - Oligotrophic Lake LV.19.P2.IB | ecosystem: Environmental > Aquatic > Freshwater > Lake >...
ACCTACGACGTGCGCGCCGAGCTGACCGGGTTCACGCTGCGGACGCTGGAGGATGTCGTGCTGACGCTGGGAAGCCTCGTGGACGTGCGGCTGACGCTCCATGTCGCCGGCGGCCAGGAGACCCTGACGGTGGCGGCGGACGCGGCGGTGATCGATTCGCAGAGGACGGTCGTGTCCAGCGTGATCTCGCAGCAGCAGATCGAGCACCTGCCCATCAACGGCCGCAACTTCATCGGTTTCTCTCTGCTCACACCTGGCGTCTCGACCGACCGCACGCCGCAGCAGGGTGCGTCCGGCACGTCCGGGCTGACGTTTGCGGGCCAGCGCGCCCGTTCCAATAACATCACCGTGGACGGCCTGGACAATAACGACGTCTCGATCGGCAGCGTGCGCGCCACCTTCAGCCAGGAGGCGGTCCGCGAGTTTCAGGTGCTGACGAGCTCGTATTCCGCGGAGTTCGGCAAGGCCTCCGGCGGCGTCGTGAACATCGTGACCAAGAGCGGAACGAATACGACGGCCGGCAACCTGTTCTTCTTTCTCCGCGACGGCGCGCTGAACGCGAAAGATCACTTCGAGCGATTCAACCCCTCCGGCCAGTCGATCGATCGCGCAAAGGCGCCGTATGCCCAGAAGCAGTTCGGCGGCACGCTCGGCGGCCCGCTGAAGCGCGACCGGACGTTCTACTTCCTGTCGTTCGAGCGGCTCGACGTGTCCGCCCACAATTTCGTGACGATCGACGATACGACCAACGTGACATTCCTGGGGCAGCCGCTCGGCACGCCGGCCGCGATTCTTCGGCGGGCCGGCTTCGCCGTCGAGACCGGCCACGTGCCGTACGACGTCCGATCGAACCAGTTTCTCGGCAAGATCGATCATCAGGTGAACACGAACAACTCGCTGACAGCGCGTGTCAACTGGGCGAACGACTTCAACGAGAACATCGAGCCGTTCGGCGGAAACGTGGCGCGGAGCCGGGGTGGCGTGCTCGACAGCAACGACCGCATGTTCGCGCTGTCGCACATGTCGATACGCTCCGCGAGGATGGTGAACGAAGTTCGCGTCCAGGCTGCCAGCCGCGATCAGAACGTGAATTCGCTCGATCCCAAGTGCGGCGGACCCTGCACGCTGGAGAACCAGGGCGGGCCGACGCTCGAAGTCCTCGGCATCGCCAGCGTGGGGCGGCAGCGCTTTACGCCGCAGCCGCGCAAGAACGTCCGTTATCAACTGCTCGACACGCTCAGTTATTACACCGGCGCTCACCAGTTCAAGACCGGCGTGGACTTCAACTACATCGAATCCACCCAGTCGAGCCTCCCGCTGCATTTCGGCGGGCGCTACATCTTCGGCGCCATTCCTGCGGCGCAGGCCCCGCTGTTCGGTCTGCCGCCCGTCGAGGTGCCGGCGATTGTCGCCGTGCAGCTCGGCATTCCGGGACGATACGTGCAGGGATATGGCAATTCGGCCGCTCCCTACAACTACAGCGATTTCTCGCTGTTCGTGCAGGATGACTGGCGGATTTCCCAGCGGCTGACCGCGAAGCTCGGCATGCGGTACCAAACGCAGTCGTGGGACGACATCGAGCACAGGGTCACCGGCTATCCGACGCCGTACCCCTTTCCGAGCGACAGGAACAACGTGGCGCCGAGGCTCGGTCTGGTCTGGGATCCGACGGGCGATCGCAAGATGACCGTGCACGGCGCCTACGGGCTCTACTACGACAATCTGATTACGGGCATCTTCGGCATCACCAAAGGCATCAACGGGCGCAGCGAAGTGCGCACCCTTGTCGCGTCGCTGCCGGTGACGATCGGCGCATGGAATGCGCCCGGCCGCCGGCTGCCTGAACCCGCCACGGCCTATCCGAGCCTCGTCATCTCGGTCGATCCGGCACTCGAGACGCCCTACGCCCACCACACGTCGGCGGGCGTGGAGCGGGAACTTCCCGGTCGGATGTCACTCGCCGTTGATTTCATGTACGTGCGGGGCTTCAAGCAGCCCACGACGCTCGATTACAACCCGCTCGTGCCGGCGCTGGGCGCAAACAGGCGGCCATCTGACATCAACGGCATTCCGGGATCGTCTGCCTCGGTGCTCCAGTACACGTCGTTCGGCGAAACGTGGTACCGCGGCGTGACGATCGCGGCCTCGCGCCGGTTCCGCGATCGTCATCAACTGCTCGTGGGCTACACACTCTCGAGAGCCGAAGACAACGGCACCGATTTTCAGAGCGAGTTCATCGCACAGAACAGCGGGCGGGGCCGGAATCCGGCCGACCTCGATGGGCTGCCGCTCGGGTTCGATCCTGATTCGGAAAAAGGGCCCTCATTGCAGGATCAGCGGCATCGATTCGTGGCCAGCGGCAGCTATCTGCTGCCGGGCGACGTCGAGCTCTCGTCCATCGTGACCATGGGATCGGGTCGACCGTACAACATCCTTGCGGGAGTCGATCTGAACGCGGACGGGGACGGGGGAGCGACCGATCGGGCGAGGGGAACCGTGTCGGACATCGGCACGTCCGTGCGGCGCAATCACGGCACGCTGCCGGCGCAGGCGAACGTGGATCTCAGGGTTGCCCGGCGTGTTCCGGTCGGTGCGCTGACGATCGACGGGATCTTCGAGGTGTTCAACCTCCTCAACCGCTCGAACTTCACGGCCGTCAACAACGTGTTCGGCCCAGGCGCGTACCCGAACCTGCCGCTGGCGTCGTTCGGTCAGTTCACACAGGCGGCGCCGCCACGCCAGGTGCAGCTCGCGATCAAGATCGGGTTCTAGCCGGGTCTACAGAGCAAGACCCGGCCTACGGTACCCGTACGTAGGGCGGGTCTTGCTCTGTAGACCCGCCTAATCGACCAGGCCGCTCTGAATGGCGTAGTGCATCAGCTCGGCCGTGGTCTTCATCTGCATCTTCTCGAGCACGCGCGCGCGGTACGTGCTGATGGTCTTGACGCTGAGCGTCAGGCGCGCCGCGATCTGTGTCACGGTGAGGCCGGATGCAATCATGCGCATCACCTGATATTCGCGATCCGACAGGGCATCGTGCGGCTGCCGCCCGTCTTCGGGCTGCTGGTGCAGCACGAGGTCCTGGATCACCGAGGGGTTCAAGTACCGGCGTCCGGCGATCACTTCGCCGACCGCTTTCACGAGCTCCGTCGGCGGGCTGTCTTTCGTGAGGTACCCCGACGCCCCCGCGTTCAGCGCGCGGCGCGCAAACTGATCGGGAGGGTGCATGCTCAGCACGAGCACCGGCAGCATCGGCTGCTCACGCCTGAGATCCTTCAGCAGATCGAGGCCGCTCATTCCCGGCAGCGTGAGGTCGAGCACCATCACGTCCCATTCGTTGCTGCGTACCTCCGTCAAGCCCTCTTCGGCGTTGGCGGCTTCGCCGACGAGCGCCGGATGAAAGGCGCCCGCCAGCACCTGCTTGATGCCCTGGCGCACGACCGGGTGATCGTCGACGAGAAGGATCCTGGTCATCTTTTATCCGGGGGCCCCTGCCCCCCGGCAGGCGCCTTCGCTTCGCGGGACCCCATTCGTCCCACTCGCGCCGGCGCTACCGGAACAGTCACTGTCACTGTGGTCCCACGACCGGGCGCGCCCACGATCGTCACCCGTCCGCCGAGCATCCGCGCGCGCTCGGTCATGCCCAGCAACCCGATCGATTCGACGCTCGCGAGCTCGGGTTTGGTGATGCCCCGGCCGTTGTCTCTCACCGTCAGCGTCAATCCCTTGCCGCGCTCGCGCAGGCTGATGCGAACCGCGCCGGCGTGTGCGTGCCGTGCGACGTTCGTCAGCGCCTCCTGAAGGATGCGGTACACGGCCAGCTGACGCGTCCGATCGGTCAACCCTTCCTTGACGTCCCAGGCCACGCGGCAGCGAATGCCCGTGCGCGCCTGAAACTTTGTCGCCTCCCACTGAATCGCTTCCTTTAACCCGAAATGATCGAAGACGGCCGGCCGCAGGTCGCTCGAGATCCGGCGAACCGACTGAAGGCTGAGTTCGATCAGCCCGATCAACGACTGAAGCTTGTTGACGAGCAGATTGCCGGGCTTCGGCTCGCTCCTGCGCAGCTCGTCGACGAGCCACATGAACTCGAGCTTCAAGCTGGTGAGCACCTGGCCGAGGTCGTCATGCAGCTCGCGGGCGACGCGAGCGCGCTCTTCTTCTCTTGCCAGTTCGAGCCGGAGCTTCACAGACGGCACGCGGTTTCGATGTTCAACAAGGCGGCAATGAGTCGTAAGTATAGCCGCCGATCAGAAGCGCTAGGCATGAAAGGCAAATCGGCACAGGAGTGTCAGAGGAACACCGACACTGTGCATAATCTCGTTCCGGGGACCGATAAGGGCTTTGTCAACCACCATGGCCAATGAACCCCCCAAGTCTGCCGGCAAGGTGCTGATCGTCGACGACGTCTCGGCCAACGTTGACGTGCTGAGCCGTATGCTCGTGCGCGAGGGATATCAGGTCGTGACGGCGTCGGACGGCGAGCAGGCGCTGCGGGTGGTGGAAGACACGCATCCCGATCTCGTCCTGATGGACGTGCTGATGCCCCAGATGAACGGCTACGAGGCCTGCGAGCGGTTGAAGCAGAACCCAACCACGCGCCTCACGCCCGTCGTGCTGATCACGGCGCTCCACGAGCGCGAAGACAGGATTCAAGGCATCAACGCCGGCGCCGACGATTTTCTGACGAAGCCGGTGGACGTCAGCGAGCTCAGGGCGCGCGCGCGCTCGCTGGTTCGCCTGAAGCGGTACACCGACGATCTCGAGTCCGCCGAATCGGTCATCTTGAGCCTGGCCCTCGTCATTGAGGCTCGCGATGCCTACACGGAGGGCCACTGTCAGCGCCTCGCGTCGTACGCCACGGCGGTCGGTTCGTCGCTGGGGCTGGGCGATGACGATGGGGCCGCACTGTTCCGCGGAGGTTACCTGCACGACGTCGGCAAGATCGGCATTCCCGACGCCGTTCTCCTCAAACCCGACCGCCTGACCCGCAGTGAATACCAGCAAATCCAGGAGCATCCCATCATTGGCGACCGGCTGTGCGGAGAGCTGCGGTCGCTTCGGCAGGTGCGGCCGATCGTGCGGCATCACCACGAGCGGCTCGACGGCAGCGGGTACCCGGACGGGCTCAAGGGCGACGCCATTCCGCTCCTGGCGCAGATCATGGGCATCGTCGATGTGTACGACGCCATCACGACAGCTCGTCCATACAAGCCCGCGGCCTCTCCGGATCGGGCGTACGATGAGCTGAAGAGTGAAGTGACGTGCGGATGGCGACGGGGGGATCTCGTCGAGGCATTCATCGCGGTCAACACGGAGGCGGCCCGGCCATGATGACCGAACTCAAACGGATTGTGCTGGCGGAAGACAATCAGAACGATGTCGAATTGACCCTGGCCGCGTTCGCCGAAATCAACCTCGCGAACGAGGTGGTCGTCCTGCGGGACGGTGCGGAGACGCTCGACTATCTGTACCGCCGCAAGGCCTACGCGAACCGGGCACCGGGGAATCCCGCCGTGCTGCTGCTCGACCTCAAGATGCCGAAAGTCGACGGGCTCGACGTCCTGCGCGCGCTGAAAGCCGACGAGGCGCTCAAGACGATTCCCGTGGTGATGCTGACGTCCTCGCGCGAAGAGCAGGATCTCATCCGCAGCTACACGCTGGGCGCGAACGCGTATGTCGTGAAGCCCGTGGACTTCCGCGAGTTCATCGATGCGGTGCGTCACCTGGGCGCGTTCTGGGGGGTGATCAACGAACCTCCGCCTGGCGCATGACGGCGAAGCGCGTGTTCGTACACGACATGAAAAACATGCTCGGCGTCATCATCGGCTACAGCCATCTGCTTCTGGACGACCTGCCTTCCGACGATCCCGGGCGGCACGACATCCACGAGATACGCAAGGCCGGTAAAAACGCCCTGGCGCTGCTCGATCATTTCAGCAACGCCCCGGCCCCCGACGAAGAAATCGGGTGATACCGGGCGTGCGGTGGGGCACGGCCAAGGTGCGCGATGTGTGCATCTGGCGCACACTTCTGTATGTGCTAAAATAGACCACTTACGGTAAGCTACTGTAATTGAAGCACTTATATGAATATCAAAATATGGCACATACTCCGCAGTAGCAGGAAGCGTTCGGCGCATGACGCGCAAACGTTTACTCCGGAGAGGGCCCATGAAATTCAACCGGATCGTGACCGCCGCAGTGTTAGCCGGGATGACTGTTTCCGCGCAGGCCGCGCAGGCCGCCGAAAAAGATGAGGTGCGGATCGTCGGCCTGACGGCCATCGTGCTGATGCCCGCGCCGGTCGTCGCGGCCCCTGTTGTGCCGAAAGTCAAACGCCCCGCGATTCTGCCGGTGCTCTACGCGACGCTCGGTGCCACGCAGGCGTGGGACGTCTACAGCACGCGGAGTGCCCTGAAGTCGGGCGCGCGCGAGGCGAATCCCGCGACAGCGGCGTTTTCGACCAACACCGGAGCGTTGACGGGCATGAAAGTCGCGGCCACGGCGGGCACGATCCTGTTCGCCGAGCGGATGTGGAAGAAGAACAAAGTCGCCGCGATTCTCATGCTGACCGCGATCAACGGCGCGACGGCGGCCGTGTCGATGCACAACATGCGCAACGCGAAATCGTCTAGTACGCGGTAACGGTCTCGATCGCCTTCAGGATGTCGTCGGTCTGGGGCAGGATCGCTTCTTCGAGCTCGGGCGCATAGGCCACCGGCGTGTCCATGGCGCCGACGCGTGTCACCGGGGCGTCGAGGTGCTCGAACAGGTGCTCGGAAATGCGGGCGGCAATCTCGGCGCCGAAACCGCACGTCAGCTGATCTTCGTGCGCCACGATGACACGGTTCGTGCGCTTGACCGCCTCGGCGATCGCATCGAAGTCGTAGGGCATGATCGTCCGCAGATCGATAACGCCGACACTGAGGCCGGATTTCTCCGCCATCTGCGCGGCCACCAGCGACCGCTGGACCACCGCTCCCCACGTCACAATGACCACGTCCGTGCCGGCGCGCCGCTCGGCGGCCTTCGCGAACGGAATCATGTAGTCCGATCCCTGGTACGGGGACTTGTTGTACGTCTGCCGGTACAGGTGCTTGTGCTCGAGGAACATCACCGGGTCGTCGCACCGAATGGAGGTGCGAAGCAGGCCCGCGGCATCGGCCGCCGTCGACGGAAACGCGATGCGCAGTCCCGGGCAGTGCGCGAAGATGCTCTCGCCCGACTGACTGTGGTAGACGCCCCCGCCCCGCAGGTACCCGCCGATGGCCACGCGAATCACGATCGGCGCCTTGAACGTGTTCGCCGAGCGGTACCGCAGCATCGAGAGCTCGTCGCGAATCTGCATCATGGCGGGCCAGATGTAGTCGAAGAACTGGATTTCGACGACAGGCTTCATCCCGCGCACCGCCATCCCGATGGCACGGCCGATGATATTGGCTTCGGCGAGCGGGGCATTGAAGACACGGTTGTTGCCGAACGTCCGCTGCAGGCCCTGCGTGGCCTTGAAGACCCCGCCCTTGCCGGGAACTTTATCGACGATGTCGCATTTGCTGGCGTCGGCGACATCCTGCCCGAAGACCACCATCAGGTGGTTGTGCTCCATCTCGTCGTGCAGCGTGCGATTGATCGAGGCCACCATCGTTTCGGGATTCCCCTGCGGCGACGACGGCGTGTCGAACGCCTTCGACGTGGGATCGACGTCCGGCGAATAGACGTAGAGCCCCGCGGATTCGGGCGTGGGTCGCGGCGCCTTGAGCGCGCGGTCCGCCGCGTCGGTGACTTCGGCTTCGACCGTTCGACGGATGTCCTCGAGCTCCTGTTCGGTGGCCAGGCCATCCGAGAGCAGGAGTGTCGTCAGCTGGACGATGGGATCGCGCGCCGCCTCGAGTTCCCGTTCCTCAACGGTCTTGTAGTTGCGCTCGTCGTCTGAGTGCGAGTGCGAATACGGCCGGATGACTTTTGCATGCACCAGGGCCGGGCCCTTGCGCGCGCGGGCGTAGGCCACGGCTTCGCGGATCGCGCGATAGCTCTGCACGAGATCGGTGCCGTCCACCCGGATCACTTCCAGATTCGGGAACGACTCGACCAGTCGCGAGATGTCTCCACCGGGCGTGTGAAACTCCGACGGGCACGAGATCGCGTAACCGTTGTCCTCGACGACACAGACGACGGGAAGGCGTTCGGTGCAGATCGTGTTCATGAACTCCCAGAATTCCCCCTCGCCGGTGGCGCCGTCGCCAATCGAGACGTACGTCACTTCGTCCGCCTCCACCTGGGGCGGAGGCGCGCCCATCAACGGCAGACGCTTCGCTGCCTCGGCGCTCCCGGCACCTTGCAGGCACTGCATACCCGTCGCGCTCGAGCGGTTCATGATGTGCAACGACGGCTTGCTCCAGTGCGACGGCATCATGCGGCCGCCCGAAGACGGGTCGTCCGAGGAGCCGACGGCTGCCAGCAGCATCTCGTACGCCGTCATGCCGAGCATGAGCGTGAGCGCGCGATCACGATAGTAGGGAAAGAACCAGTCGTAGCCCGGCTTGAGTTGCAGCCCGGCGGCGACGAGAATCGCCTCGTGGCCGGCGCCGCTGATTTGGAAGAAGATCTGGCTTTGATTCTTGAGCTGGATTTCTTTGTCGTCGAGCCGCCTCGACAACACCATCCAGCGATAGGCGTTCATCAGGTCGTCGCGGGTAAGGCCTTCGTAGGAGCGCGGCGCCCCGGCGTGGGTCTTCTGTCCGTTGGTTACCGTCGAAGCCTTCATTCACGCTCCCTGAACAGCAATATACATCGGTACCGGGTGGTATAATCCGCCTCCAAGGCCGCTGGCGCAAGCGGTAAAACCTCGCAACACACCTTGCAACCTTATCGTCTATTCCGGTGGGATGAGATCGCTCTCGAGAAAGTCACCGAGATGGTGTCCCGGAAATTCGTGTCAGGTGAACGGGAGACCGTCGCCCAGATCTACCTGAAGCGCGGCGCCATCGTGCCGCAGCATGCGCACGACAGCGAGCAGATGACCTACGTCCTTCAGGGCGTGCTGAAGCTGCTGGTCGCGGGCGACGAAGTGACGCTGCGCGAGGGCGAGGTGCTCCACATCAAGCCCGGCGTGGCGCACCAGGTCGAAGCGCTCGACGATACATTCGTGCTGGGCGTCTTCAGCCCGGTCAGGCAGGACTGGCTCGAGAAGTAGCACTGGCAGAGATGAAGCGGGATATGTGAAGGAGGAGATGTGGGCTGGTTCGTGCTCGGCATGCTCGGCCTGGTCGGCGTCGGGGCCATCGCGCTGTACAACAGGCTGATCGGGCTTCGCAATCAGGTGCTGAACGGCTGGCGGCAGATTGACGTGCAGCTCAAGCGCCGCCACGATCTGATTCCCAACCTCGTGAATACCGTTCGCGGTGCCATGGAGTTCGAGCGCGACACGCTGACGCAAGTGATGGAAGCCCGGGCACGCGCCGTATCCGCGACCGGCCCGGCCGACGCGGCCAAGAAGGAGGGAGAGCTGTCTCAGGCCCTCGGCCGGTTGTTCGCCGTTGCGGAAAACTATCCCGTGCTGAAGGCGAACGACAACGTCAGGATGCTGCAGGAGGAGTTGACGTCGACGGAGAACAAAGTCGGCTTCGCGCGCCAGTTCTACAACGACATCTCCACAAAGTTCAACACGGCACAACAGACGTTTCCGTCGAACATGCTGGCGTCGATGCTCGGCTTCAAGCCGGCCGAGCTGTTCGAGCTGACCGATCCCGCCGAGCGACAGGTGCCCACCGTCGATCTGTCGATGAGGAAGTAGGTCTGGCCGGAAATCTTTTCGAGCAGCAGGCGTCGAACCGCCGGCGGACGTGGGCGGTGATGGGCCTGTTCGTCGCCTTCCTGCTGTTCCTGGGCTACGGCTTCGATCGATTTTATCTGGGCGACGGGGAAGTCTTCTTTCCCATCGGCACGATCGCTGCGCTCGGTGTCGGCAGCGTCTCTGCGTTCTCCAGCTATTACTCCGGCGATCGTGCGGTCCTGCTGTCCACGGGCGCTGTGTCGCTCGCTCGCGCCCTGTCTGCCGCGACCGCCGAGGGCGAGGCTCTGAAAATCCGCCAGCTCGACAACGTCGTCGAGGAAATGGCCATCGCCGCAGGACTGCCGAAGCCCAAGGTCTTCGTCGTACCGGATGCCGATCCCAATGCCTTTGCCACCGGACGCGATCCCGAACACGCGTCGATTGCCGTGACGCAGGGCCTGCTGAACGTGGTCAGTCGTGACGAGTTGCAGGCCGTCATCGCCCACGAGCTGAGCCATGTGCGCAACCTCGATATTCGACTGATGACCGTGATCGCCGCGATGGTGGGCGCCATCGCACTGCTGGCGGACTGGACCGGCCGCGGCATGCGAAGCGGCATCGGCGGGGGAAGCAGCAGGCGTGGGCGCAAAGGCAAAGACGGCGGCGGGGCCGCGCTGCTGTTGGCGGTGTGGATCGTCGCCATGCTGCTGGCGCCGATCGTCGGACAGACGCTGGCCATGATGGTCTCGCGGCGCCGCGAATTTCTTGCCGATGCGTCGGGGGCCGAGCTGACGCGAAACCCCCTGGCACTCGCGAGCGCCCTGGAGAAGATCCAGCAGGCGCACGCGCCGACGGTGTCGGTCAAGCGGGGCACCGCGCATCTGTGTATTGCCGATCCGCTCGGCCGGGCGGTCGGCTTGCGGCAGGGGTGGCTTCCCGATCTGCTGGCGTCGCACCCGCCGATGGCCGGCCGCATCGCCGCCCTCCGGCAGATGGCGTTTCAGGAATAGATGGCCGTCGCACCAGGGCAGAAAGCCGGCGCAGGGAGGGGGCAGGCCGTGGGCCTCGTGATCCTCCGGTTCTGTGCAGGCGTCTTCATGTTCTTCTTCGGCTTCGAGAAGGCATCGTGGCTGCTCGATTCGACGCCGCTTGCGACGCTGCTCTCGTTCTGGCTCACGGATGCGCCGCCGACCAGCCGCTGGTTTCTCGAACGCCTGATGCCGGGCGCTCCCGTATTCGCGCGGGTGCTGCCGATCGCGGCGATGCTCGGCGGCGGCGCGCTCGTCCTGGGGTTCTGGACCAGAATGGCGGCGGCACTCTCTCTGCTGGTGGTGTTAGGGCTGCAGCTCGCAGCGGGCTCCATGTTCCGGTACGCCTATCTCACCGACGGGAGCGGCCTGCCGCTGGTGGGAGCCCTGCTGGCGTTGATCATCGGAGGGGGGAAACTGCCGTGGAGCGTACGCCAGTAGGCGGGTCTGAAGACCAAGACCCGCCCTACGTACTACACGGAACTGGAAACTGCTCTACGTTCAATGGACCCGCTTGTCCCAGTCATCCGTCCGTCCGCCTGAGTGGACGCCGAACCGTTTGCGCGCGCGATCCATTTTCCACCGGAGATATCGATAGCGCACCTCGTTCGCCGGGCTGAAGCGTCGGCCGCGGAGGAGCAGATAGCCCGCCAGCAGCCCGCCCAGATGCGTGATGTGCGCGACGCCGCCGCCGCTGTCACTGACCGACATGAACAGCGCGATCGCGGCGAGAATCATCACGAAATACTTCGCGGGAATCGGGAAGACGAAGTACAGCAGGATCGGACGGTTCGAAAAAATCAGCCCGTAGGCGAGCAGCAGTCCATAAATCGCTCCGGACGCGCCGATCGTCGTGGTGTAGAACGTTCGCGCGGCAAAGGGCAGCGTGGACGAGACAAGAATGGTCGACACCGCAGCCGCGATACCAACGACGAAATAGTACCGGAGGAACGCGCGGGTTCCCCACATCCGCTCGAGCTCGGTCCCGAACATCCACAGCGCGAGCATGTTGAAGAGAAGGTGGCCCAGGTTGCCGTGAAGAAACATGTAGGTGACGACCTGCCACACGCGTCCCTGGAGTACGACATCGGACGGCCGCAGGCCGAACACCCGGATCAGATCAGACAGGAGATAACCCGCGAGAAAGAGCGCGACATTTGTCGCAATCAGCGCCTTCAGCGCGGGAGAGAGCGGACCAGGCCCGAACGAAAAAGACGAGTGCGACTGGTCGCGCGACGGGAAACGGCGCATCCCGTCGAATCTACCACGTCTCAGACGCCCGTCGAGAGCCGCCGTCTCAGCATCTGGAATTCCTCGATGCGGAGGACGTGCGCCGTCAGGCCGAGCACGGCCAGACCGGCGCCAATCGCGCCGAATACCCGGAGTGCCTGGGCCGCCACGCCGGCGCCCTCGAACGGGATGCGCAGCAGGTCTTCGACGTAATACGCGGCGACGGCCATGGCCATGGACGAGAGGGAGATTTTCATCGCAGCCGTCGCAAGCCGCGTCCCTTCGAGCCCGCCCAGCCGCGCGCGCAGCATCCAGAGAAGAAGACCCGCATTGAGGAGCGCAGCGATCGCCGTCGCCAGTGCGAGCCCGCGATGGCCGAACGCGCGAACCAGCGTCAGGCTCAACGCGATGTTGCATCCGACACTGACGGCGCTCGCCAGGACCGGAATCCGGCTGTTGCCCAGGGCGTAGAACGCCGGCGACACGAGCTTCACGACCGAGTAGCCGACGAGTCCCGGTGCATACCAGACGAGCGCCGCCGCCGTCGCCGCTGTATCGGCAGGCGTAAACCTGCCGCGCTCGAAGATCAGCGCGACGATCGGCGTCGCCAGGACCACGAGCCCCACGGTAGCGGGAATGTTCAACATCAGCATCATGCGCAGGCCGCTCGACACGCCGCGGCGGACACCCTGGTCGTCATGGCTCGCGGCATGCCCGGAAATGCCCGGCAGCGCCGCCGTCGCGATCGAGACCCCGAACAACCCGATCGGCAGGTACATCAGGCGGAATGCGTAGTCGAGCCAGGACACGGCGCCGGTACCCAGGCCGGTGGCGAGCCAGCTGCTCACGAAAAGATTGATCTGCACGGCGGCGAGGCCGGCGATGCCGGGAACCATGAGGCGGCCGATGTCCTTCAGCCAGGGATCGTCGAGATCGATGACGGGCTGATAGCGGAATCCGTCGCGCCGGGCTGCAGGCCATTGCAGCGCAATCTGGCCCAGACCGCCCATGAGCGTACCCACGGCGACGGCCACAATCGGGTCGATGCCGAGCCGCGGCGCCAGAGGCACGCCGACTGCGGCGCACAGAATCGTCGCCACGTTGAACATCGCCGGGGACAGCGCGGGAATAAAGAAGCGGTGCAGCGCGTTCAACATCGCCATCAGTACCGCGGCGACCGTCACCATGGAGAGAAATGGAAACATGATGCGCGTGAGCCGGACCGTCAGCTCGAGCTTGCCCGGCACCTCGGCGAATCCGGCCGCGTACAACCGCACGAGCGGCTCGGCGAACACCATGCCCACAAAGACGACGAGGCCGGAGACGAGCAGGAGAAGGTTGATGACGTTGGATCCGAGGCGGCAGGCGCGTTCTTTGCCGCCATGGGCCAGGGCGCGCGTGAACGTCGGTACCAGCGAGGCGCTCATCGCCCCCTCGGCGAACAGATCGCGGAGCACATTTGGAAGCCGGAAGGCGATGCGGAAGGCGTCCATCGCATCGCCGGCGCCGAAGAAAAACGCGAGAACCTGGTCGCGAACGAGCCCAAGCGCCCGGCTGGTCATCGTCGCGACGCCGATGACGCCGGCCGATCGGACCAGCTGGAGTGATGGAGGGCGGGTCGTACCGTTCAAGGCCCCGCCTACGGCTGCAGCTTGCGCTTGACCAGCTCGTTCACCAGCTTGCCGTCGACCGTCTTGCCCGCGAGCTCGGCCATGACCGCCTTCATGACCTTCCCCATGTCCTTCGCGGATGTCGCGCCCGTTGAGGCGACAGCGGCGTCAACCGCGCTTTCGAGAGCAGTGGCGTCAACGGCGGCAGGCAGGTAGGTCTCGAGAACCACGATCTCTGCCGTTTCCTTGTCCGCGAGATCCTGGCGTCCACCCTTGACGAACTGCTCGATGGAATCGCGGCGCTGCTTGACGAGCGACGACACGACTTGCCGCGATTCGTTCTCGTCGAGCGGGCGGGCTTTCTCGATTTCCTTGTTCATCAGCGCGGCCTTCAGCATGCGAAGCGCCACGAGCCGCTGTGCCTCTTTGGCCTTCATGGCGCCCGTGATCGCACGATTCACATCTTCGACAATTGTCATGTTTTCTAGTCCCAGTCTCGAATGCCGACGTCCTGGTCCGAATCACCAAGCGTGATGTGCCAGTCGTCGGTGTCTTTGTAAAATTTCGCGGGCACCGTCACGGCGTTCATCTTGACCGCGAGCGGCAGCGGGTGTCTCATCTGAAAGTATCCCGAGTGGCGCATGATGCGGCGGAATCCCAGATGCGCCGCGTAGCAGCGGATCTTATCGGAGCCCGCCTGGCGCGCTTCGGCGTCGACCCAGCGAAGCAGCGTCTTGAAACCGATTTCGTCGTGCGTGTCGGCGAGAAAGTCGACGAGCAGCGTGACGCGGCCACGAGGCTCCTGGGCATGGCGGTAGACGGCGTACCCTTCCGGGCGGCCGTCGCGCTTGAGCGCGGCGACGGAGTAGCGCACGTGCGGCGGTTCGATGTACTTCCAGTTCAGGTACGGTGCGTCGCGGCGAACCGCCAACTCGAAGCGATCCGCCAGACGCTCCCACAGCTCCGTGAACGACGGGTCGAACCGGCGGATGGGCTCGACG
>Ga0163150_10006291_pt1 | contig 14638 bp, 10 predicted proteins | sample OliLakLV19P2IB_FD_148628 | JGI IMG/M metagenome (GOLD analysis project Ga0163150, IMG submission 148628) | Freshwater microbial mat bacterial communities from Lake Vanda, McMurdo Dry Valleys, Antarctica - Oligotrophic Lake LV.19.P2.IB | ecosystem: Environmental > Aquatic > Freshwater > Lake >...
CGTCGTGAAGGCGCGGATTGCGCGCCATCAAGGCCGCGCCTTCCGTTCGGCACCGCTTTCCACGCACCTCTCCTATCTGAAGCGCGATGGTGTGAGCCGCGACGGTGAGAAGGCGCGCATGTTCGACGCCGAGAGCGATCGCGCCGATGATACGGGCTTCACTGAACGCTCCAAGGATGACCGGCATCATTTCCGGTTCATCGTCTCGCCCGAGGACGCGGGGGACATGACCGACCTCAAGGCCTTCACGCGCGACCTTGCCCGGCAAATGGAAGCCGACCTCGGCACGCGGCTCGAATGGGTCGCCGTCGACCACTGGAACACCGACAATCCGCACGTCCATCTGCTTGTGCGCGGTATCGATCAGGACGGCAAAGACCTGGTTATCTCCCGCGACTATATCAGCCGTGGCCTGCGCTCCCGGGCAGAGGAACTGGTCTCCATCGAACTTGGACCGAAGCCGGAGCATGAGGTGCGTTCGGCCCTTGCCCGGGAAGTGGATGCCGAACGCTGGACGCACCTCGATATGGAGATACGCCTCACGGCGGATGAAACGGGGTTTGTCGATCTAAGGCAGGAAGCCCGCATTGCTGGCGATCCGGAAATGCGTCGCCTGATGATCGGCCGACTGCAGAAGTTGGAGCGCATGGGTCTCGCAACGAAGGCAGGCTCCGGAGAATGGGTGGTCGGCCTCGACGCGGAGCGAAGCCTGCGCGATCTTGGGCTCCGCGGCGACATCATCAAGACCATGCATCGCGCCTTCACTGAGCGTGGTCAGGATCGCGGAATCGCCGACTATGTGATCGACTCTGCCACCGCGGATTCGCCCATCATCGGCCGACTGATCGACAAGGGTTTGCATGACGAGTTGACCGGCGAATCCTATGCCGTGATCGACGGCACGGACGGACGCGCGCATCATATCCGTTTGCGCGGCATCGAAGCCTTCGAGCATTCACCTCCCATCGGCGGCATCGTCGAGCTGCGGCGCTTCGGCAAGGCAGATGAACGCCTGCCGACACTGGTGCTGGCCGGACGCTCGGACATAGACCTTGACGCCCAAGTGACCGCGCCGGGTGCAACCTGGCTGGATCATCGGCTTGTCGAGCGTGACCCCATGGCGCTCTCGATGAGTGGGTTCGGGCGTGAGGTTCGTGACGCGATGACGGCACGCGCCGAACACCTCACTGAAGAAGGCCTCGCGCGTCGACAAGGGCAGCGCATCATCCTTCAGCGTGATCTGCTCAATACGCTTCAACAGCGCGAACTCCGCTCGGTAGGAGCAAAGCTTTCGGCCAATACAAGCTTGCCACACATCGAAGCGAAGCCCGGGGAGCGCATTGACGGAATCTACCGCCAACGCCTGGCGCTCACGTCCGGCCGATTTGCCATGATCGACAACGGGCGCGGTTTCCAGCTCGTACCCTGGGTGCCGTCACTGGAGAAGGAACTCGGCCGCCATGTAACCGGCATCGCCAAGGGCGGCGGCGGCATCGAATGGAGCTTCGGGCGAAAGCGCGAACTCGGATTGTAGTCACGAAAGTTCTCACCCCCGCCACACAGCAACACCATCCACAACATCGCCTACAAGCCATCCTCGACCTGCCAAAATTGCAGCGTGCTCTTCATAGCTGTTGGCAGCACCAAATACGGATCGTGGAATTGCAAGGCAAATAAGATGAGTTGGTCGCGTCATGGCGACATAGGTTTGCTGCAACCGCTTTGTGTCATGGATCTTAGCGCCATTTTGATTGATTTTGGTCCCGAGCAGCCACGGTAGCATCTGTTTGAATGAATGAGCATGCCAGTAGGTGCTGAGTACCATCGTTGCCAAGTGGCTCTGGCCTTTGACGGAATGGATCGAGCCAAGGTGGATATCGATGTGTCGGTCTCCGTCCGCAACCCGAAAGATATTCGCCCCTGCGGCGTCCGGCGAGTCCGCGGGCTCGGATGCTAGCGACGGGTCATCACCGGGCCACGCGAGGAAATTGGCACCCTTGCCGATGGCGACGACGTCTATGCAGAGAGCACCTACAATCATGGAAAGAGGATCGCGCATGGCGCCCCAGGTCTCTTCGGTCAGCGGCGTCCAATCGATCAGGTAGGTGGCGATCAGAGCCCTGTACGCCGCAAGCGTCGCAGGCGCAAGCCTCAGCGCCTCCACGACAGCGCGATGCGAGCGCGGCTTGCGCTTAAGGTGTCCGGCATCGCCGATGAAACCCGCGAGGCGAGTAAGGCCCGAGGCGATCTTCTCAACACCGGGCGCGAGCTCTCCGCTGTCGCGCACAGCCGCCTGCGCCGCACGGATGTATTGGACAAGCGATCTTGGCTGCGGCTCTTTGCGCGCGATATCCGCGGTGTAACCGCTCCAATAGTGCGGCACGGTCTTTGGGTGGTGCGCATGTCCCGGCGGCGTGTCCGGGGCGTCCTGATGGACGGCACCGACGGCGGTAACAACACCTCGCTCCAGGAGCGTGTCGTCGAACGCTGTAAGAACATGCTTGCCATAGGCGTCCAGCACACCGGAAGTATTGTTGTCTGGGAAGACGAAAATCGCGTGCCGGCAATCAGCCGCAATGTCTCGTGCGCTTTTCGGGCCAACTCCGTGAAGTCCCTCCGTACCGACAGGCGTAACGGCAAAGGGGGAAGCCAACGCCGCAATGCGGGGACCAAACCGACGGCTGCTTGGAATACCAAGACAGCGCTCGGGCGCGGCGTCGGGAAACGGATCCTGCTGGCCCGCTTCAAGGTCAGGCCCATCGAAGATGGCCTGATTGGGATCGCCGACTCGCTGTATGACGACGTCCTGGCGGTCGCGCGGAAAGACCGCGTGGAGCAATGCCCCCTGAAGATCCGACGTATCCTGCATCTCGTCGAGAATTACGAGCGGAAAGCGATGGATGAGCCACGTCGGCAGGTCGGGAAAATCGTCGATCAGCGCCCGCGACCAGACGAACATTTCATCGTAGCAGAAGTAACCGGCACGGGCCGACGTCTCGACGGCACGTTTAGCGAACTTGAAGCTGGGGGCATTCGGGCCAGATGGGAACGGCTTTCCTCCGAGGTCGAAGCTGAGGTCGCGTCCACAGATTCGCAAACGCTCGAAACTACTGAACTTCTTGCGCAGGTAGCTATCAACCACCTCATATTCTTGGACGGTTAGAGTACCGCGCCGATGTGCAGTGGCCACGGCGTCGTCAATCGTGGGCGACGGATAACCGTTCGAGTTCAGCCATGGCAGTGCCAGAAAGCGGTTTACGAAGCCGTGGATCGTATCGATGAAATGCGGATAGCCGAGCAGGCGTTGGCCAACGACGGTGCTGCCCAAGCGATGCTGGATCTCTTCGCGGGCGACATTGGTGTGGGAGAGGACACAAATTCCCTTGGTTCGATGCCGCCATTTTCGCGCAAGAATAGCGAGCTTGGCGACGATGAGTGTCGTCTTGCCGCTTCCGGGACAGGCGGCCACATCATGGGTGGACCTTGACATCAGGAATGCGCGGCGGGGCTCGTCGATGTCATCAAGCCCCATAAGGCCTGCGACCCATTCGATATCCTCGTCGGTGATTTCCGGGACGAGATCGATTGAGTCAACCATTGCCGGCCGCCTCCGCTGGAGCTGGAGGCGCTTGGGCCGGCACACGACTGACATGGGCGATGGCATCGACGATGTAACGCGGCAAGGACGCGGCGAAAGTAGCAGGCTCAAAACCCTTTTGCTTCGAGCTTTCGCTCAGAAATTCTGCGAGATACTGGGCTGCGATCGCCTTCGATGCCGCGCCTGAATGGAACAGGCTGTAGACCTGAACGGCCAGTACCGTTTGGTCGCCCGCCGCACCGGCTTCAAGGTCAGGGAAAGCGGCAAGCGCCGCCGCAGTTACATCCTCACGCGATTTCTTGTCCTCGTTCAGCGGATCGTCGTTCTTGGCCAGCATGGCCGCGACATAGACCTCTTTCGCCAAGCCGCAGAATGCGAGGTCATATTCCAGTGTCCAATGATCAGCGACGAAGGTCGCAACCGATTGCCCATCGTTTACCTGGAGACGGCCCCGCCTTCTCGCCAGCGCCTCTTCCATGGTTTCTTCTGCCGTGCCGAAGTCGCGAAGCGCTTTCCATCGCCTTTTATTGTTCTGCCACTTGGGGTCCTCGTCACCCGTGACAAGGCCGAGAATGACGGGCGCGCAATCGGGCATGACATCCATGTCGGCGACACAGCCGACCGGAATCGAAATGGTGGGCGCGACGGGATTGCGTCTTTGGAAAATGGTGCTGAAGCGTTTGAGGCCGGTGCCGCCGACATTGACTATAGAGATGCCGTACTCCGTCAGATCGATGCCAGTCAGTTTCGCCAGGACCGGAAGAAGGATGGCTTCGGCGTCGCCTTCGACTACTATGACGCCATGGGCAAAAAATAGGTTCGCCTTGGTGACGTCGAGGAACCGCTCGAGGAAACGATAGTCCCCCTTGTCGAGCTTCGTGTGGTCTTCCGCGAGAGGAAAGGCGCGGTTTCCCTCCATCAGGACCATGTTTGCGAGCGGGATCTTGGAGGCGAGGTTGGGGCTATGGGTCGAGAGGATGACCTGAACGGGGCGCTTGGTGCCCTCGACAGCACCGGCCGCAGCATTGTTCAAGAACTCCATGAGCCGAAGCTGGCGTTGCGGGTGCAGATGAGCTTCGGGCTCCTCGATGAGGAGCAACGGGAATCCTTCCGGCTCTCGTCCGAGGAGGAGAAGTTCGCACGCCATGAATAGGAGATTATTGGAGCCAAGTCCGAAGCGTCCTCGCGCGGTGCCGCTCGATGCTTCAAGCAGCCCAAGCTCCAACCGCTCCAGCATCTGGCGTAGCCGTGCTTTGTCCGTCCCTCCTTCGGTCAGGTCGATCTTTCCAAGAAGGCTGTCACCGAGAAGCGACAGCGCGGAAAGATACTTCGTGTTGATCGCAATCTCGGCGCCACCGACACCCGTGTGATTCTTGATGTTGTGACGGAGATAATCCGACAGACCGAGGAGGCTCAGCCGACTCACAGATTCTGCATCTGCGGGTAGCGCATGGACGTCGAATTGCTCGCCCCCTGCAATCTCCGGGACATTGGCGAGGATTTGAGAAAGACGGGAGCCCCGGCCTGGTGACATCTCGCGCTCGGCATCACGCAGCGGACGCAGATAGGCTGCAGCGAGAAGCTCCCGAACGGAGGTTTCGAGCGCAGGACCTGCCCCGTCTTTGCCGCTGCGAACCGTCACATCGACCCAGCGGCGGGTGCCTAGTGGATAACGCCTGACAGAAGAGTCCTTTTTGGGATTCCCATTTCGGCTTTGGCGTGCGATTCTGCGCCATGCGCACAGGTATCAAGTTTGAGGTTTCGCCGTCCGACCGTCTTCGGCTTGAGCAGGTGGTCAGGGATCGCAACGCGGCACAGAAGCATGTCTGGCGGGCGAGGATCATCTTGTTGTCTAGCGATGGCGTCGGGACGGCGGCGATCATGCGCCAGACCGGCAAGTCGAAGACCTGTGTCTGGCGCTGGCAGGAGCGTTTCATGGCAGCCGGTGCTGCTGGCCTGTTGCGCGACAAGACCCGGCCTTCGCGTATCGCGCCCCTGAAGCCGGACGTGATCGAGCGCGTGGTGGCACTGACCCTGACCGATGCGCCTGGCGAGACCACGCACTGGACCGCCGTCATGATGGCCGCCGCCAGCAAGATCAGCGCCAGCGCGGTGCGCCGCATCTGGAAAGCGCACGGCCTGCAACCGCATCGCTACCGGCAGTTCAAGCTGTCGAACGACCCTAAGTTTGCCGACAAACTCCACGATGTTGTCGGGCTCTATGTCGCCCCGCCGGCGCACGCCATTGTGTTGTCCTTCGACGAGAAGAGCCAGATCCAGGCGCTTGACCGAACGCAGCCGGGCTTGCCGATGAAGAAGGGACGGCTCGGCACAATGACCCATGATTACAAGCGCAACGGCACGACCACCCTGTTCGCTGCGCTCAACATCCTTGATGGAACCGTCATCGGGCGCAACATGCAGCAGCATCGGCACCAGGAGTTCATCCGTTTCCTGAACACCATCAACGCCAGCATCCCCAGCGACAAGGCGGTGCACATCATCCTCGACAATTATGCCGCCCACAAACACGCCAAGGTTCGGGCATGGCTCGATCGCCACCCCCGCTTCACCTTCCACTTCACCCCGACATCGTGCTCGTGGCTCAACGCGGTCGAAGGATTCTTCGCCAAACTTTCCAAAAAACGGCTCAAACGCGGCGTCTTCCACTCCGTCGTCGACCTGCAAGCCGCCATCAACCGCTTCGTCGCCGAGCAAAATGCCAACCCGAAGCCTTTCGTCTGGACCGCAAATCCCGACAAAATCATCGCCGCTGTGAAGCGTGGGCACCAAGCGTTGGAATCTATCCACTAGTCCAGTGCCTCGATGGCGGTGACCGTCAGCACGTCGAGAATAAGATTGGTCGCCTCGCGTACCAGCAGCACCTTGTCGTCGAGGATATAGTACTCGTATCCGGCACGGCGCGGAAGCTGTCCCCGCAGGTCGTCCGGCAGCCGGTAATAGACGACATCGTCCGGAATCCGCTGGCCGCGCGCAATCTGCATGGCGATGCCCGGCGGCAGCCAGCCCTTCTTCGCGAGCCCCGGCGGAATGCCCTTGTTTTTCCCGGAACCGGTATAGACATAGTCGTGATAGTTCCGGGAATAATAGCCGCGGATCAGCCGCCGCTCGACCTCGTCCATGATAATGTCGCCGAGATCGGCGTCGTCGGCAATCTGCACGTCGCGAGGATCTGTGGCCTCAAATGTCGCCGCGGACGCCGTCGCCATCATCATCGCCAGGGCCGGACCGGAAATCAGAAGCAGCAGTAACCGTTTCATTGTCGATCCCTCCACATTCGTCGGACCGGATCGCCCCTCAGGCGCGACGCCGCGCGCGCGGATGCGTCCGATCGTATCCCGCCAGCAGGGCGGCGCTGTCGACATCGGTGTAACGCTGGGTCGTGCTGAGCGAGGCATGCCCGAGCAGTTCCTGAATCGCACGAATGTCGCCGCCATTGGCAAGCAGATGGGTGGCAAAACTGTGGCGAAGCGCATGCGGTGTCGCGGTTTCCGGCAATCCGAGCTGGATGCGCAGCCCGGCGATCCGGCCCTGGACGAGCCGCGCGTTGAGCCGGCCGCCGCGCACCCCGACAAAGGCCGGATGAGCGCCCTCGTTCGGCCAGGGCGTCGCGGCCCTCCAGGTTTCGATCGCCTCGATCACGGTGGGCAGAAGCGGCACCTGGCGCTGCTTGCGGCCTTTGCCCAGCACGGTCAGCGTCGCGACGCCGTCGCGCTCGGCGCCGCGTGGCAGATCGCGCCAGTCGAGCGCCAGCGCTTCGCCGATGCGCAGCCCCGCGCCATAGAGCAGCAGCAGCAGCGCGAGATCGCGAACGGCACACCAGGACGCGGTTTCGCTGTCGGCGTCGGCGCTGGCCCCGTTACCGATATCCTCCAGCGCATCGATCAGATCTTCGGCCTCCGCGCCGGTCAAAGCCTTGGGCAGGCTGCGCGGCAGTTTTGGCGTCGCGAGCGTCGCCAAAGCGGGGTTCTGGATGTCGCGATGGCGCGCGAGATAACGGAAGAGACTGCGCAGCGCCGACAAGGCGCGCGCGGTCGAACTCGCGGCGAGCCCGGCTTGTTTCCGGAAGGCGAGCCAGGCGCGCAGATCGCCTCGCGCCAGCGTTGCCATATCCGTCAGCCGCGCCGGACCGCCGAGATGATCGTTCATGAAGGCAAGGAACGCGGCGACATCGTGCCGATAGGCGGCGACGCTGTGCGTCGAACTGCGGCGCTCGTGGGTCATCTGCGCCAGCCAGGCCTCGATCGCGTCGACGAGGTCGGGCTGGGCGTTGATCGTCATGTCAGAGCGACCGGGTCAGCCAGTTGCGGATGCAATGCTCGATGATGCGGGCGAGGAAGTTGAGCAGCTCCGTACCCTGGCCGGGATTGAAGAAACCGGGATGGCGCGTGCCGAATGCGATGAGCCCGGTCGGTGCGTTCTCGTGCGGTGTCAGGCGGATCAGCGCATCCGAGCGCACCAGCCCGGCCGCACCGCCGAAGACGGCCGGCTCGCCCGCGATCTCGTCGCGCAGCATCACTTCGACGCCGGGCCCCATCACTTCGTCGACCGTGCCAGGGCGCAGCAGGAAGAGCCCGTCATAGCGTACCGGCGCGGTCGGCGGCGTCTCGCTCTCGATACACAGGGTCACGACATCGACATCGAGCAGGATCGCGAGATCGGTGGTGACCGCCTCGATCAGCTGCTCGAAGGTAGCCGCGCCCAACAGCGACAGCACGGCGCGATGCACGCGATCCTGGGTCGAGAGATTGTCGCGGCTGTTTGCCAGCAGATCGTCCTGCTCGCTGCGCAGCCGCGCGACGTCGCCGCGCAGGCGCTCGAGCAGATAGGTCTGAAGGTCGGCGATGCGATCGCCGTTCTGGCGCGCCGGCAGCTTCTGCCGCTCCAGCACGTCGGGATGGCGCATCAGGAATTCGGGATGGCGGTCGAGATAGTCGATCACATGCCGCGCGGTCACCCGCGCCGGCGCGCGCCCGGCGGTGGCGTTGTTGCGATCGGCGATATCTTCCGGGCTCTGGCTCATCGCTTGTCTTTAAAGGATCGACTGGCCGGTTTTCTGCCAGTCGGCAAGAAACGCGGCCAGACCCTTGTCGGTCAGCGGATGGTTGAACAGCTGGCGCAGCACGTTGGGCGGCAGCGTCGCGACATCGGCGCCCATCTTTGCCGCCTGGACGACATGAACCGGATGGCGGATCGAGGCGACCAGCACTTCGGTCTCGATCGCCGGATACTGCGAATAAATCTGCATGATGTCCGAAATCAGTTCCATGCCGTCGCTGCCGACATCGTCGAGCCGGCCGACGAAGGGTGAAACAAAATTCGCACCGGCCTTCGCGGCCAGCAGCGCCTGCGCCGCCGAAAAGCAGAGCGTCACGTTGACCATCGTGCCTTCATTGCGCAGCGTGCGGCAGGCCTTCAGCCCGTCACGCGTCAGCGGTACCTTGACCGTGATGTTCTTCGCGATCTTCGCGAGCTTGCGCCCTTCGGCCAGCATCTTTTCATACTCGACCGCCGTCACCTCGGCGCTGACCGGGCCGGGCACGATCGAACAGATTTCTTTCACCACGTCGAGAAAGCCGCGGCCGCTCTTGGCGATCAGCGACGGATTGGTCGTGATGCCGTCGACCAGGCCGGTCTCGGCGAGATCGCGAATTTCGGCGATGTCCGCACTGTCGATGAAGAACTTCATGCCCTGCCGATCCTTGTGGTGCCGCGACCGATGGCGATTGTCCGGATATTGCCGGGGAAACGCCCCGGCGTGACGCTTCCGACTCGCCTGATCTAGAGTGTATCGGATGCCCGAATCGCACGCCAGTTCGCGCCCGGAAGAGGGCCGCGTCAGCGTTCTGCTGCCGCTGCCGCTCGCCGGCGCCTACGACTATGCGCTGCCCGACGATGTCGATCTGTCGCCGGGCGATTTCGTGATCGTGCCGCTCGGCCGGCGCGAGCTGGTCGGCGTGGTCTGGGGCGCGGGCAGCGACGAGGTCCCGGCATCGAAGCTGAAGCCGGTCATCGAGCAGCTCGACATGCCGCCTTTGCCCGAGGTCTCGCGCCGCTTCGTCGACTGGGTTGCCGGCTATTCGATGGTGCCGCCGGGGCTGGTGTTGCGCATGACGATGAGCGTGCGCGCGGCGCTCGACCCGCCGCGCAGTGCTATGGGTTATCGCGCCGCCGACAATCCCGATCTTCAGGCGGGCATAACGGGCGCGCGAATGACGCCGGCGCGCGCGCGCATACTCGAGGTGCTCGGACGCGGCCCCGCGCTGCCTGCGATGGAGCTTGCACGCGAGGCCGGCGTGTCGCCGGGCGTCGTGCGGTCGATGGCGGATGTCGGGCTGATCGAGGCGATCGCATTGCCGCCGGCACGCCCGCCGCGTCCCGATCCGGACTACGCCCAGGCGCCGCTCGAGGCCGCACAGCGCACCGCGGCCAATACACTCGCGGCCAAAGTCGGCAACGGATTCTCGGTGACGCTGATCGACGGCGTCACCGGCTCGGGCAAAACATCGATCTATCTCGAAGCGATTGCTGCCGCTCTAAAGGCCGGCAAACAAATTCTCGTGTTGCTGCCGGAAATCGCGCTGACGGCGCAATTGCTCGATCGCTTCGCTGACCGTTTCGGCGTGCGGCCCTGCGAATGGCATTCCGATCTGACCGGCCCCGAACGCCGGCGCAACTGGCGCTGGATCGCTTCGGGTGACGCGCGGGTCGTCGTCGGTGCGCGCTCGGCCTTGTTCCTGCCTTATCCCGAGCTCGGGCTCATCGTCGTCGACGAGGAACATGAGAGCGCATTCAAGCAGGAGGACGGCGTCATCTATCAGGCGCGCGACATGGCCGTCGTGCGCGGCCAGCTCGGCGCGATCCCCGTCGCACTGGTTTCGGCGACGCCCTCGCTCGAAACTGTTTTCAATGTCGAAGCCGGGCGCTATGGGCTGCTGCACCTGCCGGACCGCGCACTCGGTGCGAGCCTGCCGAAAATCGAAGCGGTCGATCTCCGGCGCGATCGGCCGCCGCGACAGCGCTGGCTCTCCGACACGTTGCGCATGGCGCTGGAAGAGGCGCTGGCGGCGAACGAACAGGGGCTGCTGTTCCTCAACCGGCGCGGCTATGCGCCGCTGACCTTGTGTCGCGCCTGCGGCCACCGGCTGCAATGTCCGAACTGCACCGCCTGGCTGGTCGAGCATCGCTTCCACGGCCGGCTGCATTGCCATCACTGCGATTTTCGCTGCGATCTGCCGGCGAGCTGTCCGCATTGCAACGCGGTCGGCGAGTTCGCGGCCTGCGGCCCCGGCGTCGAGCGGCTGGCGGAAGAGGTGGCGGCACTGTTTCCAAACGCACGGCTCGCGGTGATGACCAGCGACACGATGTGGAGCCCCGGCGCCGCGCAGGAACAGGTTCGCGCCGTGGTCGATCACGAGGTCGACGTGCTGATCGGCACGCAGATCGTCGCGAAGGGTCATCATTTTCCGCTGCTGACTTTGGTCGGTGTCGTCGATGCGGATCTCGGGCTCGGCGGCGGCGACCTGCGCGCGGCCGAGCGCACTTATCAGCTTCTGCATCAGGTCGCAGGGCGCGCCGGCCGCGCCGAACGGCCCGGCCGCGTGCTGTTGCAGACGACCGATCCGGCGCATCCGGTGATGAAGGCGTTGATCTCGGGCGATCGCGATGCGTTCCTGCTGCGCGAAAGCGAGGAACGAAAGCGTTATGCGCTGCCGCCGTTCGGCCGCCTTGCAGCCCTCGTGCTGAGTGCGCCAAGTCCGGGCGATGCCGACGATCTGGCGCGCGCGATGGCGCGGCAGATACCGACGATGGACGGGTTTCATGTGCTCGGGCCCGCACCGGCACCGCTCGCCGTGCTGCGCGGCTGGCATCGGCGGCGATTCCTCATCAAATGCCGGCGCGATCAGGCGCCACAGGGTTTCATCGGACGCTGGCTCGAACGCGTGAAACTGCCAAATGCGGCACGGCTCCAGATCGACATCGATCCGTACAGCTTTCTGTGAGCGGCTGGCACAATTCTTCGTTTCAACAGAGTGGGTTAGCAGGGATCGACAGGCTCGATTGCGACATCCGGGCGCGGTTGCGCGGCTTTCCGGCTTGTGTTACATCAGCGCGCCATCGGCCGGACGGCGACGTCCGGCCGCTGTTTTTGTCGTAATTCCGCGATCTTAGCAGGCCTCGACCGGCTCTGGATTGCGTCCTTGGGAGGGGTCATCCGACGTGGCAGCCGGGGGCATAGGCTCGGGCGGTCTGGCGACGCGTTACGCCGCCGCGCTTTTCAATCTTGCGGACGAAAAGAAGGCGCTCGATGCCGTCGCCGACGATCTCAAATCGATCCGGACGATGATCGCCTCGAGCGACGATCTTCGCCGCGTTCTGCGCAGCCCCGTGATCGGACGCACCGAACAGGGCCGCGCGATGGCCGCCATTCTCGATGCCGCCGGCACCGGCGACCTGGTCCGCCGCTTCGTAGGCCTGGTCGCTGAAAAGCGCCGCCTGTTCGCGCTGCCGCGGATGATCGATGCCTATCTCGCGGAACTCGCGCGTCGTCGCGGCGAAACAACGGCCGAAGTCGTGTCGGCAACGCCGCTCGACGAGGAAAGCCAGAAGCGGCTCGTCGAGGCGCTGCGTCGCGTCGCCGGCCAGCGCGTTTCGATCGATCTCAAGGTCGACCCGGATCTGATCGCCGGGCTCGTCGTCAAAGTGGGCAGTCGCATGGTCGACAGCTCGCTCAGAACCAAGCTCAATCGCATGCAAATCGCCATGAAAGGGAACGGGTAATGGATATCCGGGCCGCGGAAATTTCCGCAATCCTGAAACAGCAGATCGAGAATTTCGGCACTGAAGCAGACGTCGCGGAGGTCGGCCAGGTTCTCTCGGTCGGCGACGGCGTCGCCCGCGTCTACGGCCTCGACAATGTGCAGGCCGGCGAGATGGTCGAGTTCCCCGGCGGCATCCGCGGCATGGCGCTCAATCTCGAAGACGACAATGTCGGCGTCGTGATCTTCGGCGATGACCGCGACATCAAGGAAGGCGACACCGTCAAGCGTACGGGCGCCATCGTCGACGTGCCGGTCGGCCGCGGACTGCTCGGTCGCGTGGTCGACGCGCTCGGCAATCCGATCGACGGCAAGGGCCCGCTCAAGGACGTCGAGCGCAAGCGCGTCGAGGTCAAGGCGCCGGGCATCATCCCGAGAAAGTCGGTGCACGAGCCGATGCAGACGGGGCTGAAGGCGATCGACAGCCTGGTTCCGGTCGGACGGGGCCAGCGCGAACTGATCATCGGCGATCGCCAGACCGGCAAGACCGCGGTCGCGATCGACACGATTCTCAATCAGAAGAATTCCAACGCCGGTAGCGACGACAAGAAGAAGCTGTTCTGTATCTATGTCGCGATCGGCCAGAAGCGTTCGACGGTCGCGCAGATCGTCAAGACGCTCGAAGACAATGGCGCGCTCGAATATTCGATCGTCGTTGCCGCCACCGCATCCGAGCCGGCGCCGCTGCAGTTCCTCGCGCCCTATACCGGCTGCACGATGGGCGAATTCTTCCGCGATAACGGCATGCATGCCGTCATCTTCTACGACGATCTCTCGAAGCAGGCCGTCGCCTACCGCCAGATGTCGCTGCTGTTGCGCCGTCCGCCGGGACGCGAAGCCTATCCGGGCGACGTGTTCTATATTCACTCGCGCCTGCTCGAGCGCGCCGCGAAGATGAACGACGCCAACGGTGCCGGTTCGCTGACAGCACTCCCGGTCATCGAAACGCAGGCGGGCGACGTGTCGGCCTATATTCCGACCAACGTGATTTCGATCACGGACGGTCAGATCTTCCTCGAAACCGGCTTGTTCTATAAGGGCGTCCGTCCGGCCATCAACGTCGGTCTGTCGGTCAGCCGCGTCGGTTCGGCAGCGCAGATCAAGGCGATGAAGCAGGTCGCAGGCCGCATCAAGCTAGAGCTCGCACAGTATCGCGAGATGGCGGCCTTCGCCCAGTTCGCATCGGATCTCGATGCGGCGACGCAGCGGCTCTTGGCACGCGGTGCGCGTCTCACCGAAATCCTGAAGCAGGGCCAGTATCAGCCGATGCCGGTCGAGGAACAGGTGGTCTCGATCTATGCCGGCGTACGCGGCTATCTCGACAAGATCCGGGTCGACCAGGTGACGCGGTTCGAGCACGGGCTGCTCGCCGAGGTTCGCGATAAGGGCAAGGACATCCTCGCCGGCATCCGCGAGAAAAAGGAGCTGACCGAAGAGCTCGATGCGAAGCTCAAGGCCTTCATGGATAAGTACGTAGCGACGTTCGCCTGACCGGTACCTGACGGGTCGGGCCGAACCCCTAGCGCGAGAGAGCGATGCCGAGTCTCAAGGATCTCCGGGTCCGCATCAACAGCGTGAAGTCGACGCAGAAGATCACCTCGGCCATGAAGATGGTCGCGGCGGCGAAGCTGCGTCGTGCGCAGGAGCAGGCCGAGGCGGCACGACCCTATGCCGAACGCATGGAACGGATGCTCGCCTCGCTCGCCGCCGGTTTCGCCGGGCAGGACGGGGCGCCGCCGTTGCTGGCCGGCACCGGGCGCAACGAAACCCATCTCGTCGTCGTGCTGACGTCGGACCGCGGTCTCTGCGGCGGTTTCAATTCGACGATCGTGCGCGGCAGCCGCAAGCTGATCAAACAGCTCGTCGACGAAGGTAAACAGGTCAAGGTTTTCTGCATCGGCCGGAAGGGCCGCGACCAGCTCCGTCGCGACATGGGCGAGCGGATCGTCGGGTTCATCGACGATATCGGCAAGCCGCGCTTGCGGTTCGAGGAAGCGCAGGCGGTGGCCGAGACGTTGATCACGATGTACATGGCCGGCGAGTTCGATGCCTGCACGATCGTCTATAACCGGTTCAAGTCGGCGATGACGCAGTTCGTCACCTCGCAGCAGATCATGCCGCTGCCGGTGCCGGAGGAGAGCAGTGCCGGACCCGATCTCGGCGGCGCCGTCTACGAATACGAACCCGACGAGCAGGATCT
>Ga0163150_10006292_pt1 | contig 14635 bp, 17 predicted proteins | sample OliLakLV19P2IB_FD_148628 | JGI IMG/M metagenome (GOLD analysis project Ga0163150, IMG submission 148628) | Freshwater microbial mat bacterial communities from Lake Vanda, McMurdo Dry Valleys, Antarctica - Oligotrophic Lake LV.19.P2.IB | ecosystem: Environmental > Aquatic > Freshwater > Lake >...
GGGGAGGCGCGGTGGTCGTGTGTCCCGAAGGGTAACGGGTTGTAGAGGCTGCCGCTGAGCGGGGGCCCGGGCGGGCTGTTGGGAATCCCGAGGCTCACGCCACGGGCTTAGGCCTGAAGAGGTGGCTTGCGCCACCCGTGCATGAATGGCGCGGCCGCGACAGCGGCTTCCCATCGCCGAGCCCTGGGCGAAAGCCCAGGGATCGCCACCCCTGCTCCGATGCCCCAGCCGCGTCAGCGGCTTCCCATCGCCGAGCCCTGGGCGAAAGCCCAGGGACAGCACCAATCCGAACCGACACCGGAGTCATCCCGAGCGGCGTAGCGGCGAGGGATCGCTGTGGGGACCGACCTGATTGGAGCACGAGGCGACCTGGGATCATTGGCAGGAGTCCCAGGACTTGACCTCAGGATTGAGTCACAATTGCAATCGATCGATCGATACCCGACTGCCGACGCGAAGGGTAAGGTTCTCAGGTAGACGCATCGGTCACCCAATCATTGCGGAGGTTCATCGTGTCCCCAGCCGACAGGCTCCTGATTTCGACCCCGGAAGAGTTGCGCTCGCATGTCCACCGTCGGTCCTTCCTGAAACTCATGGCGGTCGGCGGGGCGGTGGTCTTCCTGCCCAGCATGGTGACCGGCTGTGGTGATGATGACATGGTGGGTCCGGGCCCGGGTACCGGGCGGACGGTCACCATCGATTTCAGCAAGGGCGATATCGCCGTGCTCCAGTTCGCCTATGCCCTCGAGCAGCTGGAGGCGGATTTCTATACCCGAGTCACGGCCAATTTCGCCGGATCGGACCTGACTGCCGCCGATCAGGCCGTGCTGACTGACGTGAAGTACCACGAGGTGATCCATCGGGAGTTCCTGAAACAGGTGCTCGGCGCCAACGCAAACTTTACCCTGACGCCGACCTATCCCGGTGTCAACTTCAAGAGCCGGACCTCGGTGCTCACGACGGCCAGGACCTTCGAGTTTCTGGGTGTGGCGGCCTACAACGGGGCTGCATAGTACCTGACCGACGTGAACAACCTCCTGGTCGCCGGGAAGATCGTGTCGGTCGAGGCGCGCCATGCCTCGGTGATCGCCGATCTCCTCACTCCGAAGACCAGTGCCTTCGCACCCCAGGCGTTCGAGAACGCCTTCAGCGTCGGGAAGGTGGCGACGGCGGCCCAGGGATTCATTGTTGACAAGCTCGCGTTCAGCAACGCCCCCACAACCTTCATTCAAGGCCCGAACAACAACGGGTAAGGAGCGCGAACCATGCACCTGACATCGGCGACACCAGCGAGCGAATCCACCATCCAGGACGAAATGGATCCCGCCATCATCGAGCGGTTGGCAACACGCCATGAGGAGATCCGGCGCGGGGCCTCCGCCACTTCCAAGCTCACGGCGGCGTTGGCACTCGGCTCCGTGCCGATTGCCCTCGGCGCGCTCGCCCGGGACGTCTACGGCCAGGCGCCGGCGGACGTGGTGGACGTGTTGCAGTTCGCGCTCCTGCTCGAGTACCTCGAAGCGGAGTTCTATACCCGTGGAGTCGCCAGCAGCGGGCTGATCGCCGCGGCGGATATGCCCATCTTCACCACCATCCGCGATCACGAGAACACGCACGTCATGGCACTCAAGGGCCTGCTCACCGGCAAAGGGGCGAGCCCGGACCCGAAGCCTGACTTCGACTTCACGGCCAAGGGCGCCCTTCCAGGCTTCACCTTTGCTGCCGGGCAGTACCAGACGTTTCTTGCCCTTGCCCAGGCGTTCGAGGATACCGGCGTTCGCGCCTACAAGGGCTAGGCGGGCCGCCTGATCAATGATAAGGCCATCCTGACGGCGGCACTGACCATTCATGCGGTGGAGGCCGAGCACGCGGCGGAAGTACGCCGACTGCGGGGCGGGAAGGGATGGATCACCGGTGCCAGCCGCGGCGACCTCCCGGCGTTTACCCAGGCCGTGTACGACGGTGAGGCAAACACCATGCAGGCCAGCATCAATGTCTCGAGTCTCGCCGGCAGCAACGGCGGGGTCGACGCCGCGACCGAAGCGTTGGACGAGCCGCTGACCAAGGCCCAGGTGGTCGCGATCGTCACCCCGTTTCTCGCGTAGGACGTGTCGGGGGCGGCGGTTTGGGTGCTCTGAAGTAACCAGACCCTATAGGGGCCGGGCCTGCCCGGCCCTGAATCCTGCCGGCCCACGGGGGGCGTTGGGTGGTTGGGGTATCCCGAGGCTCTCGCCTCGGGCTCGGCCGGGGAGGTGGCTCGCGCCACCCCTGCTCAGATGCCCCAGCCGCGGCAGCGGCATCACACAGCCGAGCCCTGGCCGAGAGCCCAGGGACCGCACCGATCCTCGCCAACATCGAAGTCATCCCGAGCCGCGCAGCGGTGAGGGATCTTACCAACGCGTGGCAAGGGCCTGAGTGACAGGGTCGAGCAAGCCCCCCCCGTTGAGAAGATCCCTCGCCCCCCTCGCATTGAGGGCGCCCTATAGTGCGCCCCTGCCGCGCGGGGGCCTCGGGATGACTCCGCTCACGGGTTCAGCGCCGCGTTGTCCCGCGGGTGAACAGCTCGATGGTGTGTGCACCCTCGCCCTGATTGGAGATGGTGACACGGCGCAGTTCCACGTCGCGATGCCCATCGACCGCGGTCTCCATCGTCGTCTCCAGGGCGCCATCGCGACGGACGATGCGCGCACACTCAGCGGGCGCGGTCATGGCATAGGCATCGAGGGCGCCTCCGCGGGGTTGCAAGCCGGCCGACCAGACCGCGCCAAGGGCTGAAACCCGATCCCGCGTCGCTGAGCATCACGGTATTGCGGCCGTCGGAACACAAGCGCGCGCGGCGTCGGGTGCGAGTGGGGAAGGGATGACATGTGCCGTCGTCCTCTGTCGGCTACGAGTCGGTGAACGTCGCCGCGAGCAGATCCTGTGCCTCGGTCTGGATCAGGTGCAGATGGTCGGGGCCCCGGAAGCTCTCGGCGTAGAGCTTGTAGACGGCCTCGGTACCGGACGGGCGAACCGCGAACCAGCCGCTCTCGGTCATGACCTTCAGCCCGCCGAGAGGAGCGTCGTTGCCGGGCGCCTGCGCCAACTTGCCGGTGATTGGTTCACCGGCCAGGGTGGAGATCTCCACGTCCTCCGGCGAGAGGCCCGCCAGGCGCTTCTTCTGTTCCGGCGTCGCGGGGGCGTCGATGCGCTCATAGGCGGGGTCGCCGAACTCTTCCGTGAGCGTCCGGTAGAGTTCCCCCGGGTCGCGCCCAGTGACGGCCGTCATCTCGGCGGCGAGCAGGCCGAGAATGATGCCGTCCTTGTCCGTGGTCCACGCGGTGCCGTCTCGGCGCAGGAAGGAGGCTCCGGCACTCTCCTCGCCCACGAAACCGAGGCTGCCGGTGAGGAGCCCGTCGACGAACCACTTGAACCCGACCGGGACTTCCACGAGCGGCCGCCGCAGTCCGTGAGCCACTCGGTCGATCATGCCGCTGCTGACCATCGTCTTGCCGATCCCGGCCGTGGCCGGCCAGCCCTCCCGGTGGTGGAAGAGGTAGGAGATGGCCACCGCGAGGTAGTGGTTGGGGTCGAGCAGCCCGGCGCCCCCGGTCACGACGCCGTGGCGATCGTGATCGGTGTCGCAGGCCCAGGCGACGTCGAACCGATCCTTGAGCGCGATCAGCCTCTCCATGGCGTACGGCGAGGAGGGATCCATGCGGATCTTGCCGTCCCAGTCGAGGGTCATGAAGCGAAAAGTGGGATCCACCTCGGTACTCACGACGGTCAGCCCCAGCGTGTAGCGATCACTGATGGCCTCCCAGTAGTGGACTCCAGCGCCACCCATTGGGTCGACGCCCAGCGCGATTCCTGCGCCGCGGAGCGGCTCGAAGTCCACCACCTCGGCCAGATCGGCGACGTAGGAGCCCAGGTAGTCGTGGAGCTGGGTGGTGGCGGCGAGGCGGGCCCGCTCGAAGGGGATCCGCCGGACGCCCTGCAGGCCGTCCGCAATCAGCGTGTTCGCCCGATCCTGGATCCAGCCGGTCACCTTGGTACCGGCCGGCCCACCGGAGGGCGGGTTGTACTTGAAGCCACCATCCTCCGGCGGATTGTGCGAGGGTGTCACCACGATCCCGTCGGCCCGGCCCCTCTGCTCCCCCCTGCCGTTGTGGGTGAGGATGGCGTGGGAGATGACCGGGGTCGGCGTGTAGCCCTGGCGGTCGTCGATCCTCACCTCCACCTGATTCGCCGCCAGCACCTCGAGGGCGGAGGCGAACGCCGATTCCGACAGCGCGTGGGTGTCGATGCCGAGGAAGAGAGGTCCGTCAATCTTCTCCTGCCGCCGGTGGTCGCAGATGGCCTGGGAGATGGCCAGGATGTGGTCCTCGTTGAAGGTGCAGTCGAACGCGGAGCCGCGATGGCCCGAGGTGCCGAAGGCCACCTGTTGTTCGGGCACCGCTACGTCGGGCCGCCGGGTGTAGTAGGCCGTCATCAGCTGCGGGACGTCGACCAGCATGGCAGGGTCGGCGAGCTGGCCCGCCCCGGGGTCTCTGCGTCTGACGCTGGCGTTCATGGGCGTATCCTCGTTCATCGTGACCAGGCCAGCCAGCGGCGGCTGAGCGCCTTCAGCAACGGGCTCAGGCGCGTGCGGTTGTACGCATCGCCGGCCTTGCGGATCGCTTCGGCCTGGGTCGGATAGGAATGAATGACCTGCGAAACGGTCTTGAGGCCGATCCCCGCCACCATGGCCAGGGAGATCTCGTTGATCATCTCGCCCGCATGACGCGCCACGATGGTCGCGCCGAGGATCTTGTCGGTGCCGTCGCGGACGTGAATCTTGACGAAGCCTTCCTCCTCGCCATCGAGGACCGCCCGATCCACGTCGCTCATCGGCACGGTGAACGTCTTGAGGGGGAAGCCCCGCTGCCGGCTTTCCTTCACATAGCGGCCGACGTGGGCGATCTCCGGGTCGGTGTAGGTGCACCAGGGAATGGTCAGGGAGCTGAGCTTCTTGCGGCCCCAGAAGAGCGCGTTCTGGATCACGATGCGCGCGGTGGCGTCCGCCGTGTGGGTGTACTTCCGCTCCAGGGCCACGTCGCCTGCGGCGTAGATATGCCGGTTGCGGGTCTGCATATAGTCGTTCACCCGCACACCGTCCTCGTGGTCGTACTCGACGCCGGCGGCCTCAAGGTTCAGACCCTCGACGTTGGGTACCCTCCCGGCCCCGACGAGAATCTCGTCCACCACCACCGTCGCTTCCTGGCTGTCGTTCACCAGACGCACGTGCTTCTCGCCGTCGCGGTGGCTGACGCACACGACCTCCGTGTTGAGCCGCACTTCGATGCCATCTCTCCGGAGGGCGTCCGCCAGGATCTCCGCAGCGTCCCGCTCCTCACCGGGGAGGAAGTAGCGTTCCCGGTTGGCGATGATCACCTCGCAGCCCAGTCGGGCGAAGGCCTGCGACAGCTCGCAGCCCAGGGGCCCGCCCCCGATCACCAGCAGTCGCCGGGGGCGCGTGGTCAGGTTGAAGACGGTTTCGTTGGTCAGATAGCCGGCGGCTTCGAGGCCCTCGATGGCTGGGCGGGTGGCGTGCGTGCCCGTGGCGATGACGGCCTTCTGGAACCTGAGCGAGGCGCCGCCGACCTCGACCGTGCGCCGGTCGGCGAACGCGGCTTCGCCCAGGAACACGTCCACACCCATGGCGCGGAACCGCTGGGCCGAGTCGTTGCGGCTGATGTGGGCGCGGAGTCGGCGCATGCGTTCCATGGCCGCGGCGAAATCGGGCTCCGACGGTACCGGCGCGCTCCCGGCGAATCTCGGCGCGTGGCGGAGGTCGGTGTGGAAACGGGCGGCGCGCAGCAGCGCCTTGGACGGGACGCAGCCGAAGTTCAGGCAGTCGCCGCCAAGGAGGTTCCTTTCCACCAGCGCCACCTTGGCGCCGAGGGCGGCGGCACCGGCCGCGGCGACCAGTCCGGCAGTGCCGGCACCGATCACGACGAGGTTGTAGCTGGGGGCGGGCTGCGGGTTGGTCCAATCCGTCGGTCGCGTGTTGGCCAGCAGCTCGGAGTCGTAGGCGTCGTTCGGCAGCAGTGCGGCGCGCGAATCGGTGGAGTCAGTCTTGTTCATCGACTGCTCGATCCCAGCCAGCCGTGGCGGAACCCCGCGCGGCGGAGCCCGGTCACGATGGCCGGACACTCGCGCATCAGGTGCCAGAGAAGCCCCGTGTGATGGTTCTCGATCATCAGGACCACCGGTCCCTGGTCGACCCCGAGGTGCTCCGGGGAAACCCAGCCTGGGTCGGTTCCGTCGCCGGGGTCGAAGCTGGGGTTGAAGCTGGTCAGGAGTCCCTCCTTGCTGAGGCTTGCTGGATACGCCTCTCGGAAGTGCCGGAGCGCCGCCAGGACGGGCTCCGGCGCGAATGGCAAAGAGGCGAGGGCCGCCCAGGGTGCCAGGGTCCCATCATCGGGTCCGAACGGTACCCCGCGGGCCACATAGCCGTAGAACTGCCGCTCGATGCCCCCTTCCAACCGCTGCTGTGAGAAGCCGGGGCCGAGGCCGGCGGTGACGCCCCAGCAGTACTCGCCGTATCCCTTGAAACGCAAGGGATTGCGCATCGCGTACTGCTGCTGGACGGCGGTCGCTTGGCGGCTGTTCTCAAAGTAGTCGGACCGCTTCTCGCGCATGAACGCATCCTGGATGCCGCGAAAGTCAATCCAGACATGCGAGAGCTGGTGCATGAACAGCGGGGACGCGAAGAGGAACTCGATGTCGTAGAGATTCTCCCACTGATAGGTCGCGGTCCACGCGGCGTAGCTCTCTGCGGGCAGTGGGTGCGTCGGTGATCCCAGGCCGAGGATGTAGAGCAGCAGCGCCTCGCTGTAACCCTCCCAGCCATAGCTCTGGAAACCAGCCTCGGGCTTCCACCCCATTCTGACGAGGAGGCCACCTGCGGCCGCCCACGGCCAGTCGATCCGCTCGTAGAGGAACCCGGCGAGCTCCCGGATCTCCGGCTCGTCGTCCGCCGCGGCCGAAAAGTACATCCCGCTGGTCAGCACACCGGCGATCAGGATCGCGGTGTCGATCGTCGACAGCTCGCTCTGCCACATGCGCCGGCCGGTCTGCATGTCGAGGAAGTGGTAGTAGAAGCCCCGATGGCCGGTGGCGTCCGGATCCTCGCTCTGCGGGCTGTCGCGGAAGAACCGCAGCGCGGTCAGCGTGCGAGCGGCGGCCTCGCGACGAGGGAGGAAGCCACGCTCCGCGCCGACGACGTAGGCGGCGAGGCCGAGCCCGGTGGCGGCGATGCTGCACGGAGAGCCTTGCCGCGAGCTGTCGGCGATCAACCCGTTGCCCGGGTTCGCGGCGCGGAGGAAGTAGCCGACGGTGTCCCGCTGAAGTGTCTCGAGATCTTCCAGGATCGGTGGCGGCTCCCTCAGCCGGATCACGCGACGCCCTCGAGCCATGCCGGCAGCTCGTAGTCAAGGAGATCGCTGATCCGTTCGATCGTCAAGTCCGGCGTCGGATAGGTCGCCACGTCCGGGTCGTGCGCGTAGTGTCCCTGCCGGGGGAAGACGGTCGCCAGACGCGCGCCCCAGATGTCCTTGACGGCCGTGAGGATCCGGACCTTGTCGTCGACGAGGACATAGCGTGCGGCGGGAAAGCGCTCCCCGACAGCGTCCAGCTGTCGTTCCTTGTGGATGTAGATCAGCACGCGGCCTTCGACGGCGTTGAACAGCCCGGGTCGTTCGACCTTGCGCGGCTGGAAGACGACGTCGCCATCGGTGAGGATGACTAGCGGTCCCCACCGACCCAGATGTTCCACCACGTCGAGAGCTCCCGGATACAGCCGGTCCGCAAACGGGCAAGTCACCTGGAAAGACGAGAGGCGGAGAACGTCGGGATCGCGCAGTACCGTTCCTGGCAATCCGCTCCCAACTCCCGGGTAAGGTAGCTCCTGAGCTCGGTCGTGACCTGGTCGTTGTCGAGCAGGGTGTTGTCGACGTCGAGGAGGAACACGACCCGGTTGCCGGTCCTGGTGGAGGGCGTCATCGGGCCCTCGCGGTGGGCGAGCAGCGAATCGCGTCTGCTGGTGCCATGTCTTCAATGGCCTCCTTGGTATCGCCATGTTAGGCCTTTGCTGTCTGACTTGGTTGGGTTCCGGGCGCCCACTCCCTCTCCGCTGCACGGCCCGCCGGACGGATGGGACGACGGCAGGCGGACGAGCCTGCTGTCGCCAAAAGGGGTGGGAATCTGAAACCTCGTGGGGAATGTGAGCGCAGACAATCGACCGTATTGATGGGAATTGAGCGGGGGAGGTGTCATCCCTTTGGGCGATATCTTGTTTGCTTGCGTCGGCGCACAATTCCTGATGCCTATCTCAGGGTGACATGTAGTGAAACCACACCTACCAGGGGAGAATGCCGATGAAAGCCAGTACCAAGAATGCGGCCAAGGGCAGGCTTCACGAGGTGAAAGGCAAGCTCAAGGAGAAGGCCGGCCGGCTCACCGCAAATCGTGAATTGGAAGTTGAGGGCACCATGGAGAAAGTCACCGGCAAGGTTCAACAGGTGGTCGGCAAGGTCGAGAAGGTGGTCGGGAAGTAATCGAATGTGCGGGCGCACTGCGTGACGACGGCGGTGCTCACGCGAAAAGGTACACAGCTGCCGTAGGGGCCGAGCTTGCCCGGCACCGTGTACCAGATCTGGATTTGGGACGGGGTATGCCGAGGCTCTCGCCTCGGGCTTAGGCCTGGAGAGGTGGCTCTCGCCACCCCTGCTCCGATGCCCCAGCCGCGTCAGCGGCTTCCCATCGCCGAGCCCTGGGCGAAAGCCCAGGGATCGCAAACCCCTGCTCCGATGACTCAGCCGCGTCAGCGGCTTCCCATCGCCGAGCCCTGGGCGAAAGCCCAGGGATCGCCACCCCTGCTCCGATGCCCCAGCCGCGTCAGCGGCTTCCCATCGCCGAGCCCTGGGCGAAAGCCCAGGGATCGCAAACCCTGCTCCGATGCCCCAGCCGCGTCAGCGGCTTCCCATCGCCGAGCCCTGGGCGAAAGCCCAGGGACAGCACCAATCCGAACCGACACCGGAGTCATCCCGAGCGGCGTAGCGGCGAGGGATCTTGCCGGCTGACGAACGACCTCCGCGTGAGTCCGCGACTAAAGCCGCGGCTCGCCGACCAGCCGCCGAAGCGGGCTCCCAGGCAAGTTCAGGCTACCCCCCCTCATGTCGTGCTCTTCACCTCCATGTGGCGTCCTACGTGCGCCACCACGAAGCGCGACTCGGCCGGTGCCCGCGACGTGAAGTAGATCCGCAGGCAATGCCGCGGGTCGTAGCTGGTGCCAAGCACGATATGCTCGGTGGCGTCCACCGTGCCACCGTCGGGCAGTGTGACCACGTACTGCTGCATCATTCGGGCGGAGGTGCTGTCGGACACACCACGTCGATAGTCCACGCCCAGTTCGCGGAACGCTTCTCTGAGCGCGGTACCGAGCGTGCCGGCCTGGCGCCGTCGGGCAACCAGCGCCATCGCGTCGAGCACCGCGGCCACCCGGTCGACATCCTGGTAGGGGCTGGCCTCCGCGCTGGCGATCGCCTTGTCGAGAATCAGCAGCACATCGCTGTGGGTGACCGCAACCTGGCGCACCACCTCGGATAGCGCGACCGTCTCTTCGCCTGCGAAGCCGGTCCCTTCCTCCGGCGGTTCCGCGTTGGCGTCCGCTTCATCGGGGGGCTCTTGCGGCGCCAGCCGCGACCGCAGCCAGCGTTCCAGATCACCGATCCGCCGCTCCAGCCCGCCAGCGGTGGCACCCCGGACGGTATCGGTCGTCCGGATCCCGGCGACTTCATCCAGGAGCCGAGTGGTCACGACGGTCAGTTTCTCCACCGCGTTGAGCACGTCCCCCAACCGGTGTTCGAGCGCGGCGATGGCCCGGGTGGCGCGGGCGTTCGCGGGGATCGGAGTGGGAGCGTCCTCTGCCCGGCGAGCGGGAGGCGTGGTGGTCGCTGCCTCCGGCGCGGTGGCGGGGACCGGGGCAGGGGGTCGGGACGGTTCGGGCGCAGGGGCGGTCACCGCGGGCGGTTCCCGCAGCGTGGCGACTCCGTCGGGGTCGCGGGTCAGACTCCTGAGCGCCAGCGCCAGGGAGCCCCGGAACTGGGCCCGCACCACCGGATCACTCACTCGTTCGCCGATCAGGAGCGGGTGCCGATGGGGGGCATCGGCGCAGGAAAAGTCGGTGAGATAGGCCCGCATGGCACCCCAATAGCACGAAAGCCGCTTGTCGCCCAGGGCGTCGGTCAGCCGGAAGGTGGTTGGGTGACGATCGACCACGTACAGATGCGCCAGTCCCAGCAGTTCCTCGGCTGCCTCGCCTGGCGGGATGAGGTAGGCGCCGGTCTCCGTCGGCGCCAGGACCACGACCGGCAGGGTCCGCGCTTCACCCAGGAGCGTCCGACCCACGAAGTCGTCAATGTCGGCATCGTGCAGCAGGTGCGGCTCACCATTGACGCCGCCAAATGTCAGTCGGGCCACCTGCTGGAGATCCCGCAGGAATTGGGGGTGTGCCTGGCCCGCCAGCACTGGTCCGAGTTCGGGGGGGAGGCCACCAGGGATCCCGACACGGACCGTGAGCTGGGTAATCCCCGGAAGCTCATTGAGGACCAGGTGTGAGGTCAGGGCAAGGCCGAGCTGGACCGGATGAGGATGGCGCCAGACCAGCTCGCCGATCCAGCGGTCGGGGCCGGTGGCCACCTGCCAGTGGCGGCCGTGGAAACGGCCAAAGTCTTCGGTGCTTTCGTGGTCCCGAGTCAGCAGCCGATAGCCCGGATTGGCACGGGCTCCCGCCTGGTTCAGGACATCGAGGAACTGGCTGGTGGCGGAACTCCCCAGACGTGGCGCGAGCCGGAAGGTGGCGGCGAAGAGCAGCTCATGCGGCAGGCTCGGCGGAGTCAGGCCGGCGGTGGCGGCTTCGGAGAACAGGGCCCGTGCCGCGCCGACGATGCGGATCCCGGAGGCAGTGATCAACTCCTCGCGTCCAGGATGCGAATCTCCAGTTGGCGGCACACCGGCTCCCAGGCGAAAGGGTCAAGACGAAGGATAATGCGGCTGGGGGCAAAGATCGCCGAATTTCGGGCCAGGCGCGTCCGGCCTGATGAGCCCTCGATAGCGCAGGGGCCGGGCCTGCCCAGCCCGCTGATTCGGAGCTTCCCATCCATCGGAGTCATCCCGAGCCATGGATGAGGAGCTCCACATTCATTGGAGTCATCCCGAGCCGCGCAGCGGAGAGGGATCTTACCAACGCGTGGCAAGACCTTGAGCGACAGGGTCGAGCCAGGCCCCCCGTCGAGAAGATCCCTCTCCCCCCTCGCGTTGCTCGGGGGCCTCGGGATGACTCCGATGCTGGGACCGTCTCCCCCCCAGAAAAGCGTCCACGAAATAGTCACCGAGTGTCCACTTTCTCGGATACTTTGGACACCTTTGTGTCCAGCAGGGTAGACGAGGTTGGTCCGACCCCTCAAGGTGACTGGTCCGTTCCGACGCTTGGACGCACCCGCCCTGACCCTCACTTCTTTCCCGCGCCGGTCGGCGTTGACACCGATGCTGCCAACGCCCGCGCAGCACCTGCGTGGCACGGCGCAGAACAGGGACCTGTCCGCCATAGTGGGTCAAATGCATGCTCAGAGCAAGGCCGTGGCAGCGCCACGCCTGGTGCATGCGCTTGTCAGCCGGCGCGTGTTCCGAGCCATCGCTTGAGTGACTGCTGGCTCTCGGTGGAGGCGTAGCCTGCGAGCAAGCTTGTGATGCTGATATCCTCGTCGAGGTCGGGCCAGTGAATGCCTTCGCCACGCCCGACGAGACGCCAGTTGGACCGTTCGACCGGACTGCCGGCCAAGAGCCGGGGGAACCAAGCCAGGGGAACGGAAAGCACCCGTGCGTCGAGCAGCTCGACGACCAGCAGGTCCTCGGTAATCTGGACAGCCTGTGCCCAAGGTGGGCGAAGTTCAATCGGTGAAGTAGTCATTCCACGCTCGCAGCAAGAGTTCCCGATTGGTGGTCACCAGCCCTTCGATCAGTCGCAATTCCTTGGCGCCGTAGCCGCCACTATCCGCAAGGCGCACGGGGTCGAGTCAGAACTTTCCGGCATTGGCGTCACGTTCGATGGGGACGTGGGCCGGCTCATGCCCATCGGCGGAGTAGAAGAAGAACCGATAGGGGCCATGGCGAAAGACTGTCGGCATGGGGTAAGTCTAAAGTTGACGCCAGCGGAGGCGGCACGCTGGAGAGTCGTCGGTAGGAACACGGTCGGAATGCGTTGATGGAGGTTATTAGGGGTGACCGCGAGGCACGGAGTCACCGCGTCCGCCGAACGACCTGCGGTTCTGCGGCAGGGCCTGGTACGACCACCGCCGAACTGCGAAGCTACGGCCCGGGAGCGGCCGCCGTCAGCCCTACCCGCAGCAAGCGCTTGTCAGCCGGCTATCGCCCGAGGATCACATCAATTCCATGAAGCACTTGGGCGACCTGTTTGGGCACGAGTCGTCCAACTCGGTCAGTCAAAAACTCTCGATCGATGGAAGTGATCTGTGATCCATTGGCAACGGAGTCCTTGGGCAAACCAGTCGCCTTGGCTGAAAGCAAAGTGCTGCCTGGTGCGTCCGCCCAGGTCAGGTTGCTCGTAAGGGGAACACATACGACGGTCGCAAGGCGACTCCGATTCAAGGAATTCCCCTGAACCACCACGACAGGGCGCCGAAAGCCCGGACCGGATCCGGCAGGCTCGGGGAGCTCGGCCCACCACACCTCGCCTTGGGCGATCTCTACCACTCGGTCCGCTCGAAGACTCGGCGCGTCGTCCGCATGCGAAACGGATCGGGCTCGGGCTCGCCGAGATGTTCCATGACCCGATTCATCGCCTCGGTCACCTCGTCGGGGGAGTGTCGCACCAGGTACTCCGTCAGTGCATCGGCGTAGAGCTGGCTGCGGGACTTCCGCGCCCGCTTGGCGAGTTGCTCGGCGGCGCGGAACACGGCGTCAGGAAGGGATACGGCTGTCTTCATACCATCAGTATAACCACGAAGGTCTCACCCGCAACAGTGTCTGGGCAAGTCCGCCCAACGCTCCGGTTCAGCGGCGGCGCGGCGCAGCGGACCGTCCCCCTCTCTGCATGCTGGGCCCCATCAAGTGTCTGCTCCGGCGCTACCTCTCCCCCGCCGTCACAGCCTACGAGATCCTTCGTTGCCCGGCCCCATACATCAGTGGGGGGTGACGGCTCGTGCTTGTTCAGTGGCACGGGACCTCGCACCTGGGTGGCGTTCGCTCACCATGCGAACCAGGAAGTCCTGCCCACCTGTGACGCGTTCCAGATTCTCACCGAACCCGTCCAATCGCTGGCGCATATCATCGAGCTCAGCGTCGATGCGGGTGGTATCCGACTGCCCCGAGAGGAGCGTTTCCAAGGCCCGCATGCGCCTGCTGGTGCGATACCATGCCAATCCGAAAGCCGCGGCGGAGGCGATAGCTCCCACACTCAGCAAAGCATAGAATCTGATGATGCTCTCGATGGTCACAGCTGGGCTCCTTGCCGGTGGAAATCAGACAGCCGCCACACCTCGTCCGTCTGCGCTTCTGCTGCGAACGCTACGCCTTAGTGAGCGGGGTGGTCGCGTTCCGTCAGGAACAATGGAGCGAGCGCCCCGCGTTCGCCACTCCGATCCCCGGCGTTCGGCAGCAGCAAGCGCTCGTTAGCCGCCACCCAGCGCGTGGGGTTTCACTCGGGGCGCGATCGTAAGCGTCGCGCCACGAACGAGGAATCATCACCTTGGTGCGTAAAGATTCGGCCCGCAAGCTGACCATCGGTGAGCGCGGCCCATCCGCGGCCCGTCATCGGATCCATCTCATCCTGACCGTCCCATGTGAATTCAATGGCGATCGCGCCGTCACGTTTGACCCGACGATAGTCGATTGTTCCGCTGACGGCGCCGAACTGGAACTCACCGCGCTGACCTCGCTCCAGCGCAATGTACGCCGGCACCTCCATGTCGAAATAGTCTGCATCGTACGCGTCCATTTGCGTGATGCGCCATTTGCCAAGGAATGCATTGCGCGTGGGAGCGCTCCGTGACGTTGAAATCGGATGAACCTCTCGCAGTTCGTGCGGCCTAGTGTATGGACCTGCGAAGCCAGGCAGCCTAATCCGACAATGCAGCGCAGCACGCCGCATAAACCGGAAAGGCTGCGGAAGCACTGATCTAGGGGAGTCCCACGGATCAAGTCTCCCCGATTCTCCCCGGATTCTGTTGGCTACTGAACCCGGCCCTCCCGATCGGTCGGCAGCATTTCCCGGCATATGCTGCACGCAGCAGCAGGTCGCCGACTTCGGCGGCGAGCCCCAGGCTCTTCGACACCCCGCTCAGCCCACTACAATCCTTGGAGTCCCCCTCCAAATGCCCGGGCCGGACCTATCTATATGCCAATCCTCAGCATCCCGCGTTTTCGCCCGTATCCAGGGTGGAAATACTCGCAGTCGTTCCACCCTGTCTAGGGAACCTCTGCACAAGACGCCATGCAGCCCTGTGGCGTCGGTGCCGTGGAAAACTCTGGTGCTTGGCTCGGACTCGCGGCGTTCGACCGCCTCCCGATCGTGATTCACCGGCTCCCCACGGCG
>Ga0163150_10006293_pt1 | contig 14635 bp, 14 predicted proteins | sample OliLakLV19P2IB_FD_148628 | JGI IMG/M metagenome (GOLD analysis project Ga0163150, IMG submission 148628) | Freshwater microbial mat bacterial communities from Lake Vanda, McMurdo Dry Valleys, Antarctica - Oligotrophic Lake LV.19.P2.IB | ecosystem: Environmental > Aquatic > Freshwater > Lake >...
CTTCATCGTTGGCCGCATTGGCTTTTCCTGCCAGTAGCAACAGCGGTCCGGTCGCTGCGTATGGTGGTGTTCCTGATTTTACTTACTCGGGGCCTGATTCGATTAAAGTTATCGGTTCTCCTGCCACCGACAGTGACAGCGATTCGATCTTTGCGTCGCTCGGTCCCTACATCGGTGTGGGTAGTGTCGTTTTCAACTATTCAAGCGCATCGAACAATTCTTCGACTGCCACCTTCTCACCAACATCATCGGGCACGACTCCTGCCGACTTTGACTTCGAGGCAACCGTGACCTACCACTACGATCTGGTTCCAGAACCTAGCACCTTTGTGCTGCTGGGCCTGGGCGCGGTTGGTATGATCGCATTTGCCCGCCGCCGTATGGCCTAGTTTGCCAGTCGGTTAATACTGAAAGTTCAAAGCGGGCCACCCTCACCGGTGGCCCGCTTTTTTTGTTATTGCATTGCCAGCGCATCAGGGCGGGTCGAACGGTGTTTTCACCGCTAAGGACACGAAGGGACGCAAAGGATAAGGAGTAGCGGGTTTTACGGCGCTCTGCTGAGTTTGTCTCGATGCACCCAGTGCGTTACACTGCCATGGAGCAGGCTCGAAGCCAGCGGGCATTCTTGGCGAACGGTGTCATGGCTTCGTCAAACGGCAGTGTATTGGGCAATTCTTTCTCGAGGAGCGAGCGTCCTGTATGAATAGCAATTGCGGTCCTGAATTCACTCGTTTCTTTGCGCCAATTCTCGTCGCGCTGCGCGAGATAGGAGGCTCCGGCAAGACCTCAGAAATCATCGATCGTAGCCTCGAACTGCTCGGGATTTCAGAAGCGGAGCAAAACGTGGAAATACCAAGTGGCAGCTCGCGCGTACGGAATCAAGTACAGTGGGCGCGCCTTTATTTGGCACGTGGTGGGCTCCTCGATTCGTCCAAACGCGGAGTGTGGCAATTGACCGAACAGGGGGCCACGATCGATTTAGAGTACTTGTTTACCGTGTTTTAGCCGACGCTAGCATCGGTTTTTCCGAGGAATTTGATGCTGACGCCTGCCAACTGGCGTATAAAATCGTCTAATTCTGATATCAATGGTGATTTGAGGCCGGAAAAACAGGGTCCGAAGGCGGTAAACAAGTACGATTTAGATTCGTACGATTGGCGAGCGTTGTTTCGCAATGTTCAACGGCAATTCACCGAAGAACGCCAGAACCGAGATGAAGTCGACGAAGTACCCGAAATTGATTCGGATGATATCTCTACTCCAGCCGAAGGCTATCAAACGACCTTGCTCCAAATTCTGAGAAGTTTGCCTCCAGCCGGATTTGAAAAAATTTGCCAGAGATTGCTCAGGGAGTCCGGCTTTGAGAAGGTTACGGTCACCGGTAAATCCGGCGATGGTGGCATCGACGGAGTTGGAATTCTGCAAATCAACAACTTTGTAAATTTCAGAGTGTTGTTTCAGTGTAAGCGATATTCCGGCTCTGTCTCACCTTCGCAAATACGAGATTTTCGCGGTGCTATGATGGGCCGGGCAGACAAAGGACTGGTCCTTACTACCGGTACATTCACTGTTGAAGCCAAACGTGAGGCAGTCCGCGACGGTGCTCCTCCCATAGAGCTTGTGGACGGCGAGGAACTCGTTCGCTTGTTTGAAAAACAAGAACTCGGGCTAAAGCCGCGAACCACCTACGATGTCGACGAATCCTTTTTCCGGCAGTTTCAGGAATGAGATTGCCGAAATTGATCGACAACTCGTTCGCGTTGTACTGCATTTCAGCTATCAACTCCTCTTTACAATCCTTGCTGTTACGAATAACCAGTCTGCGCCAACCTCCCACCTGCCGTTTCACTATGCAAGTTCCTGAATACATTGAACGGCGCATCCGTCGTCCCATTCCACCGGACTCATGCGTTGTTGATTGCTCAACGCCGGTAGTCTCTTTCGGTGACGCTCACACAGCCACGGTTGCGACGCTTGGCCTCAATCCCAGTCGTGTAGAATTCCTTGACCGCAATGGAAATGAACTTATCGGTCCTAACCGTCGGCTGGCAACACTAACCTCGTTGGGTGCTTCCGACCTTACAAACGCGCCGCTTGAGTCTGTCGCGGAAGTCCTGAGTGACTGCAATTCCTATTTCGAGCGCAATCCATACCGCCAATGGTTTGATCAACTCGAATTGATACTCGATGCCTGTGGTGTCTCATATTACAACGGCTCTGCCTGCCATCTCGATCTCGTCCAATGGGCGACCGATCCAACATGGGGAAGTTTGCGTCCACCCGCATTGCGGAATCGTTTAATAAGTGCCGACTCCCGATTTCTTGTCGAACAATTGTCAAATGAGAACATCCGTTTGCTGCTGGTCAATGGAATGGGTGTCATTCGACAACTTCAGTCCACGGCGCATGCGAGTCTCGATGAGCTGAAGCCGATTGTGGGACTCAGTCGTCAGAACACACGAATATTTATGGGCATGATTGTAGATAGGGTCCGGGTTATTGCATGGAGTACCAATCTTCAGTCATCATTTGGCGTTACAACTGAACTGAGAAATGAAATCGCAAGACGCGCAGCTGAGTTGGTTGACTGACGCTCGTTTGTCATCTCCCCCGAGGGCGAATACTTGTGGCGTTGGGTGCCACTGCTGGCTTGCCCAGCAGTGTGACTTTGAGAAACGGTTGCAGTGCCACTTTCGGTGTAACATCCGCTCGGCTTTCTCCTCCTCTCGCGCAATGCATCAACGCCAAAACCAAGCCATTCGCACCACAAATCATTCGCCGCTTTCCGCGCTTGAAAAAAAGCCAGCACCTGTGCTAGGGTGAACGCTGAAGATCAAGACGAATACCACCTTTGACAATGCGTTGACCTCAACACGCCAAAGGCTTTTCGGCACGGGGACCGTGCCGGCTACATTACAGCAACCTGACTTTGCGGCGCTGCCCATTCCCAATCAAGTTCCCTCCGCAAATGGTCGATGCGCCCTTTTTGCGGCATGTTTTTCTTGCCAGGGAGGGGACGATGCAAAACCTGCTGCGATCGATCGCCCCTCTCGCATGTCTGGCGGTGATTCTATCCCTGCCGCGACCGGCAACTGCCGAAACGCTCAACGAAACGGGAGTTTGGACGGCGCTCTTCGCCAACGGCGAGCTACTGCTTCACCAGGACGCAAAGGGGAACGCAGAGAATCCCTGGCGCTGGTGGTACGATGGTCAGCTCCGCTGGTTCGAGGAGTTTGACGGGTTCGGGCAGACCATTGTTCGACCTGGGATCGGTTACAAAGTGACCGACAAGATGACCCTTTGGGGTGGATATGCCTGGGCTCACATCGAGCCGCTCCACGACCCGCCGATTGACGAGCATCAGTTCTGGCAGCAGATCACGTGGTCGCACAAATTCGATCCGGCCACGTTGGACTTGCGTTCGCGGCTTGAGCAACGATTCAGAGAGGAAGGTGACGACACCGGCTGGCGGTTCCGCCAGATGTTTGCCTATCGTCAGCCACTAGAAGTGACCCCGAGGCTTACATTTGTGATGTGGGACGAAGTCTTCTTTAATCTTAACGATACGGATTGGGGATCGCACAGCGGGTTCGATCAGAATCGTGCATTTGTCGGCCTCGGTTGGAAACCAACACCCGAAACGACGTGGCGCGTGGAAGTTGGCTACCTCAATCAGTTCATCGATCGCGTCGGCCGGGCCAATATGAACAATCACCTGCTCTCGATCAGCCTGTTCTGGAACCCGTAAGGGAGCTGCATTATGCGGTGACGCTAACTATTAGCAGAACCATCCCCCTACCCCGCAGTCACCTTCAGCCCCACAATTCCACCGACGATCAACAGCAGGCAGGCTGCGCGCCATATGGTAATTGGCTCGTTGAACAGAAACACGCTCACGATCGCCGTTCCCGCCGCACCGATTCCGGTCCAGATGGCGTAGCCCGTGCCGATTGGGATCTCGCGAACTGCCTGTGCCAGGCAATAGAAGCTAGCCACCATTATCAAGAGCGTAAACACAGTTGGGATCGGTTTGGTCCAGCCGTCTGTGTATTTCAGGCCGAGTGCCCAAAGCACCTCCAGAACGCCAGCTACCAGCAAATAGATCCAGGCCATATCAAATCCCTTCCTCCGCGAGATAAAACACTTCCCCCGAAATCTGCGACCACAGCGGCCATATTAGCCGTTTACCGTAGTTTGCGGCAGTCCCGGTAGCCTTGTGGCCGCGGCAACGTCACCTTAAAATTACGGGTTTGGAATCGCTGCGGTCATTTATTCAAATCGTGAAGAGGAATGCTGTTGTGCCCGGAACTTGTGTGATTGGATTGCAGTGGGGAGACGAAGCCAAGGGGAAACTGGTCGACCTGCTGACCGAGCAGCACGATATTGTCGTGCGTTATCAAGGGGGTGCCAACGCTGGGCACACGGTCGTCGTCGGTGGCGAGACGTATAAGCTGTCGCTGATCCCGAGTGGTATTTTGAACCCACGCGTGAAGTCGGTCATTACCGGCGGGGTGGTGATCAATCCGCCGAGTGTGCTGGGGGAGATTGAACAGCTTGTCGCACGTGGCGTGCAGGTCAGCGATAATCTGATGATCAGCGACCGTGCGCATGTGATTTTTCCGTGGCACATGCAGGAAGACCGCCAGATGGATGGTGGCGTTTCTGGTGGCGAGGCGATCGGCACCACACAGCGCGGCATTGGCCCATGCTACCGCGATAAGGTTGGCCGCGCTTATGCTATTCGTCTGGGCGATCTGTTCCGGCCAGAATTTCGCGAGCAAGTGGCGCACATTTGCGAGGCCAAGACCAGGTTGTTGGCGGGTTCGACTGTCGCGGCGAACTCGGCCGCACTCAATGCCGAGCAGATTTTCCAAGAGTACAGCGGCTATGCAAAACTGCTGAAGCCGTATGTCGCCGATACAACGGCGTATCTACTGGACGCTGTCGAAAACAATCAGCGACTCTTGTTTGAAGGTGCTCAAGGGGCTCTGTTAGATATCGACCATGGCACGTTCCCTTATGTGACCAGCAGCAACAGCTCGGGCGTCGGTGTCTCCAGTGGATCAGGAATTCCAGGCCGCTGGATCAACAAAGTCATTGGCGTGATCAAGGCGTACAGCACACGTGTCGGGGGCGGGCCATTTCCGACCGAACTGGACAACGAAATCGGCCAGCTTCTGCGCGACCGTGGCAATGAATACGGAACCGTGACGCGACGACCGCGCCGCTGCGGTTGGTTCGATGCAGTCGCCGCACGCTACACGGCCCGACTGAGCGGGGTGGATTCGCTATCGGTCATGCTGCTGGATGTGCTGGGTGCCAGTCCAGAAATCAAGATCTGCACCGCCTACGAAATTAACGGCAAACGTGTGACGCAGTTCCCGAGTCATGTGAATGACCTGCGTGTGGCCAAGCCGATTTATGAAACGATGCCGGGATGGCAGCAAGAGATTACCGAGGTCCGCAACATTGAGGATTTGCCGCAAGGTGCGCGGGACTACTTGAACCGATTGAGCGAAATCATGGAACGCCCGGTGGATGTGGTGTCTGTTGGTCCGGACCGCGAACAGACGATGTTCGCACACCCGATTGAAGAGCTGGCAACGGTAAGATAGTTGCCTTTCACTCCGTGAAAGCGCACCGTCTAGAAATAAAATGTCAACCTGAATATCTAGCGCTATTTCGCGGAGCGAAATGCGACTGTAAGCGACTGTATATTTGTGCCAGAATTATCCGCCACTGCCGAAAGCTCTCTCCACCTGCCGAAGGAAAAATTGCCGCGGCATATTGCCGTGATTATGGATGGCAACGGCCGCTGGGCACAGCGCCAAGGCCTGCCACGGATCGAAGGGCACCGCCGTGGTGTCTCCAGTGTGCGCCGCACCACCGAAGAGTGTGCCCGACTCGGTATCGAGCAGCTCACTCTCTATTGCCTCTCCAGCGAGAACTGGAAGCGCCCCCAGCACGAACTGGACTTTCTGATGCACTTGCTGGAACAGTACATGATCGAAGAGCGCACCACGATTATGAACCAGGGAATCCAGGTCCATGTGATCGGTCGGCGCGAAGGGATCCCAGCGGCGACACTGGCCGAAATGGATAAGACCATCGCCATGACCGCCGGAAATACTGGCATGCGGCTCTGCCTGGCGATTAACTATGGCGGTCGCGCGGAACTTTTGGACGCAGTGCGGCAGATCGCCACTGAGGCTCAGCGCGGGGAGTTGGACCCGGCGTCGCTAACTGAGTCGACCATTGACCAGCATCTGTACACCGCCGGCATGTCGGACCCAGACCTGCTGATTCGCACCGCCGGTGAGCGACGGATCAGCAATTTTCTGCTCTGGCAAATCAGTTATGCGGAGATTTGGATCACTGATCGCTGCTGGCCGGAGTTTGACGAGGCGTGTCTGCACGAGGCACTCATAGATTTTGGCAGCCGCGATCGACGATTCGGCGGATTGAATAGCTAACTCTTAAAGGGCAATCGAAACCATGCTACGCTGGCGATTGCTTCTTGGTGCGATTTTCATAGCGGCCTTGGCGGCGCTATGCTATTTCGATGCCACTACACAGCGCGGCGATACAGCACCGGGGATCTATCTCTTTCCGCTGGCCCTGCTGCTCAGCTTGCTAGCCAGCGGTGAGATGCTGCGATTCTTGCGCGCGGTCAAGATGGCACCCAGCGCTGCGCTAGTCTACCTGGGCAACCTGGCAATTGTCGCCAGTAATGGAATTCCCCTTTATGGATCATCGCTCGGTATCGAATTAGCCGACCCGGCTGCACTCGGAAGACTCGGTTGGCCGTTGATAACACTCACGCTGTCAGTGCTGGTGCTATTTGCCATCGAAATGATTCGCTACCAAAAGCCGGGCCAGAGTACGCTCAACTTGGCGGGTGGTGCGATTTCACTATTGTATGTCGGTGTGCTGCTCAGCTTTGTTGTGCAATTGCGCGCGATCGATCTGGCTGGTTACGACGGTGCACGTTCGATCATTCCGCTGGTCTCGCTGATTGCGATTGTAAAGATCGGGGATATCGGTGCTTACACGCTCGGCCGACTCTTTGGCCGACATAAAATGACGCCGACGCTCAGCCCGGGCAAGACCTGGGAAGGGGCTGGTGGAGCGCTACTATTTGCGTCGATCACTGCGCTAGTAATCGGGTACTTCTGGAGCGGTACTGCAGACAACGCCGCATCGATCGGCCGCTGGATCATTTACGGGCTGCTCATCGGTGCGACGGGAATCGTCGGCGACCTGGCCGAGTCACTTCTTAAACGTGACACCGGGTTCAAAGACTCCAGCAGTTGGATGCCCGGCTTTGGAGGGATCTTGGACCTACTAGACTCAATCCTGTTCACCGCCCCGGTGGCGTATTTGTGTTGGGTGATGGGATTGGTGGGATGAAAAGGATTGCGAATCATCACTGAACGTCCCTTTCAGGGCCGAGGAGTCGATTGCCTTGTAACCCGGGGTTCCGCCGCTGCGCGGCTCCACCCACGGGCTGACAGAGACGACCCTTCGAGTCTGACACTTGGCACCCACGGCTTTTCCGAATGCACGGCCTCTAATGACAACCGCATAGGCTTCAACCTTCAGCTTGGTTCGAGCAAATCGCCACAAGCACAATCACAACAACACCTTACAACCTATGCCATTTGGCACAGTGCACGTTTGCTCACGAATCGGGTATAGTTGAGTATTCGACTTACCCTTTCCGGTCGGCGATCGCCTGGTTTTCAGGCGGTGCCATAGGTGAATGAACGAAAAAAACATCTCGGTCCTCGACTCGAAAACGCTTCTGGCGCTGTTCGGCCCGCGCGACCAATATCTCCGCAAGATTCGTGCGGCGCTAGGGGTTGTGATTTCGGCCCGCGATGATCGCATTCAGATCGAAGGCGAGCCAGCCGCCGTGGCCCAGGCTACCAGCGTAATCGAACAGCTTACGGCGATTGCTCATCGGCATGGCGAGATTAGCCCGCACGATGTGGCCAAGGTACTATCTGGTGTGACCGGTCAGCCACTTGCCGATCAGCATGCACCGATCGATGGATTGTCCGCCGGTCGCATGGTCAAGCCGCGTACCGCCGGTCAGGCTGAATACGTGCAAGCCATCACCGACAACGATCTGGTGTTTTGTATTGGCCCGGCGGGAACCGGCAAGACGTATCTGGCGGTCGCGCTGGCAGTGGCAGCATTGCGACAGGAGCGCATTCGCAAGATCGTGCTAGTTCGCCCTGCCGTTGAAGCGGGCGAAAGCCTCGGCTTTTTGCCAGGTGATTTGCAGGCCAAGATCAATCCTTATCTGCGCCCGTTGCTGGACGCTTTGCGCGAGATGATGGATTATGAACTGGTCAAGCGGCTCAAGGATCAAGACGTTATCGAGATGATTCCGCTGGCCTACATGCGTGGACGGACTTTGAACGATGCTTTCATCATTTTGGACGAAGCACAGAACACCACCGTCGCACAGATGAAGATGTTCCTGACACGTATGGGACAAAACAGCAAGATTGTCGTCTCGGGCGATACTACGCAAGTCGACCTGCCAGCACATACCAAGAGCGGCCTGATCGACGGACTGGGTCGTTTGCGCGGCATACCCGGCTATTGTGAAGTGAAGCTCGGCAAGGCGGATATTGTCCGACACCCGTTGGTACAAAAAATTGTGGAAGCTTATGAAGAGGATGACGACGCATCGAGTCGGCGGCGGAGGTCGTAAAACGGTCATCATCGCAAACCGAATATGCAGTTTTCAAGAATCTGTTTAAACACCCTTTAGCCCCCTGATTTCTGCCGATGTCCACCAGTGGACAACGTCGAACACGCATTGAACGTGTAGCTGCCTTGGAGCTCCCTCCGAATCTGTGGGAGCGTCTGGTGGAGCGCGTCCAACATGCCGATGTCTGGGTTCGCCTAAGCATTTGTGCGGTGGCCGCATTCTTGATGTTAATCATCATCGGCGGCTGGGATCCTCCGTTTATCTATCGAGCTGGGTACTCTCCATCGCGCGATATTGTCTGCCGCACGACGTTTTCGGTGCCAAACGACGAGCAGACAAAAGCTGCCCGCGAACGAGCGCAGAATCAGGTGCGGTATGTCTATATCCACGACGCGAAGCAGTTAGAGCAATTGCGAGACAAGTTGTTTACGACTATGTCTCAGATTAGCGCAGCGGCAACGATGGCGGATCTGCCACCGGACATGATGCCGTCGTTCACTTCGCCCCCCATGACTAATGTTGAGGCCCCGACGAAGGAGCAGCTTGAGGAAGACTTTAAAAAGCTTCGCGAGTTGGTCGACACCAAGGAAAAGATGGCCAACTTTGAAAAGAAGCTGACCAGTGCTTTTACGGACATTGTAAAAAACGGCATCGGCACGCCGCAAAAACTAAAGGCCGAACCGATCGGCGGCCGCGACGAAATCCAAGGCGATCAGACAAAGATCGAAACGCATCCGCCTGGCGACTCGAAATTTCCACTGGTCGTGAATATCCCTGAAATTCTGCCGGATGCAGCAGCCTCGCATCTGTTGGGCCAACTCAAGACCGAATTTGGTGCCGATCAAGGACAACTCCTTTACTACTGGATCAAGCCAAAATTGCCGGCGTCCACCATCACTCTGGACGAACCGGCAACATTGGAAGCGCGCGAAAACGCTGCCGCCAAGGTCGAACCGATTTTGACTCTCTACAAGGCTGGTGAGGCGGACCTGGCACCGGGCAATGTGCCTTTGGATCAGGAAAAAATCAAACTGCTGCGCACCGAATACGAAGCCGAAAAAGCGGAACGTAATTGGAAAACACGTCTGTTCCGTTCGTTATCTGTGCTCGGAATGTTTGTCGCGCTATATACCCTCAGCGGATTCTACATTTTCTTCCGCGACCGTCGCCTGCTGCTGAATCTCCGCAAATTCAGTAGCCTGATTCTACTGTTCGCTGGAGCCATTGCCCTCTCGCGACTGGCCAGTGGAGACAGCCTGCGCGCCGCCGAGTTGATTCCGGTGCTGCTGTTCGGCATGACCGTCGGCATCGCCTACCATCAAGAACTGGCACTGCTGCTCACCGCTGCACTCAGTCTGGTCATAGTTGTTGCCCTTGGACAGAATCTGACCGACTACGTCATCTTGCTCAGCGCCGCCGCCACTTCAATCTTGCTGCTGGGGCGAATTCGCACGCGAACGCGCCTGCTTTACGTCGGTCTGGTCGCCGGGGCTGTCACCGCACTGACCGCGATCGGCATGGGAGTCGTCAGCAATCAACCGTTCGATCAGTACCTGGTGCATGTCGCTTTGGTCGACGCGGGCTGGGTCATCATCGCCGGCATCCTGATGACCGGGCTTTTGCCGTATGTCGAACGCCTGTTCGATGTCATGACCGACCTGCGACTGCTGGAGATTGGCGATCCGTCGCATCCATTGTTGCAAGAGTTGGTTCGCCGAGCGCCCGGCACGTACAACCACTCGATCAATGTCGCTTCACTGGCCGAAGCGGCTGCTGAGTCGATCGGTGCCCGTGGGTTGCTGGTGCGAGTCGGAGCCTATTTTCACGACATCGGCAAGATGCTCAAGCCGGGCTACTTTGTCGAAAATCAGGGTGGTGAAGGGAACCGGCACGATACGCTGATGCCGGCCATGAGCACGCTAATTATCATTGCTCACATTAAGGATGGGGCTGACCTTGGCCGCCAGCATAAACTGCCGCAGCCGCTGATCGACTTTATTCAGCAGCACCACGGGACCACGCTGGTTGAGTACTTCTTCCGCCGCGCCAATCAACAAAGCGAAGCGGATCCGAACGGCAGCGAAGTCGACGAAAGCTTGTTCCGCTATCCCGGCCCAAAACCACAGACCAAGGAAGCCGCAGTCCTGATGGTGGCCGACGCAGCCGAAAGCGCTAGTCGATCGCTGGTCGATCCAACTCCATCCCGGTTGGAAAGCCTGGTCCACGAACTGGCCATGAAACGCCTGATTGACGGGCAATTCGACGACTGCGGTCTGACCTTGCAAGAATTGAACGCAATCGAAGACAGCCTGGTCAAATCGTTGATCGCCGTCTATCACGGCCGAGTGAAGTATCCTGACCAACGGACCGCCTAATGCTTTGTGACATTTTGCTTTACCGTGTGCAACTGGCTCCGCCAGTGCTATGAAGATGTCTTACTTTCAAGCGATTCACACTGGCACAGCCAGTGGCACACAAACCCTCAAATTAGAGCAACCATGTTTCGGATCGAATTGACTAACGAGCAATCGCTTTTGACCGTCGACGAAGCGCAGTTGCGCGCCGCAGTCGAGGCGATTCTCGCTGGCGAAGGGATCCCTGCTGCGACGATTTCTATTGCCGTGGTCGATGACGCCACAATTCACCGCATCAATCGAGAATTCCTGCAGCACGACTATCCGACCGATGTGATCAGCTTTGTGCTTGACCATACGCCGGATCTGCTCGAAGGCGAAATTGTCGTCAGTGCCCAGACTGCGATCCAACAGGCCGAACAATACGGCTGGCCTGCCAGCAATGAATTGCTGCTATACGTTATTCACGGAGCGCTTCATTTGGTCGGATACGATGATCTTTCGCCACTTGATCTCCGCGAGATGCGCAGTCGGGAGCAGCACTACCTGGCGCTGTGGGGTTTAGAGGCCAAATATGCCGATGAAACATTCCCAGCCAGCGCCGACAATTCAGCGACGCTGCCCGAGCCGATACTGCAGGGAGGCCGGCGATCGTGAGTATTCTGCTAGTGGGCCTACTAACTGTATTGGCCGTGGTGCTGGCGGCATTTGCGTCGGCAGCGGTCAAATCGCTGCAAGAGTACTCGCACAACAAGCTCGAGGAAATCTGCCGCCAGCGCAATCAGGCCGCGCTTTTCGACCAGATCCTGCGCCGACACGATGCGGTGAAACTCTCGGCCGAAAGCATACGGGTTCTCTTCACCGCCTCGTCGGTGGCGTTGCTTATGAATTGGCTTGAGGCCGCCTGGAGCTGGGACCAACTCCCTTTCCCTCAAGGCCTGCTGCTCGACATGCTCTGGCTGGCCGGTTTCATCCTGCTGCTGTGGCTGGCCTTGATTTGGGTTCCCAACGCCGTAGTCAAGGTCTATGCCGAACGTGTTCTGCTTTGGTCCTGGCCAACGCTAAATATCCTTTCGCGTCTGACCATCCCTAGCGCCTGGGGAGCAAAGACCACCGAGCGGATGCTCCGCTGGTTCTTTGGATGGACCGAGAATGGCAACAGCGCCGAGGAAGTGCTGGAAGACGAGCTACTGTCGATCGTCAGCGAAGGGCACCGCGATGGACTGATTGAAGAGGATGCTCGCGAAATGATCGAAAGCGTCATGGAGTTATCCGAAGTACCGGTGGCTCAGATCATGACCCCACGAATTTACATGGTCTCCATGTCCGTCGATCTGCCGTGGGAAGAGGCGGTCCAATTCGCCGTCGAAGTCGGGCACTCGCGCATTCCCGTGTACGGCAAATCGCGCGACGACATCGTGGGCATTCTGCATGCCAAGGATCTGCTGGCTGAACTAGCCCGAAAAGATAGCCTGCCGCGCTCGATCAGCGAGATCTTGCGCAAGGCGTTCTTTGTTCCCGAATCCAAAAAAGTTAGCGAATTGCTCCCTGAGTTCCAACTCAGCCGCAACCATATGGCGATTGTGCTGGACGAATTTGGCGGTGTGTCGGGGGTGGTCACCATCGAAGACGCCATTGAGGAAATCGTTGGCGAAATCGCCGACGAATACGACGAGGCCCTGGTCGACGGTATCAAATGCTACAGTGATACCTCTTGCGAAGCGCTGGCGCGAGTGCGGATTGAAGAAATCAATCAGCGTCTGGGGCTGTCACTGCCGGATGACAATGAGTTCGACACCATTGGCGGTTTTGTGTTCCACAGTCTGGGTCGCATTCCCAAAGTGGGCGAAGAGCTGGTGCGCGACGACGTTCGCATTCGCGTATTGGATGCCTCGCGTAGCCGAATTGACCGCGTCGCTATCGAGGTCCTGCGACCAAGCAACCAGCCCAGCGGCTCGGTAGAGGTCGGCAATAGCGAGTGATTGCAAACGCTGGTGCCAGCTAAACGGTGCTCTAGGTCGAACTGAGCCTGTGTTTATTGAGAAGGCGGTCCGCGTTCCTTGCTCTCGCCGGATTCCTCTCCTTCCTTAAGTAGGGTCGGCGGACGTGAGTATCCCGATTTTCCGAAGCCAATCTTCTCGTGATTTGGGGCAACGGGCTAAATCCAGAATAAAAGCCGCGTTGACTCTCAGGTCATTCTTAATATGTGGAACCAGGATATCCTTCTTGGAAGAACGACGTAGACCGGTAATGGCGACGATCTCATCGTTATGATAGATAGCAAACATTGGGTGGACATCGTTTTTCTCGGTTACATCAACGGCGCACAGCTTCTTCAAAGCTTTTGTCGCGACCTCTTGTGTTAAGGGATTGCCACCCATCCTAGATTTTCGCAATATGCTTTCGGAGAGTTGCTAATTGCTGCCGCGGGCGAGTTCCCAGTTCTTGCTCCCGGTTCACAAACAGACGGTAGCTAGACGCCAGCATCTCCTTCAACATTTCGACTGCTTCAATTTGGCTATCACCGCTCGCATTGATATTCGCGTCGAAGAATGTTGCCACAAACGCGCCTTCATCTTCCTGAACGACCGCCAGGATCTCCTTAATAACAACCAGTTGGTCGTCATTGAGACTCTGAATGGGAATGGTGATTGGCCCATTCGCGATTTGATGTTGAATCGCCACAATCGTGGATTCAAGTGCAGCGATTTTTTCGTTCGTTGTTTCCATGGTCTTCCAAGTACAAAAAGTCCGCACATTTGACGTTCCGCCAAAACAGCGTTTGCCCTAATTTCAGGATAGGTTAGCGATGGCCTAGAATCAATTGCAATGCGTGTGTTGACTGATTTCTGGAGCGAATTTCTGTCCGGCCTGACTGTGGACCATTTTGGACTAGAGATGCAAGAACCAGCATGCCGCTAGCACTTGCTTCGCTATAATACGGCAGCGAAAATACTTCCGCCAATAAGCTGGCCTAGCCCCGGCCGCAGTCGGATCGTTTTACTTTGTTCCGCTTTGCCAGTATGACCCCCGAAAAAGCCACCGCTATCGTTCTCAAAGTCATCGAATTCAGCGAGACCAGTGCTATCGTCACCCTCTTCTCGCGGGAATTTGGCAAACTGAGCGGAATGGCGAAGGGCGCTCGCCGGCCAAAGGGACCTTTTGAGTCTGCCCTTGACCTGTTAGGGGAGTGTCGAATACTCTTCCTCCGCAAATCAACCGGAGCGCTCGACCTCCTGACCGAGGCCAGGCTGGAAAAGCGATTCCGACCCCGCGGTCGTAATTTAGCTAGTCTTTACGCGGGCTATTACATTGCCGAACTACTTATCGAGCTGACGGACGATTACGATCCGCATCCTGACCTGTACGATGCGGCGGTTTCTGCCTTGGCAGAACTGGCCAGCGATCGTTCGGTCAGTGCGACCGTATTGCGGTTTGAATTGGCGGCGCTGCGATTACTTGGACATTTGCCATCGTTCGATGCCTGTGCCGAGTGTGGCAAGACGTTGCCGCTGGCCAATCGCGTCACGTTTGGTCTGTTGGCCGGAGGAGTACT
>Ga0163150_10006294_pt1 | contig 14634 bp, 8 predicted proteins | sample OliLakLV19P2IB_FD_148628 | JGI IMG/M metagenome (GOLD analysis project Ga0163150, IMG submission 148628) | Freshwater microbial mat bacterial communities from Lake Vanda, McMurdo Dry Valleys, Antarctica - Oligotrophic Lake LV.19.P2.IB | ecosystem: Environmental > Aquatic > Freshwater > Lake >...
CCTCAGATAATAAAAACTACTACAGACAAACGTATCCATCGTGTCGTACTCAGGTGTCCATCCTTTACCGAAAATCTTCTCGGTTCTGTTTTTAAATTCTTTTGAGTGCCTGAGTGGAGATTCTCCCGTTGGTTTAAATTCGACATCCGTCGGGAGTGTCCACGGCAAGTGCTTCTCGGGAATAGGATGTGCATTTCCTTCTGGATCATAGACAATCGGGATCGGTGCGCCCCAATACCGCTGACGACTAACGAGCCAGTCACGAAGACGGAAGTTGGTTACTCCTTTTCCTTTCTTGTTTTTCAGCAACCATTCAATCATTTGCTTCTTGGCATCAGGAGTCGAAAGCCCGTTTAAGAAATCCGAATTCACGGACTCCCCTTCTCCGGTAAATGGCTTCTCTGTTGCACTTTTCACCACTTCTTTGATCGGAAGATCAAACGCCTTCGCAAATTCATGATCACGTTCATCGTGTGCAGGAACAGCCATAATGGCGCCCGTGCCGTAGTTTGTGAGAACGTAATCTGCAATCCAGATCGGTACTTTATCATTCGTCACTGGATGCAACGCGTATGCACCAGTGAATTCCCCTGTCTTCGTCTCTTGTAGTTCTTTGCGTTCCAGCTCAGTCTTTTTCGCAGCTTTTTGAATGTACGCATCAATGCTTTTCTTGTGATCAGCCGTGACGATTTTTTCTACAAGTTCATGCTCTGGTGCCAGCACCAAGTACGTCGCTCCGAAGAGTGTGTCGGGGCGAGTGGTAAACACTCGAATTGATTCATGTAGTTGCGAAAGAACTCGACCGTCATCAGAAAAATCGGATTCTGAAGGATTCTTTTGAATGTACTCAAGAACTTCTCTGTATTGCTTTTCAGACTTCACTTCCTCATAGTGATTCTTTTCTCCCCAGAGATGACCACGTTCTGGATCAAAAGCTTGTAAAAAGATACGTGCACTCGCACCCTTTAGTTTTTTAAGAATATCGTTTTCAAGATGTCGAGATTTCTCAAACGAGAGAAGTACATGCACATGATCGGGCATTGCACTGGCTTCATGGATAACAATGTCATGTGTGATAGCCACTTCAGAAAGTGTCCGAAGAATGGCTTTTGCTTCTTCCTTTTCTCCAAATGCAGACTCGCGGAATTTGGGGATGAAACTGACATGCACTGTTCTGTTCACCCCCGAATTAGGGATGCCCCAATTGTTCACCCCCGAATTAGGGATGCCCCAATTGTTCACCCCCGAATTAGGGATGCCCCAATTGTTCACCCCCGAATTAGGGATGCCCCAATTGTTCACCCCCGAATTAATTCGGGGGTGAACAGAAAGGGAAGCAATTCCAATGTTCTTCTCAACTTCAAATTCAATCTCAGCCCCTTCAGATTTTCCGATCCAGTTCTGTTGCATGAGCTTCGTCTTCTCTGGCCAATCCAGAGTGTCTAGCCCGCTCAAAAGATCTTCTGCATACTTTGTGATCTTCCAGTACCACTGTTCGAGTGGCTTTTGGATGACCGTTGTTCCACAGCGTTCACACGCACCATCTTGCGCTTGCTCATTCGCTAGAACCGTCTGGCAACTAGTGCAGTAGTTTACGTTCCCAAGTTTTTTGTACGCGAGATTGTTCTTATGCATCTGCAGGAACAGCCACTGCGTCCAGCGGTAGTACTCGGGCTTGCTGGTGTTCAAAGTCTTACTCCAGTCGACCATACAACCGATACGCTTCAGCTGTGCGATCATCGTCTCTACGTTTTTATCAGTAAACGCATCGGGGTGTTCGTTATTTTTTATTGCATGATTTTCTGCGGGCAAACCAAACGCATCGAATCCCATCGGGAAAAAGACATCTTTCCCTTGCATCTTCATAAACCTGCTAAACGTATCTGCAGGAGCGTAGTTGTACCAATGCCCAATATGCAGCTTATCTCCACTCGGATACGGAAACATCACGAGTGAATAGTACGGGTCCTTCGCTTTCTTGAGATCCACGTTGTACACGCCAGCGTCGTTCCAGGCCTTCTGCCATTTCTTCTCTCTTGCTAAGTAGTCGGTGTGTTCAGACATCGGCTGCAGTGTATCTCTCGCGAGAGAAAGCGACAAATAAGATGTGAGGCGACTTCGGGAGTTCTAGGGGTTTGGGACAGATGATTCTCCAGAGAATACTGTGACACAAAATTTATTTCTTTCTCTTTCCACATTTATGAGCAAATATCTTGAGGGTCTTGCAGATGATCCCGCTATTACTGTCTACGAGGCAATCAGTGGCACATTTCTGAAACGTGGTCAATTACTAGAAGAAAATCCAGATGCTGAGACAGTCACACTTGATAGCATTAAGGACATTCGCATATTTAGGGAAATCATGGAATCTAGAAGAAAACTGCAAATTGTCGTGACGTAAACTGATTGTAAAAATAATTGCCTTTGTGACATCGTGCACGGTTGATTATTTTGCGCTCTCACAATGAAAGGTATACAACAGTTTCTCATGAAACGATTGTGCACCTTTCTATCGTGCTTTCTGCAACACTTTTTACAGGCTGTGCGCATGGAAATCAGTTCTCGAATGAGGATTCAGCCCATAAAGATGCGCAAAACTTGATTTCTGCTACACTCTTTTGCGTCATGGCGAAACTCCCAGTCGTTGCGATCATCGGCCGTCCGAATACAGGAAAATCGACACTCTTTAATAGGCTCATTGGTGAGCGTAAGTCGATCGAAAGTGATATTCCCGGAACAACGCGCGATCACATCAGTCATCGAGTGAGTTTCGGTGGCATTCCTGCTTTGCTTCTCGATACTGGAGGCATCGGCGCGAGCAGAGATACAGATTTTGAAGAGAGCGTGGCTGAACAGTCGATGCTCGCTCTCGAACACGCTGATGTTATTCTTTTTACTATTAATGGGAGAGAAGATCGAACAAAAGATGATGAAACCATTATCAAGGCACTCCGAACAAAAAAACGAAAAGATGTCGCAGTGATGGTGCTCATCACGAAAGTAGATACGCCCGGTACGGAACAAGCTGTCCTCGCAGATTTCGCAGATCTTGGCATTGGCGATAGTATCCGAACCATCAGTGCGCCACACCGCCTCGGGATCGTCGCTCTCACAGAAGAGATAGGCGCGGTTCTACGCGAGAGGCACTTCGTCGCAGAGGAGGAACTGAGTGAAGATGAACGCACGGGTCCACCAAAAATAGCGATCATCGGAAAACCGAATGTTGGAAAAAGCTCTATTGTCAATGCGCTGATGTCCGATGAAACGAAGAAGAAATCGCCTCTTGTTGTCTCCAATATCGCAGGAACGACGCGCGATGCGACAGATACTGAAATTACATTCCAAGGGAGGGTCTACACACTCATCGATACGGCAGGAATCAAAAAGAACTCGCAGAGACTCGACGAGCTGGAGCGATTCGCTATGTTTCGTACCATCACAGCAATTGAACGAAGCGATGTTGTGCTCCTCGTACTCGATGCTGGAGAAAAAATCAGTCAACAAGATAAGAGAATCGCTGCACTTGCGATCGAACATGGAAAAGGCCTTATCATTCTACTCAATAAAATTGATCAACTCTCCGGTAAGCAGCGGACTGAGAAAGTAGAGTTGGTCTTTCGTTCAATGCCATTTTGTACGAAGTTCGCGAAGATCATCCCCTGCTCTGCCCATACTCGTGAGGGACTTGTCAAAATTTTCGATGTGATCGATACTGTGCAAAGCAGCAGGACACGGAGAATCAGTGTCAAAGAACTCCGTAATTGGTTCGATAGCTGCATCCATGGTCAACCACTCGGAGCAGTTGCAAAAACAAAGCATCTCACACAAGCCTCGGATATTCCACCGACATTTGTGCTCTTTGTGCGCAATCCCAAAGAAGTAAAAGTGACACAGCTGCGTTACTTAGAAAATAGGCTACGCGAAACATTTGGCTTCGATGGAACACCAATTCGTTGGATCTTGAAGCCAACGCAGAGAGATCAGGACTTCAGCTCCTAGCCTCTTCCTTCATGTAAATCTCGCACTCGACCGTCTTCATGAATGGGGAGCGGGTACCTTTCAATTACTTGCTCGAGAAGCGTAAGGAGCTTCTCTGGATCATCATGCATCACGGTATTGGGAAGCATTTTTCTCTGGCAGAGATCTTCGATGACATGAGGAACTGCATTGCTGATGCCTCCGGAGTTTGTAACAACACCAATCGGTCGACCTTCTTCGTACGCAATCGTCAGCTCATTGAGCGTTCCGATACCACCGCCTACGATCACAATCGCATCGCTAGAGCGAATATTGATGATATCGCGTTCCATGAATCCCATCCCTGTAAAAATAATAATGTCATGACCAGCGGGAGAGAGGTATTCATTGATGTGCTCATACTCCGAGAACGCTGGCGAAATACCAATTGTCTGACCACCTTCTGCTTTTGCAGCGAGCATTGATTCATGTGGAAGGCCAGGGCACGCACCATTGATGAGGATGTAGCCACGCTTCGCAATCGCTCTCCCAAGCTGTCTTGCCTTCTCTATCGCAACTGAATCTTCAATTTGCGGACCACTTGCTGACCCCATCACGCCGATTTTGAGAGTTCGTTTCTTTTCCATAGTGTGGGAATAATTGTAAGTGAAGAGTGACAGTATAAGACCACGAGAGTGCTATGCCGCCACGAGATCGAGGCAGAGCTGATGCAAGATAGGTGAACGAGACACTTCAATCTGATGACAACGATGTGCATCTCGTTGAATCGATGCGACACAGACAGTCAGAAGATCCGCTCGGTCAGCATGCTCAGGAATCGCTTCGCACGCACGCAAGTCTTTTCGTTTGACTGCCCATTCGACAGAGGCAAGAGATGCTTCCAAAGAAGGCTCATCAAGCTCAGCAATTGCACGAGTACGTGGAGTCCTAGAAGCTGGCTTTACATTCTGTAGAATTGACTGAACCGAATGTAGAATTGTTATTGACAACGGTTGTAAGATAGCAACGTTAGATGACGCAGGGTTCTGTTGCAGTACACCGCTCGCAAATGAAGCCGAAGGCGGCACCACTCCAACGAAAAGAAAGAGGGCAATGAGGCCAGTGACAAAGAAAAATCGTTTCATGAATGAGTTAATAAGATGCAAAGAGGCGTGCAAACCAAGCCTCAGCATCAGAAAGCGACACTTCCTTTAGTTCGGCTGAAGAGGTCTCGAACTTTGCCTCCGTAAGAACAATCAAGAATTTGTACAGATCCCCTGTCGTTGTCATTGTATTTCTGGCTTGTAATGGAGAGATTCCAGCTTGACCAGCGAGATACTCTAAAATCTTCTTATGCGCATCTGCAGCAAGATTTCCTGCTTCCTGAGGAGTGATCGCTCCTTGGTTCGCTGCTGACACAAGAAAAGCAGAAGCAAAGAGTTGTGCTGATTCATACAGTGAAAATGGATGCCATGGTGAACGCGCAGACAATCGTTGAAGTTCTGGCGCAAAGGTAAAGAGGGAGAAATTGTAGAGAGTTACTGGAGTTTCGGCGCGTATTGCAATCCTATATAAAAGAAGGATTGATGGACTGAGGCCAAAAATATTCGCGTTGGAGAATTGATTCGCAGTGCCTGCGACAATGACTTTTTTCTGATCTCCTTCAGATCTTGCAGCCCATGGCCAACCAAGAGCAATCTGGAGTGCTCGTTCTACTTTTATTGCACTGACTGGCTCTGAAAGGTTTGCAAGTGCTTGCCCTTTTGGAATACCGAATTCAGTCAATCGATTGGTTCCTGGATGAAGGTAGAGTCGCTCACCTTGGCTATTTGGAATCCAATACTGCATAAGGGTTTGTAAAGATTCATAGAATGGATGTCCCGGTAATACATCTAAAAATGTAAACTGGTTGTACCGGTTCTCATCAATTTGCAAATATGACTTGAGTGGGAGGTACTTTGGTACGAGCGTAAGGAACGTCGGAACAGATTGTATACTGGCACTATGCTCAGAACTCTGAGCTTTTGTAAGGTCAATATGACCTGAGACCAGAGCAGCTTTCATAACAAGTTCTAAGACTTCATCAGGTGTCATGCCACAGGCTTGGCAGAGGATCGTTCGATACTGTAGTGGAATCACTCCTAGTGAATCCAGGACTCCATATGCATTTGCAATGCTATCATCGTCTTTCAGGTCAACAGGTCTCGCTTTACTCGTAAAGGAAACATCTTTTCCGAGGTTCATCGATTCATAGATCGCTTGAATCGCATCCGCACGAGTAATGAAATTGGAATAATCTGTAGTATTGGTTCCTGGCCTTGTCACCGTCACTCCTTTTGCTGCAAGTGCGTAGAGCACTTGCGCATTCGGCGTGAGTGGCTCTCGTTGCAAATCAGTAAATTCTGGCACCTTCAGTGCTTTAAGTTCAGTCAGATCCTTCGCTGGAGTGACACAGAGCAGTCTAGAGAAAAGACGATAGAACTCAGATCGTGTCACGAGAGGCCCCTGTATCGAAGCACTGATTTTTTCTCCGTAAATATCGTAGAGTTGCGCATAGAGATTTGTAAGATCACTCTCGCCTCCAGACGCTACCGAAGTTCCAGGAACGATCTTGAGACAAGGCTTGTATCCTTGTAAATTTGTCAATCTGAATCCGAAATTCACAATGGTTTCAGTATCAGCTTCGACGACTGCAACTCGTTCTTTGGAAGCAAGTTTATAGCGAGTGAGGATTGTGTTTTTCTCTAGAGTAAATGTATATCCTTTTTCATCAGAAGGCGTCAGGAGCAATCGCAGTTCTCCTGAAAGCGGCAAGGTAACGTTCTTGTTAATACTCTTTCCTCTATACGTATGACCGGAGATCGTCACTTTCATGTTTCCTATTCCTCTTCCTCGCTCCCCACCAGATTCTCTGTTGCCATTTTTTTTTGTATCAAAGAACGAATAGAGAGAGGCAGCTCCGTAACCACTTGGAATATCAGTAGGATCATCTGGAATAATAATGTCATTGTTATTTTGCTTATTGCCTTGATTGATCACTCCCCATCCCCATCCTCCACCTGTTTCTTCTTCACCGCCACTGCCTCCGCTACCACCTCCAGAGCCACCGCTGACAGTACAATCTAGGTCAACAGCAAACGTATTCTCTGTTGAGAAGCTTGATGCGCGCAACCCATTGTCGAGCGTGTATACACTCCAGTAATACGTGTCATTACATGGAACATCGTGCAGAACGTATCGACGTGACTGACCATTGCCCATCATTCTCGATGAGTAGAATGGGCTCGCCACTTTACCAGAAATGTAATTATTGGAAGCAGATCCTGTTCCCATCCTCGGCTGATACTGCAAAACTTTCGTTGCAGATTCAGCGTCCGAACCCGAGCCCCATGAGAGAATAATCGTCGTTTGGTTCGTATACACTTTTATAGTAATAGAATCCACAGATGGAACAACGCTTGATCCGCTAAAGTTCTTCGCCGAAAGTGCAACACCAAAATTGCCAAAGTTCACGTCATTATTATTAAAGGTTCCACCCCAGAGGTCAGCTGGCCCACCGTAGACTTCCGTGGTGTCGCTCAGGCTCCAGAACGAAGATGTATTCGCTTTATTGGTAGTCTGTACTGTGCCAGCTTTGACCAATTGCACAGCTGCATCTTTTATCGCGTCATTACCAGATGCTTTTCGCTCAATGTAAACTTCTATTCCCTGCACTGTTGCACCAGTTGCTACTCGAAACTTAAATCCTGTAGCGCGCAAGTACTCAGTTTGCTGAGTCACAGAAAGTCCAGCTGTCACTGCATACGCGTCATCACTTTTGCCTGCATTCGATGTGCTAGACCAAGCGATGGCTCCAGTCCCTGAGTTACTGACAATCGCGGCTCCAGTCGCAGTAGGTGGATACACAGAAGTGTTCGAAAAATTATTCGTAGGAGTTGTAGGTAATGCATTCGCACTTGTGAGAGCTCGTTTATTCAAGTAATGCCTATTGGCTACAGTACCTTTGTTCGCTCGAACGTAGTCGAGGTCTCCATCACCATCGATCTCTCCAAGTGCAATATCTTCAGTATTATCATCTGACTCTGTTGTTGTATATTCTGTGACAAAATCCCCTGCTCCATCATTCAGAAAATAGACAACACCACCATTCATGCCCCCACTTGAGTTTCCGGCAACTACAATATCGAGGTGCCCATCATTGTTGATATCTCCAAGCGCAACCGACTTGATCGCAGCCATCGTCGTCACTATGACTGGTTTTGTTCGAAGCCCTCCACTAGCTGTAGTCGTATTGATATACAGTCTTTGAGAACTATTTGCTGAAACGATATCGACAGTGCCGTCGTTATCGATGTCACCAAGCGCAAGTACTGGAAGTAAATTTCCAGGAGATTTTGAACTTATCGCAGTAAACGAGCCGGTACCACTATTTCGATACACCTTCAAATTCCCTGTTAGATCGATCAATGCAAGATCAATGGAATGATCATTCGTAAATTCGCCGAGTGCGACCGCACTTGCTTCAGAAAAGGTAGAGCGAGCGGGCACTAAATTTCCTGTTCCAGTGTTTAACAGTACGTGACTCCAATCTGCATAGTTTCTCCCTATAACAGCATCTACATCACCATCATTATCGATGTCACCTAACGCTATAGAAGCATAAGGCACTCCACCAACAGGACAGGTCGGTGCGCAAATAACAATAGAAAATCCTGATGAACTATTTGCATAACGATTGTACGCAACTTTAATTGAATCCTCGAACGCGAAGACAATATCCATGTCACCATCGCCATCCATATCCGCTGCATGCATTCCTACAATAGGTTCTGACGTCGCGATTGTAGAATGACGTACAAATGCACCAGTTCCTGAATTCAGATAAAAATCACTTGCAGAATTGTCATTACCAACGACATAGTCCAAATCTCCATCAAGATCGAAGTCAGCCATCACAATTTTTCGTGAATCATTTGTCTGAGTTGTGCTAGAGGAAAGATCAAAGAGATCCCCTGGTACAGCATTAGAAAGCTGAATAAACAGCGTAAGAAGCACAATGCTCAGTAAAAGTGTAATCAATACTTCAAGTGAACCTGGAAGTCTAGGGTGCAACCGTTCCACTTCTGAAAGTGGTGTGGAATTGACTTTCCAAAGATTAGAAACCGCCCACCACTGAGCAAGTGCTACACAAGCCAACATAATGACTCCAAGAACAAAAAGTGGAAAAGCTGGTAAGGGGCCAGTGTGTAAAACGACTTCACAAAGATTTGGGTTCCAGTACAAAACAATGACCAGAACGATCGTCGTGATGCTAAGAACAAGTAAGCCAATGATTGGGATGTTACGACTCTGGAGAAGCACTGGTTTTGGTGTGAATTATTTCTATTTATTATAGCAGAAAATTTGATTTTTATGAAGGCCTTCTTCTTGTAAAGGAATACGCAAGACTACACATCTACTATTGGCTTAAGTAAGCCAATCTACCGGATATACTTTGCTTTATTTACATTGTGCTCGTCATTTGTTATTGCAAAATGGATCATCCCATTAACAGCATGGAGGTAATACCAATACTCTGAAGACGTTGGTCGCAGAGCAGCAATAAACGATGGTTCGCCTGCATTTGCGATAGGAGTTGGAGGGAGTCCCTGTTTCCTTCGCGTGTTGTAAGAATGATCGCTCTCGAGCTCTGCTTTCGTCAGTGGTGCAGTTATTTTTCCAAATTGGTAGCGCGTTGTCGCATCGACGCCGAGTACGACCCTATTGTCTAGCCGCTTCCAGAGTATGCCAGCAATAATCGCGCGTTCTTCATCCTTGCGAGATTCTTCCTCAACAAGGGATGCCATGATGGTGATATCTGAAAGTGATCGTTTGCTCTTTACAATATCTGCTTCGAACTTTCTTACAACACGGCGTCGAAACTCTCCGAGCATTTGTTCTAAGAAAAATTTCGGAACGTATTCGACTGAACTAATGGAGTAGGTTTCTGGAAAGAGGTATCCTTCTAGTTTGGATCCGTATCCACTCTCTTCAGTACCAAAATTCTTCTGTGGCAAAAAATTAAACGTAGAAAAATCGCACGTAAACGCACAGTGAACGATGTCTCCAGGTTTTCCAAGACCTTTGCCAGCCATAATTTGATCGATTTGGGCTACAGTAAGCCCTTCTGGGATTGTGACGCGACTGACTGTGATGCGTCCATCTTCCAGAATATCGAGGATCTCTGAAGCGGATTCCGTTCCAGTAAATTTGTACGCACCAGTTTTAAGAGTCGATGCAGCACCTGTCATTCTTCCATACAAACGAAACGCAACACTCGATCGAATCACCTTCGCCTCCAATAACGCTTCCGTAATCGTAGCCAGAGAGTCACCCGACTGAATGACGACAGTGACAGGGCCCTTTGCAATGGTTCCAACAGGACGGAGTGACCACCACATCCAAAGACTGAAAAACAGGGCAAGCCAGATCAGGAGTTTAAAGAGTCGTTTCATGGTTATTATGCAGCGAGTCCCATTTCACCCATTACTCCTTGCATCTTATCTGCAGAAACTACTTGTGCTTTCTTCATCGCGCGCTTCATCGCATCGAGGGTAAGTGCTGGTATCTGCTCACGTGGAACAGAAGGATCGATGGTTACAGAAACCGGCTCCATGGAAGCCGAAATTACAATAGTCACGCCAGACGCCTCTGCTTCAACGTGAATATTTTTAAGCTCTTTCTGCGCAGCTTTTGCGCGCTTTTGGAAACGAAATGAATTACGAAGTTCGCTGAGAGAAGCCATAGTAAAAGAAGGGTAGCAGGAGATAGAAGAAAGCACAATAGACGCCTTCTAGAGCCGATAGATCTTACTTCTGCGCTGCACTAGTTCATCACGACAAAGGCGGGAAAGAATATCGCGCAGCCATGCATCTTTGCTCTTTTCCCAATCGTTTCGAATAGCCTCACCTATCGCTGAGACTCGCGCACCATCAGGATGACTACGTAGGAACTCAATGATCTTTCCACGCGTCAGTCGTTCCGGGATAAATCGACCGAGAATCAAGGAACCTGGCTCCTTCTTGTTCACTTTTTTTGTTCGTTTTATTTCCTTTCCATACGCCTTGCAAGCCGATTGCATTCCAGGAGAAAAAAGTTCCCACTTCGGATTATTTTTGGTGCATACGAGGGAGCCGAAATCCATAAGCGCACTAAAAAAATCTTTCGCGGTTCTTCTCTTCATCAGAAGCGCTGTATCCATGATGCTCTGTAAGACGTTCGTCAGTTCTGTGTCAGAATGCGCAAACGTTCCATCTGCTTGTTCCGGTCCATAAAAAAATCGATGCACGATGCGCCTGATATTGACGTCTATGCAAGGCGTTGGAATATCGAATGCAAAGTTGAGAAGCGCACCTGCGGTGTAGTCTCCTATTCCTTTAATAGTAACGAGCTCTCCCTGCGTTCGAGGAAATTGCCCGGCAAAGTCATTGTGAATGGTTCTCGCAGCATCACGAAGTCGAAGTGCTCGAGAGTTATAGCCAAGCCCCTTCCACGCTCGTAGTATTTCTGCGTTAGATGCTTTAGAAAGACTTTCTAGATGAGGAAAAGTCTGAATAAATTTTTGGTACAGATCGATGACTCTACTGACCTGTGTTTGCTGCAGCATGATTTCAGAAACAAGAACAAGATACGCTCGGTGGTCATCGTCTTTCTCTACAAGATCACGCCATGGGAGTGTTCGTTTGTTTTGATCGAACCAAGTCCATAGTTCTTCGGCGAAGATGCGAATGCGATCAGCTTGGTTCATGACGACATCGTAGCGGGAGTATGCGTAGAATGTGAAGGTACGACGGCTTTCTTTTTGATCATCATTCCTTCATTTCTGTCGCCTTGTGAACTGTTCGGTTTGATTCCGAACGAACGGAACGTGACAAAGTCCATGTCCGAGGAGCGAAGCCACGTCGTTCGCGAACGACAGTGGCAAGCGACAAGTTTGGACTTTGTAGTGGAGTGAGTGGTTGGAATCATCGAACAGTGAACAGAGCGACGATTTTTGGGAACTTTTTTAAAAAAGTGCCCAAGTAAAAGATGTCAATTCTCTAAAGAAATCACATCGAAGTGAATATACATTACCTACCCTTCTTTCTGCTCCGTACTCTGCACATTCTTCGTAATCCCAATTCGATCTTCAATTTCCTGATCAACAAACGATTTCTTTCGTCCATACTTCATACGACTGTAGTCCCGAATCAAATTTCCAAGTTTTTCATTTTTCTGACTCTGATCCCAAATCGTTGCCATCGAAAATGGTCGCGAAGTTGTATTATTAATATTAAGTTTTGAATAACAATTAAAGTTTGGAATTCCGATGACGTCTTGCTCAGAAAGCACAGGCGCAAATTCTTTCGCCATGTACTCAGCATCCTCAGCACCGATCTTAAAGCTCATGATGGTACCAACGTTACCAAACACCGCGTCGCGCATCTTGGTACTCGCCTGTTCGTAGGCCCCAGTTTTTCCAACAAGCTGGCCAATGTATTGGTGAGCCATGATGAGAGCAAGTTCGTACTTACGAGCTTCTGAGAGAATCGTGGCAAAGGCTTCGGTGATGAAGTTCTGGAATTCATCGACATACAAATAGAAACGACGTCGTTGATCCTGGGGAACATCGGCTCTGGAAAGCGCTGCCATATTCACTTTATTGACGAAGATGAGACCAAGAAGCTGCGCATTCACATCACCGATTCTTCCTTTGCTCAAGTTAATAAGAAGAATTTTTCCATCATCCATAATCTTTCTGATATTGAACGCACTCTTCGGCTGCCCGATGATATTACGCATCGTTGTATTCGTCACGAACGGACCAAACTTCGCCGAGAAATACGGAATCATTTCCTCTTTCTCTCTCGCACCAGTCTTTGCAATTTCATTCTCCCAGAAGCTACGAACGACAGCATTCTTACATTTACTTACCTTGTAGCGCTGAAAATCATCATCAACGAATAGACGTGGTACATCGATGAGCGTTGCTCCTTCCTCCTCGTCGTCCATTAGAGTCAGACAACCGTTACGGAAGTAGTGCTGAATGCGCGGACCGAAGATTTCATTTCCAAAGAGCTTAATAAAGATTTCCATCGCATCGAGCGACGCGCGATCTTTCTCTTCAGGTGTTTTGGCTTCGAGGAGATTCAGTCCCATCGGTCGCTCGTTATCCGCTGGGTCAAAGATAATCACATCTTTCGCGCGCTCTTTCGGAACGTGAGCAAGTACATCTTCGATGAGGTCACCATGCGGATCGACAACACACACACCATCACCATTGATAATGTCTTGTCTCGCCATCCAAGAAAGAAGTGCAGATTTACCCGATCCAGATTTACCAATGATGTACTGATGACGTGTGCGATCGGTTTCTTTGAATCGAATCTGTGTTTCGACTGCACGATGTTTATTGATACCAAGAAGAATACCCTCTTTCGAGATTCCAGGAGGCGGTGGAAGAACTTTGTACGGAATCCACTGAATATTGGAAACAGTGTTGTAGCGACTGTCAGGGAAGTGAAAAATGCTCGCAAGCTCTCGCTCTACAAGAATATTACGCTTATGCATAAATCCATTGATACGACGTTTCCATAGTGGATAGAGCAAATACTGATTGATAAAGAGCGGAAGAATATCGATGAAGATGCGACGGTTTTTAAAATAGTTACCGTACAAATCTTTGTAGACGTTAAAAGCAACCTGTAGATTATTTGTGATGTCATTCGCGCGATCCCATGTTTTGGCTGAACCCATAATACGAAGGGTCGCATGAAATCCGCTCATGCCTGCTTTTTCTCCCATGCGTTTGAACAGTTCTTCCTCGGGCTGAATCATTCGGACAAATGAATCTCCACTCGAAGCTCCTGGAGCATTCGTCAGTTCATTTTGCAGAGACACTGTATCGAAGATTCTGCCAAGAATTTTGAGTCCTGGAATTTTATCAAAGAATGTTACTTTTTTCCCTTTAAATCCTTTCGATGCAGTTGCTTTTGTCTTCTTTGACCATCGCTCTGAGACTGCAGGAGTCACGATCAGCTGAATACTCGCCTTCTCGTCGTCATGCAGTTTGCTGAGCGCGTTCGCTACATCGTTCAGAGGATCATCCTGCATTTGATCGTAAAATCGAATAGGGTAAAAATACTGCTTCTTTACGATCATGTTGTAGATCGATAGTTTGTAACCCGTAGGCCAAATCTCGGGTGTTGGTTTAAGGATAACTTCGGCATTTGGATAAAAACTTGTCACCTGTTTCTCAATGATTGAAATCAGCTTTTTAGGACACAAAACATAGAACGTGATGAGCCCATCCTCCACAAATAGTTCAAATGAAATCGTAATAAATCGAGTAATCCAAAAAGAAGTAGATTGCCAGAATGTCAGATCTTTCACTTCATTGAGCGCGCGAAACAGCTGCTCCATAATCGCAATTTTTTCTTTAAAGTCTTTCTCCGTACGTTTTTCTTGATCAATTTTGCTGTCGTTTCTGGGAAGAATAATCTGGAAAGAAACAAGTGATCGACTATGGATCGCTGCGTATGTAAAACGAAAAAGATACCAGCTATATTTCCATACGAGCCAAACGAGTGAAAGAACAACGATTTTTTCGAAGAACCCAAATGCAGTCGGCGTATCCGTAAACCAACTCCAAAACCACGA
>Ga0163150_10006296_pt1 | contig 14633 bp, 25 predicted proteins | sample OliLakLV19P2IB_FD_148628 | JGI IMG/M metagenome (GOLD analysis project Ga0163150, IMG submission 148628) | Freshwater microbial mat bacterial communities from Lake Vanda, McMurdo Dry Valleys, Antarctica - Oligotrophic Lake LV.19.P2.IB | ecosystem: Environmental > Aquatic > Freshwater > Lake >...
CAATCTCTAATGCGCTTGTCATCCGGGTATTCCTTCTCAAAAACAGGTACTACGCTTTGAGCACAGAGAATTGCCCAGCTAACGGCTTGATTCTTGTTTAATACCCTTTTTGCAACCCAGGTTTTATCTTCATAGCTAATATTTGGTAAGTCCATGAATTCGCTAAGACTACCGTTAAACTCACCGTGGTGTTTTAGAAAAACCTTATACCTGTCAGCACAGGGGTTAAGGCTTTTCAATACGTCTTTGTTAATCTGCATAAAGTTTCCTTGGTTTTTGCTCTTAACCAATAGTACACCATACAAAGAGGCTTGTCAACCCTTACAGACTAGTTACTTGCTTAAGAAATTGCAGGTTAAGAGCTTGCTGGCTATGCTTGGCAGCGGTAAAATTTTCACCGGCATTTTTGGCAGCATAGAAAGCAGATTCGGTGGCAAATTCGGTGGCAAAGCGGGCAGCTTGGGCGGCACAGGCGGCCCAGGCGGCGGCGCGAAAGTCAGCGCGAAAGGTTGCATCGGTGGTGGCCCTAGTGATATCTATATGTTTTTTAATTTCCTCTATTTCAGTATCAGTTAAGTTATCGAAATCATCAACAGTCTTAAGAAACTCGATGCAATCACTAAGACGTTTATCGTCAGGATGCTTATCTTCAAAAATATGAACAACGCTTTCAGCAAAAAGAATTGACCAGTTAATTAGTTGATTCTTGGTTAATACTCTCACAGCAACCCAGATTTTATCATTGTAGTCAAGATTAGTTAAGTCCAGGAAATCACTAAAGCTTCCGTTAAACTCACCGTGATGTTCTAGATAGTTTTTATATCTATCAGCACAAGGATTTAGGCTTTTCAGGAATTCTTTGTTAATTTGCATAAGTATCCTTTTTTCTCTTAACCTATTGTTACATATAACCCTAAGCTTGTCAACCTTTACAAACTACATGCCATTCTCAAAAACTGAAGGTTAAGAGCTTTTTGGTTATTCCCGGCAGCGTCAGCATCTTCACCGGTATCAGCGGCTGCAAGGAGGGCAGCATAGACGGCATCCCTGGCAGCGGTGGTGGCATAGACGGCAGAATTGGCTGCATAGTTGACAGCATAGAGGGCATAATAGGCAGTATAGAGGGCATAGTGGACAGCACTGGCGACATAGTTGACTCCGCTAATATCTTCATGTTTTTTTATTTCCCACTTTTCAGTATCAGTTAAGCTATTGAAATCCTTAATAGACTTAAGGAAATTGATACATTTGCTAAGACGTTTATTACCTGGATGTTTAGCTTCAAAAACATACATAACACTTTCAGCACAGAGAATTGCCCAGCTAACAGCTTGATTTTTAGTTAAAACCTTTTCTGCAATCAAAACTTTATCTTCATAACTAATAGTACCTAGGTCCAGGAATTCAATAAAATTACCATCAAAATCAGAGTGGTGTTCTAGAAAATGCTTATATCTATCATCACAAGGATTTAGGCTTTTCAGAAATTCTTTGTTAATTTGCATAAATGTATCCTAGTGATGTTCGTTAGTTATTTCACCGTTAGCATTTACAGTAAATCTACAAATATCGCCGTCTGTAGTTATGTAGTTGCCAGCTATTAAAACGCTAAAACGTGTATTTCTCCCACTAGCATTGTCACTAAAACTAGCAACCAATGTACCATCTGATAGACGTAAAAACACCTCATCATAAACCAGGGGATTATCCCCGCACGGGTCAACTAGATCAGCACTAGTAAACCCTGTAGCATCTGTACCATTCATACCATTACAAACGTACTGACTATAAACATCCTCATCAATACCAATATCGACAACGTTGTTACGATTTACATCTAGTGCAGATAGAATTGTAATACCGCCGGCCGGACAACCGGGGGCACTGTTAACTATACCGATAACCGCACTATAACCGTCCTGACCGTTTAGACCATCATGATAGTGATGTTCAACGTTGTGCTTACCACAAGCGCATAGAAAATAAACCAAGGGTAGCAGCGGGACCAATTGGGTTAAAAGCTTAAACATACACCTTCCTCCGTTTAAAAAATATCAATATATGTACAACCTAGGCGGCTTTTTTAACATCTTGATGAGTTAAAAACATTTCGTTTTGTACATTTTCTTTAATGGCTTCCACTATTTCCACTTCCTTACATACTAGGAAGTAATAGCGGCATTCCAAAATATCACGAGTTACGGTGGTGTTAGGGACCGGAATGGCTTCTAAGATTTCCATACGTTTATGGACTAGATTTAGAGCGGCGTACAGTTTAGTAACATTCATAAAATACCTCCAAAAAACATCCCACTAGGTATCCACCGTCAAATGATACCATTAATGATGCGGAGAGTCAAGAGTTTATTCTACATCAAAATTTAACCAAGCTTTAAGCATAGTTGCAGCTTCCCTATTTTTTAATCGAATACCGTGGTTATTTGCTTGCACTACTAGGTAATTGATAGCCTGACCTAGTAAAAGCTCTTTAGACTGATAACGATCTACAGCGTCCTTAATGTATTTAGTTAGTACGTGAGCTTTAGTGATATCCCAAGACAAGCATAGTCTCCTGTTAGAGTTACTATGCTTGTCGTCAATATTTAAAAAAACATTTAGAGAGGAAAAACATTCCAGGTAAATTCTGCATGTTGACTGTTTAGATAGGCATCAATAGTTGACGCAATCTCACTTAGTAAAAACTTGTGACAGCCGACAGTAACAACCGTATCACTACCGCATTTATCGATAGACGTGAGTTTAAAATTACCAACGCCCATACCAGACGATAGCGCCTTATACATTACAATGGCATCGTTTAGAGGTACACTAGCGCCACCGCTGGTTTCAATAGTGTTGTTACGTACTCGGATTAGATCATATTTAAGATTTAACAGTCGCGCATCTACGTAAGATAACACAGATTTACCAGACTTCCACTCCTCAAGATGCACATTAGCCGCCGCTATACGTATAGTATTGTATTTTTCGAATAGTTCGCGTTTAACCCTTACCCGGTCAGCAACAATTTCTGGACTATTTAACTCAAGATAGCGCGCAAGACGTTTTTTCAAATGCGCTTTGATTGCCCCCATAGTGCCGTTGTCAACTATAATGGGTTTAACTCCAATGATGTTAAAATAGGTATTAGCGTTTTTTACAATCGTGTTGATCTTGTCGATCGGATATTTAACATCGTAAGTATTTGCAACCTTAGAGGTACTAAAGACACTACTAATAGCATTAAATACCTGATTATAAAAATGATTAACGTTGTCAACGTGTTTCAATTCAGAGGGATTAGGTACCTCGAAATGAGGCATAAGGCCCCTAACAGAACGTCTAACGTATGAAACGTGTCTAGTTGTGGACACGCTATAGGATTTACTATTGATCAATGCTATCCTTTTCCCATCAACCTCATGAATTTTCCCCGCGAGGTAGTGGGGACCGTAGCTATAAATGCTATCTCCGTTGAAATAGATAGTCTCTTTACCATTGCGTCCAAATTCTTGAGTTTGTTGTGCCCAAACGTGAGCAACCTGTGAGTTATCGAATACCTGTTTAATACGGACTTTCTTACCTTTTACTGGTTTATATTTAGCGTCAATAAGACTAATTTTACGATAACTTTTTGCGAAAATTTGCGAAAATGAACCCATGATTTAACTCCTGTTAGTGTTATCAGAGGATAGCATATAGGATTAAACTTGTCAACTATAACTAGTCACTTGTTTAAGAAATTGAATGTTAAGCTCTTTTTGGTTATGCTTGGCAGCATCTTCATCGGTAAAGGCTGCAGCATTGGCGGCAGAGCGGGCAGCATAGGAGGCATAGGTGGCAGATGCGGCGGCATTGGAGGCGGCAGCGGCCGCATAGCGGGCAGAGCGGGCAGCAAAGGCGGCGGCATGGTCGGCACCATCATCATGGGCGGTACAGTAGTCTCTGATAATACCTAAGTGCCTCTTAATTTCTAATGATTGGGCATTTGTCAAGTTATCGAAATCCTTAATAGATTTAAGGTAGTTGATGCAATTGCTAAGGCTTTTATTGCCTGGATAATTAGCATCAAAAATATACATAACACTTTCGACACAGAGAATAGCCCAGCTAACTAGCTGGTTTTTGTTTAAAATCTCCCCTGCAACCCAAAGTTTATCATTGTAGTCAAGGTTAGGTAAGTCAAGGAAATCATTAAGACTTCCTCTAAAATCAGAGTTATGCTTTAGATAGTCTTTATACCTGTCAGCGCAAGGATTTAGACTTTTTAGTAACTCTTTATTGATCTGCATAGATATACTCCCTAAGCGTTAATTACCTGTTTCAAAAACTGAATGTTTAAGGCTTCTTGATTTTGTTGAGCAGCGTTAGCATCTTCACCGGCATTTTTGGCAGCATATTCAGCAGCATCGGTGGCAGCATTGGTGGCATAGGTGGTAGAATGGACGGCACTACTAGCACTGGTGGTGGCAAAGCGGGCAGCATAGGTGGCAGCTTGGACGGCAGCACGGGTGGCATAGGAGGCAGGTAAATCTTTTTCGATAATATCTAAGTGCTTTTCGATCTCCGCTCTCTCAGTATCAGTCAAGTTATCGAAATCATTAACAGACTTAATATAGTTGATGCAATTACTAATGCGTTTATCATCTGGATACTTTGCCTCAAAAATATACATAACGCTTTCGGCGCATAGTATTGCCCACTTAACCCGTTTATTCTTGGTTAAAACCTTTTCTGCAACCCAAACTTTATCGTCGTAGTCAAGATCAGGTAAGCCAAGGAAATCACTAAGGCTTCCATCAAAGCTAGCATTGTGTTTTAGAAAATCCTTATACCTGTCAAAACAAGGATTTAGGCTTTTGAGTAATTCTTTATTGATCTGCATAATTGACTCCAAGTTTATCAGAGAATAGCATATAAAACTAAACTAGTCAACTATAGTATTAACACTAAATATTTTCATTTTATACATATCTAAGCTCACGACTTCAAGTGATTTTAAAATATCAGGCCTAACCTCCTTAATGGTTATGCTAGTATTTTTTTCATCATTCGGAACATTCCAGCTATAGGTGTTAGTAAATTTAAGGAAAATCCAGTTAACGTTAAACCCTAACAATTTGAGCTTATTGTAAGCCTTGACTAGACGTAGATAGCTAGCCGAACCTGGATGTAACACCCTGTTAACATCTGAATCGGTTGAACAATATACTAGATTAATGTTTACACCCCTATCTAGCTGCTCAATATATTCATCGTGAGCTACTAGATCGGACCTAGTATAGATAATTTTAGCATGTTTGAGTATATTCAACGTGATGGCATACTTTTGGTCCATCCAAATAAACGCATCTGGTCCGCCACCATCTGTAATTATATCCGCACCTAGTATAGCCTGTGGTAAACATTTACCGTTAGGAACCGGGAAGCGGAGCTTGTTACTGGTAAAATATGTATACGGTTGATAAACCGTACCATGTGTACACCCGACATAGGGGAACGGATAGTTACTAGTTTGACAAGCTTTAATATACGCTACATCACCCTTACTATCAGAATAGCGTTGAATTAGATCGTTGATCTCATCGCGCCGATCAGGAGAAGGGTTTACCTCACACGCGACACTACTAGATACCACGGTACGCGATTTAAAACAAATAACGTTACTCACGGTAACCCCCTACTCTACATTACTTAGACGACTAACTAACAATTCATCTGCAACCCTTACAAGGAATTCTTGTAAATCTTGGATGCTTTCAGCGTTTAGCGATAGGTGTTTAGTAGTGTTGCCGTTGCCGTCAGTAATTTTAATAGTATATGCATACTCGGAAGGTTTGAGGTTGCTAAGTTGTGACTTGTAATAACTATCCATTGTACCGTCCTATAGTAAGTAGTAAATAACTGAAATTGTTACGCCAACCGGGACAAGACTGTAAGCTAGTGTTTGTAATGCATTCATATATCACAGTATACAGCAAAAAACTAAGCTTGTCAACTATAACTAGTCACTTGTTTAAGAAATTGAAGATTCAAGGCTTCTTGTTTTTCTTTATCGTCAGCGCTAATAGAATCACTAGCAGCATTGGTGGCAAAGGCGGCAGCATTGGTGGCATGGAAGGCAGCATTGGTGGCATGGAAGGCAGCATAGATGGCCGCAAAGACGGCATCGACAGCATAGACGGAATAGTTGACTTGAATAATATCTAAGCGTTTTTCAATCTCCCACTTTTCAGTATCAGTTAAGCTATTGAAATCATTAACAGTCTTAAGAAAATTGATACATGTGCTAAGAATCTTGTCGTCTGGATGCTTATCTTCAAAAATATGCACTACGCTTTCAGCGCAAAGAATTGCCCAGCTAACAGCTTGATTTTTAGTTAAAATCTTTTCTGCAACCCAAACTTTATCATTGTAGTCAAGATTGGGTAAGTCTAGGAAATCACTAAAGCTTCCGTCAAAGCTAGCATGGTGTTCTAAATAATTCTCATATCTGTCAGCACAAGGTTCTAGGCTTTCCAATACGTCTTTGTTAATCTTCATAAAGCGTCTCCTGGTTTATCAGAGGATAGTATATAAAACTAAACTAGTCAACTAGTTACTTGTTTAAGAAACTGAATGTTTAAGGCTTCTTGATTTTCTTGAGCAGCGTTAGCATCTTCACCAGCATCCTTGGCAGCATGGAAGGCAGCATCGGTGGCATAGGCGGCAGAACGGACGGCAGCACTGGTGGCATGGGCGTCATGGCTGGCGGTGGCAGCACTGGTGGTATAGGTGGCAGAACGGACGGCAGCACTGGTGGCATAGGCGGCATAGGCAGGTAAAGCTTTTTGGATAATATCTAAGTGCCTTTCGATCTCCTCTCTTTCAGTATCAGTCAAACTATTAAAATCCTTAACTGTTTTAAGGTATCGAATACAATTACTAAGGCACCTATCATATGGATATTTTGCTTCAAAAATATGCACTACACTTTCGACACAAAGCATTGCCCACTTAACCCGTTTATTCTTGGTTAATACTCTCACAGCAACCCAGATTTTATCATTGTAGTCAAGATTAGTTAAGTCCAGGAAATCACTAAAGCTTCCATCAAAGCTAGCATTGTGTTTTAGAAAATTCTCATACCTATTAGCGCAAGGCTTAAGGCTTTTCAAGAATTCTTTATTGATTTGCATAGTGTGTCTCCTAGTTTATCAGAGGATAGCATATAAAACTAAACTAGTCAACTACAGTCCTAGCGCCTCAATTTCAGCTTTTACCGCACCATATTTACTACCTAGAGCTTTTTTAAGCTTGAAGTGGTTATCAATGCACCTATCATAAGTTTTTCTATCGTTAATACTATCATTATTATAACTAAATTCACTACACCAGTCAATAAAGCTAAGTTCATGGGCTATTGAATCCATAAATAGTGAATTCAATACATTTTCAAGCACAGGCGGCTTTACTTTTCCGCAACCCTTGCGCCCTAGATCAACACTAGTCTCATACCCATCGGCATTAGCCTTGCGCGCCCAATCAGGGTAGTTCGTCTGAATATACTCCCTGTCATCAAACTTTATTACATATCCCATGCCGAGGTGGTATTCGAAATCTTGACCGTTAATAATACAGATAAACTTAACAGATTCCCATGGCTTAGATACAATACCAACTACGATAGTCCTGAAATCGATATCCATAAATTAAACTCCAACTAAAAGTCTATCATACTAAAATGAATAATCAGTATGTTAGCATTTGTGTCACATAAACCTCGTAAATATACTATACGCGCCTTGTCGCACCTTGTCAAGCGCGCCCAACACCCTAACGCCAAGAAAATAGGACAAAAATAAACACCAATAGTAAAACTAACATAGGTACCTCATGGTTAATTGTTAGGATAGACGAGCATAAATAGATGTTACGCGTAACAGGGAGCTATAGCAGGCCTTAGACTTACCCATGGCCTGAGGAGAACGACGTGCAATCTCCTGATATACCTGTTTTGCCGCCGCAACTAGATCACGCGCCTCTAGCCTGGACGGAATGGTGAGCTTGTACACGCTGGTACCGTCCCGGGTACCCTTACGTACAAATACCGATAGGCTAGCTATAATGGGGAATACAATACCGTCCGGGATTTCAACGATGGTGGTACCGTCGCGCTCAATAGAGTGAATACCGCTCGATTTAAAGGCGTCGTGCGATTTCCATTCAATATACAATCCCCAGGCCGTGGGCGCAATATCAATAAAATATTTATACGCCTCCCGGTGTTCATCGGTTTTTCTATTCTCAAAAATAGTTTGGAACATTTTAAGGCAGCGTGTTTTTTGACTATAGGCGTTGGCCTTATTATCAACATAGCCTGCGGCCAGTTCCTCGGGCATTAGAGCGAACACTATTTGAATTAGTTTTTCCGTATCAACATAGCCGCCACTAGCTAGGTCCGTCTCACTCATCCGTAGCTTCCAGAGAGGGTTAACCCTCATGAGACTGGCCTGCAACTGGTCCAGGTGCCCCAGGCGTCCTACTATACTGATGGGTTTAACATCATTCTGAAAATTACGCGCTATAGATATCTCGGCCACCAGGTCCTCATCGTCAGTAACAATGAGCTGAAAAAATACACTAGGCACTACGAGAGGTTCCCCACTATGTCGTGCCGCCTCTACATATCTACGTAGTTCACCTCGTGTTTGACTACCGTTGATAATAGATGCCTGCTCTAGGTGTAGCACATCTACCTCCCGGCCATAGCGCGCTGATCTAGACACCAGGGTAATACCACTATTCAAAATAGAAAACTTGTCAGTCTCATTTAAAAGTGTATTGCGAATTTTCTGGTGTACCAGTGTTGGTTTAATACGCTGCTTGCCCTGTGCCTCTAGGATATATTCCCGCACGTTCTCATTATCGTCTAGTTCTAAAAAGCTACTGGCCGGTGCATAGCCTGTTAAAACCCGCCTATTAACGGCCTTATCTTCTGGACTGGACACTTCACAACATACAGTGAACGGAAATAGATAGGACATGGTGTTACCTCATGGTGTACCAGCTAGCAAGTAGTGCCTGTTCGCCGGTGTTGGTTAAACGATGAGTAACACTAATAGCGCATCTACTAGAACTATACTAGGAGACGTGCGGTTGTATGAAACGGTTACACGCTGTGAACAACTATTAAACAATTTGTAAAACTGGTAAATACACTAGCGTAAATGGTGTAACTGTTTGATATTGTAGAGTAATTTATTAGAGAGAAGAATGGTAAGGATTTACACCTGTAAAAACAAGCACTTACGTCATTTATAACATATTGGTAACTTAACGTTCTTTTTTTTGCTTTCACGGCATAGCTTCGCTCTACCTAGGGATTTCCTAAATAAACACCAAGCTACTCATAGCCCTGGTACAATAGCTTACTCAACAGATTCAGCTATTCCCTATCGGAAGAAGTAAACCGTCGTTACTCCCATTTGATGCGCCGCCTTGATCGCCGGAGACTTAATCAGTCGTACTCCGGAGGTAATCACTTTTCAGTGCTGGCTACCCCTATCGATTAAACACCTAAATGTTTAACCACTATTTCACGCTCGCACGCATCTCACATATATAGTTAGAAACTTGACTTTGGATATTTACTAAAACCACTACTGAACTATGTAACCCATTGATAGTACATTACTCTCCACCATAAAACGTGTAACTATTACAGCAACCTTCTTAGTAAACGTTGCGTTAATGCGGACGTGATAGTATTTAAATATCCAAATGGGACAACGTTTGGGTAAACTATTGTTACTGCGAGGTGTTAAATGATAGGTTGTAGACCACTACTAGACGGTGAGATTGACGCAATAGTTGCTAAACTAGATAGTACCAGGGATAAGTGTCTGTTTATATTGGGTATTAGAACGGGTTATAGAATAAGTGAGCTACTTTCTATAAAAGCCTCTGATGTATATCAGTACAATGGTGTTGTGGACAGATTGAACATTAGGCGGGCGAACACTAAAGGTAAGGTTGCTGGTCAATCTGTAGCGTTACATGTCCAAGCGAAGGAGCTAATAGCTGCTCTTATAGCCGAAGATGGACTAGTTGCCGAAGACTTTCTATTCAAGTCTCGGCGTAGTAGTAGACCCATCGATGCAGTACGCGCTTACCGGATACTACGTCAAGCTGCGGATGCATGTAACCTGACCGGTAAAATCGCAACTCACTCAATGCGCAAAACGTTCGCTAAGCGTATCTATAAAAAGCTGGACCGTGATCTAATCAAAATGCGCCAGGCTATGCGACACAAAGACATAAACTCGACCATCGCATATCTCTCATTTGATCAGAGTGAGATTGACGCTGCTATATTGACCGATTAGAGCAGCTCCCTGGCCTCTAGCGGTGAGTAAAGATCATCGTCGCTAGGGAACATGGTATCGATATAGTTCCATGCAGCGTCGAACGTTATAAAAGCCTTACAATCGAACATGCGGTTACCATAACCATCAAATACTCCAAACATACACCAACTCCTATTTGATTGATTGTAGTATTGCCAGCGCCTTGTTATAACATGAGAAACTGAAAGGGTACGCCTGAATACCGTTTTTAAACACGTAAAATCGACCATTGGAACGTTTAATTTCGAACATGTACTACCTCTTGGTTAACGATTAGGACGCTTTGACACGGTATTAAAGGCCATAACCACGCCGGGCGGTGTATCTACCCTTACGTTCGATAACCCGCTCCAATTGCTCCACCTGCTCAACCGTTGCCCCTGATTTATATGTCAAGGCCCAGGCATCCGCTTGCTCTTTAGTATCGCAATATTGAACGCTATATTCCATATCGTGCGGCATTACGGCCCAGACTATAACAGTTTTATTCTCGTCCTTGCTCATATATCACCTCTTTGTTAACGATTAATGGTCAATTTAATGATTTAACTCGTAGTCTCGAATGCCTATAATATCTTACTTGGATTCGCATTCTTCCTCGAAAAAATCCCACGCTTTATCAATTTCAGATTCTTCATAGAACACGTTGCCAACTTCAACATATTCGGCGGTGTAATCATTAAACCCGCATCTATATGCAGTAGGATCGACATTTCTCAATATATCACTAGGGTCATAGGTACAACCGCCTACTGTATAAGGTTTGTGACATTCATCAAGCATTGCATCGAATGTTTCTTCCATTTCCTTCTCACTATGCCCGGTAACGTTTTCCTCCAAGAATTCCAAAAACGCCTTATTTTTTAAATCATAGCTGCTCATATAAAATCCCTTGGTTAACGGTTTAAAACTGGAACGAACGATCGACCGTATCTGCATCCATCACGATAAAATACGCATAGATTGAATCGCCCTGGTCTATATCGTCGTCTGAATCGTCGTCGTGCTCGGAGTTCTTGTAAAAGATCATGGTACAAGCGTCAAAGCCTTGACGTTTAAGATCGTCTTGAGCGCCCTTAATCCAAGTATCCACCATGTCGTGCAGCATTTCATGGGTAAGGCCGTATGATTCTGGTCCGTAGTCACAAGCGTTCAATTCGCGCTTTAAATCATCAAACAGTCCAGTATATGTCATGCCGTGGTGAACTGGTACCGCGAGAACTAGACCACTATGGCCCTGGAAATAATCGGGGCAACAGGTGGTATTGTAGTACAATTGGAAGTTACTCATAAAATCCCTTGGTTAACGATTAGTGATCAAGCCGCGAACATTGCAATGCCAGACTTATATTTACCTGTTATCAATACCCTCTTGAAAAGCAAGCGTTGTGATTCGTTCAATTGAATATCATGTTCACTATAGATAAAATCAAAGAAATTGAGCAGGTGGTCAAGGTTTACGGTGCCTTCTTCCATGATCTCACTGATCTCACTTTCCATGCACTGTAAGCCCATGATATTGATCAATTGTAACAATACAAGCATAAAGCTCCCTTGGTTAACGATTAGGATAATAGGCAAGCGAGAGTTACATGCGCTCATTGAACACGATCTTGCTTGTATAGCTCGGGCCATCGGTATAAAAATCATCTAAATCCCGCAACAACTCCTGCAAATTTTCGTCTAGGGAGATATCTTCATCCAGCAACATATAGCCTGACTCTAGGAACCCTGCGTTACATGCAATACCGAATACCAGCCGGTCCCCGCTTATCTTAAAAACCTCAAACTCGTGCCATTCCTCCCTAGTATCCCGAACTTCAAGTACACCGATATGTTGAGCGTACTCGGTATTCGATGCTGTCCAAACTTTATCCTTACTCATATATTACCTCTTGGTTAACGATTAGGATAGCAGGCATGCGATAAAGGCGAAGGTGAAGGCGAGGACGCTTACAATGATCGGAAAACATACCACTACTACTACGATGATCAGGATCAGTTCCATGTTTTTCCTCTCGTCAGTTCTTTATCAGAGTATACATCATTTCGACTATGCGCGTCAAGTAGTGAGGTAACTAGTTAACACCATAGGGTTATGAGCGTATAGTAGTTGGGTAAACGTGTATGGGATAAGGAGATACGCTATCATTATATGGGACATGGACGGACTACACTATATAGAGCAGTATGAGTAGGCATGAACGTTGCAACTGCACACGCCATGCCACTATATATAGAATAATATTTATGATTGTAGTAACGAGTAGTTAGGAGGAGGAGCGTGATATCAATGAGATACCCCCCCCCCTACCTGGCAATGGGGGATAAAAGGAGACGCATAACCATGTGAACACCCGTGACCATTTTTCAAAAACATAATTCCATTTTCATCAACCCCACCATTTACAATCTGAAAAAAATTATATTTATATTTTTGACACACCTGTTTTCAACTAGTTACATACTACCCACATGTTTGCATCTATGCCAGACGCGCGCTTAAAATACGCGCTCCGGTCCCTCTCGTCGGTGCCCTTTACGTCCATCCAGTGGTGTTGCCATCGGCAGATAACTTCCTCGTACTCGTCTATAGTCATCATTTCCCCTTGGCCGCGTGCTCCGCGAGATAGGCCCTCGCCTCTGCTATGGGGCACTCGCCCCCGACGCCAGGCCATCCGTGGGCCTGGCAACTCCCGTGATGATCGAAGTGGCATTTCTCGGCCTGGTCTTCGAGCAGCATCTCCAGGTACTCAGCGAGACGCTTGATAGTTCTGTTTTTGGCGATTGTACTGTTCCGACGTACCCACTCTTCTCTCTCGTACCCGCTGGGATCGCACTTCGTGCATTGCTTGTTTGCGGTGAAAATCGTCACCCGCCCATGGTCACAAGTTTCGCAAGCGTCAGTTCCTGTGGAAGAGTAGCCCGAGGCGAGCGCATGAAGCTCCTTGATGCGCTCGTCTTTAGTTTTAATCTCAGCGCGTAGTATTTCAATCTCGTTCATCGTTCTTCCCCTGTTGCGCGCTCGGCGAGATAAGCATCTTTAGACATAATCCAATCGTGCATACCGTCCCCGGCCGCGCTCCACCCAAGCATCGCCGCCACTGGCACCATCACCGCCTCCGCTTCCTCAAGGAGTTTTTCGATGCGCTCGATAGTTGCATCCGCTTCCGCAAGGCGCGCATTTTGCTTGGTAAGCTCTTTGAGAAGCCTTTGGATTAGGTCAGTTTTTCGTTCAAGTATGTCCACTACTCTACCTTTGTTTCATGCTTTGCTACATAAGCCCTTGCTGCTGCCGTAGGGCACTTGCCCTTAATGCCGTACCAGCCGTGGTGCAGGCAGTCTTTGTTGTCATCAAAGGTGCATTTGTGGTACTCAAACTGCAACGACCGGTACAGATACTTAGAGAGGGGTTGTGCGGCGGCATCCCGTTCGGCAATCTCAGTGCGAAGACCATTAACCTCCCTCTCTACCTCAACAATGCGCTCCCAGAGAAGCTCAACGTTAGTTCCCCGCTCGACAAGCTCTTCGAGAAGTGTTTCAATCCTTTCTTTCTTTAGCTCAATCTCTCTCACGGTTTCTCCTTGGTTACGTTTTACTTATAGCTTCTCATAGTTTTTTTCAATGGCGTCTGCTATCTCATTGAAACTACTCATAGCACCATCGTTTAAATTAACTAGACTAGTTTCACCATCAACCGGCGAACCGTAACGACTAACCATTCCGGCCCATGCCATTACACTGGGTGGAAGGCATCCAGACACACCATCAAACCTACTAACATCGCGTCTACCATCGTAGTCACAAACACCTTCAATCAGTGCTAGGTTGCACAGTACGCCCAGGCAACAGTTTGCCCCGTCCGCCTCTAAGTGACTAAAACCTTGTTTAAACTCTCCAGACCTAAGAGCATCCACCCACATATCGGCAATTTGTTTTTTCATACACCATCCTTTGCGGGCGTCAACCCTAACCGCTCGTTAATACGTCTTTTATTGATTTCCATAGCTTCTACTGTTGGTGTATAGTCCCTGAAGAATTCCTTAGGACATGCCTCAAAAATTGTACCGTCTGTAAACTGAGGCTTATAACCCCGGACAACCATTTCCTCAACCAGTGCCTTGAATCTTTTCTGTAAAAACAACATCTTATTATAGAAATACTTAACATGTCCGGTACCCAGCGTGTAGTGGGCACCTATTTCGCTCATACAAAATGGCGTCTTACGATTGAGTGATTTGTGTA
>Ga0163150_10006297_pt1 | contig 14625 bp, 15 predicted proteins | sample OliLakLV19P2IB_FD_148628 | JGI IMG/M metagenome (GOLD analysis project Ga0163150, IMG submission 148628) | Freshwater microbial mat bacterial communities from Lake Vanda, McMurdo Dry Valleys, Antarctica - Oligotrophic Lake LV.19.P2.IB | ecosystem: Environmental > Aquatic > Freshwater > Lake >...
TGATGGATGTGAACCCATCGGCCGCGCCGGTCCAGGCACCGTCCGAAATCAAGCCTGAGAGCGGTCTTGACGTGACGCAGGAACGTGTCGCCGTCATCTCGGGCGACATTGGTGGCGTCGTCGGGGGCATCCCGGGCGGCGTGCCCGAGGCGCCGCCTCCGCCTCCGCCCCCGCCCGCTCCTGTGCGGGTCGGCGGCGCGATTCAGGCCCCGAAGAAAGTTCGAGATGTCTCTCCGAGCTATCCGCCGATCGCGCAGTCTGCGCGCGTGCAGGGCGTGGTGATTCTCGAAGCGACCATCGGCCCTGATGGCCGTGTGGCGGACGTGCGGGTTCTGCGATCGATTCCCTTGCTCGATGCGGCGGCCATCGAGGCCGTGAGGCAATGGGTGTACACGCCGACGTTGTTGAACAACGTCCCGGTGCCGGTCATCATGACGGTCACCGTCAATTTCACGCTGCGGTAAAAACACGGACCTTTACTTAAGGAGCGGACGATGGAAAGCGGTTCTCTTGACTTAATTGAAATGTGGCAGCAGATGGGCTTCATCGCGAAGGCCGTGGCCTGGATTCTCTTCTTCATGTCGATGTGGTCGATCGGCGTTGCCGTCGAGCGCATTTACACGTTCATCCAGGCGAAGAACCAGTCCAAGATTTACGCCCCGCAGGTTGCGAAGCACCTCAAGGAGGGCCGCCTGAAGGACGCCATCGCCATCTCGACCAGCAAGAACTATCGCTACAGCCACCTCGCGAAAGTGGTGCTGGCGGGTCTCCAGGAATACCAGTTCCAGCAGGAGAACGCGGGCGGCTTGAGCCGCGAGGAGCTGCTCGACACGGTGCGCCGGTCGATTCAGCGCGCCACCGCACTGACCGCCAACGACCTCAAGAAGGGCGTCAGCGCCCTCGCGACCATCGGCGCGACGGCGCCGTTCGTCGGACTGCTCGGCACGGTCATCGGCGTTATCAACGCATTCACGGGTATCGCGTCCACTGGCTCGGGTGGTATCGGCGCCGTCTCTGCCGGTATTGCCGAAGCGCTCGTCGAGACCGCGCTCGGGCTGGTCGTGGCGATCCCGGCGGTGTGGTTCTACAACTACCTGACCGGCCGCATCGAGTACTTCAACGTCGAGATGGACAACTCGTCGTCGGAGCTCGTCGACTACTTTATTAAGAAAACGGCGTAACAGCTGGTGAAGTTACGATCTAGGGATCGAGAGATCTACACGCTTCAGATCTCCCGGTCCCTAGTTCTATAGTTCGCAAGTTTCAGGGGAGTAACCGCTATGTCAATGTCAGCTAGCGGCCCGCAAGGGGGCCTCAAAGCCGATATCAACGTGACGCCGCTCGTGGACGTCATGCTGGTGCTCTTGATCATCATGATGCTCGTGGCCCCGATGCTGCAGAAAGGCGTCGACGTCAAGCTGCCCAGCGCGGTAAATACGTCTGACAAACCCGACACGCAGGGGCAGACGGTCGTCGGGATTCAAGCCAATAAGCAGATCTATCTGAACTCGGTCCAGGTCCGCGGGAGCGACCTCAGCACCCGCGTCGCCGACATCATGGCGACCCAGACCGAGAAGGTGGTCCTCATCAAGGCGGACGAAGACGTCGACTACGCCACCGTCATGGAAACCATGGACAACCTGCGGACGGCCGGCGTCGAAGACATGGCCTTGATCACAGAGCGCAAAGTGCGCTCGGGAGGCAACTGATGACGGTTCACGGACGCGCCCACAAGCACTTCGGAGCCGACGAGAACGCCCAGGCGAAGAAGCTGACCGTCAGCGCGGACATGAACGTCACGCCGATGATCGACGTGCTGCTCGTGCTCCTCGTCATCTTCATGGCCGCCCTGCCGCTCACGCAGAAAGGCCTCGACATCAACCTGCCCGCCGAGACGCAGCAGGCACAGCAGCAGCAGGTCGACAGCAGTCAGATCGTGCTCGAGATCACGGCCGACCGCCTGATGTCGGTGAACAAGCAGACGGTTGCTAATCTGAGCGACCTGGAGACGAGGCTCCGGAGCATCTTCGAACAGCGTCAGGAAAAGACGATGTTCATCGCGGCTGCCGGCAGCCTGCGGTACGGTGAAATTGTCGCCGTGATCGACGCAGCCAAGGGCGCGGGCGTCGAGAAGGTCGGTATCGTGACCGAGGGCATGCGGCGCGCCGCAGGCGTCCAGACGGGCAACTAGAACCTGTGAAGTAAGAAGTAGGAAGTGGGGCCGCCTGTGAAAACCAGGCGGCCCTTTTTTGTTTGCGAATCCGCCCCGTGCGCGGGTCCTGTCGCCGATTTTCCTTAGCCCGTCCTCGGGCCGACAAGCGCGTGTCACGTGAGACGGCCCTGCGCGGCGGACAAAGAAAAATCGGCGCCACCCGCCATAAGGGGCGGTCCAGCAGCCATTAAAGCCGAACATGCTTTGGGTCGGTCTACTCCAACAACATGCTGCCGCTGCATCTCAGGCAGCTTGGGTAAAGCGAAAGTCGTAGAAATTCCAGCCATTCCCCGTTTGCGTGGGCGCGAGTGATTTGCGACGATCGGCCACGGACACGCTTGAGATTCTAGGATTCATGACGATGGAAGCTTTGGGGCATGCGTCGACCTGGGAAACCCACTGCTTTCTACCCGGCGGCTGTGGTCAACAAGGCCTATTCGGGCATACAAACGGGTTTGGCGACTTTGTTCTCTTTGATGCTCTCGGATGGCCCTGGCCGATTCACGAGTGCTATCAGCGACGCTTTCAGCTTGGATCCGAAACCGATGTCGTTCGAATTGGCAGCACGAGCTCCATTCGGTCGGTTAATCATCATCATCATCACTCTGAGGACTCAATATTCGAAGTGATCGCCGATCTTGAAAAACATCGAGCCGGTATCAGTGTGATTGGGACGGTTACCAATGTCGAGAAGGGATTCATCGGCAAGTCTCCTCTATTTGGCAATCTTAGTACTCGACAAAAGTCCGAGATCGTAGGAACCCTTGGCGGTCGGCGAAGTCATATTGTTGTAGCGGCGGGCGATGGCCACGAGTACGGCGTATTTGTAGATTTCGACAAATATCCCCTTGGATTCCGTGACACACCAGGTTGTATTTGTCGCCGCACAGGTGATGCGCTTCAAGTTTGAGGCTTAGAGGCCGTTTCTAACTGGCGGTCATGTCGATAGCGGCGACGGCCCTTGCGCTGACCAGGTCATGGGGCGCGAGAGCCGAGTCCAATAACTGTGCGCCCTCAGGGCGGGTGGCGTCGATTTTTCTTTGTCCGCCGCGCAGGGCCGTCTCACGTGACACGCGCTTGTCGGCCCGAGGACGGACGAAGGAAAATCGGCGACAGGACCCGCGCACGGGGGTCAGGGAACAGGCGAGAGGGCAAAGCCCTCGGCAATAAAAAAAGGCCGCTCAGCGGTCACTGAGCGGCCTTCCTGCTTACTTCCTACTTCCTACTTCTAACTTCCTACTTCCTACTTCTTCTAACTTTCCCCTACGCCCCTGCCGCCTGCTTCTTCTTCAGTCCGACGGCCTTCTCCTGGAGCTGGGTGGCCTCGTTGAGGAGGGCCTTCTGGCGGCCGGCATCCTTCTCTATGGCCGCTTCAATTCTCAGCAGGAGACCGCGGTAGGTGATCGCCTCAACGTAGTCGGGATTCAGCGAGATCGCCTTGTCCACCGACGTGAGGCCGTTTTTTATATAGTCGCGCTTCTGGGCGTCGGTGAGCCTGGTGTTGCGATAGGACTCGTCCCAGTAGTAGGTCGCCACGGTGTAATGGGCTTCGGGGTTATCCGGCTCCAGCTCGGCGCGCTGCTGGACGGCCGCGATGAGCTTCTCGAAGTCCCCCTGCCGCTGATAGAAGCCCGCCAGTTGCTGGTACACGGCTGCTTCCTTCGGCTTCACTTCCTTGGCCTTCATCAACTGCGCCTCGGCTTCGTCGAGGTTACCGGCATCCTCATAGATTTTCGCCAGCGCGAAGTAGTTGGTCGTCGTGCTCGGGTCCAGTTGAATCATGCGCTGGACGATCGGCTCGGCCTGCGTCGGATCGTCGAGCTTGTCGGGACCGTACGCGGCCACGAGGTAATCGAGGGCCAGCTTCTTGATGTCCGCGCGAGTTTCCCGCTCGGCGGAGATCTTGTAGTTCGCGATGGCCTTGGTCAGGTAGGCATCATTCTCGGCTTCACCCTTCCGAGCCGGCTTGAACTGGTTGTCGTAGCTGTTCGCCATGAAGAAATAGGCGGTAATACCCTCGACAGAGTCCGGAGATGCCGCGATCGCCTCTTCGTATTTGAGGGCTGCTTCGTGGTACGCCTGCTTCTGATAGAGCGCGTTGGCGTCCTTGAACGCCTTCTTCGCCTGAAGATTCCCTATCTGGCCGCACGCCGAGACCGCCATCGCCGCGATGATGGCAGTTGAGGCCAGAATCGCCTTGCTTCGCACACGCATCAGATCCCCCTTCACATTCGACAAATCGCGGGATTTTAGTGAAAAACCCGGCAAGTATATGAACGGCCAAAAGACAAAGTCAAGGAAACAGACGTGGCGCTCCTTGACCGGCATTTCACCCGTCCCTATGATGGTCTAACCGACTGCCGATATTACCAGTTAGACACCGTTTTTCACGATTTAGTCGCATTTAATGATCAGATTCGAAGATTTGCTCGAGCGGATGAGGACGTATACCTCGGACGAGGAGCGCGAATTCCTCCGGCGGGCCTATGTCTTTTCGGCCCTGGAGCATAAAGGGCAGGTCCGGCATTCCGGCGAGCCCTACCTGGTGCATCCGCTCGAGGTGGCGAGCATTCTGGCCGAGATGCGGCTGGATCCGGTCGCCATCGCGGCCGGGCTCCTGCACGACGTCGTGGAAGACACCCTGACGACGATTGAGAAAATCGAGGAGCACTTCGGCCCCGAGGTTGCGCATGTGGTCGAGGGGGTCACCAAGATAGGCGCCATCACGTTCTCGTCGAGCGAGGAGCAGCAGGCCGAGAACTTCAGGAAGATGCTGCTCGCCATGGTGGACGACATCCGCGTCATCCTGGTCAAGCTCGCCGATCGGCTCCACAACATGCGCACCCTGTCGCACATGCCGGAAGACCGGCAGATCCGCACCGCCCAGGAGACGCTCGACATTTACGCCCCCATCGCGAACCGGCTCGGGATGAGCAAGATCAAGAACGAGCTTGAGGAGCTGTCGTTCAAGTATCTCGATGTGGCCGGCTATCAGGCCTTGACCGCCAAGGTCGAGAGCAAGCGGAAAGCCGCCGAGGTCGAGATCGAGGTGCTGAAGAAGACCATCACGGCGAAGCTGAGCGAGGCGCAGGTGCCGGTCAAGCAGGTTGACGGCCGCCTGAAGCGCCTCTACAGCATCAACCAGAAGCTGAAGCGCCAGCGCATCGAGCTCGATCAAGTGTACGACTTCGTGGCGCTCCGCATTATCACCGACAGCGTCAAGGACTGCTACGCGGCGCTCGGCATCATCCATCAGACGTGGTCGCCGGTGCCGGGGCGCATCAAGGATTTCATCGCGATGCCGCGGCCCAACGGCTACCAGTCGCTGCACACATCGGTCATCAGCGAGCGCGGCGTGCCCTTCGAGGTGCAGATCCGCACCGAAGAGATGCACCGCCGCGCGGAGGAAGGCATCGCCGCGCACTGGAAGTACAAGGAGGGGCGCATCGGCGATCATCGCGACGAGCGGCACTTCCAATGGCTGCGCCAGCTTCTCGAAGTGCAGCAGGAAGTCCGCGACCCCCACGAGTTCATCCAGAACCTCAAGGTCGACCTGTATCCGGAAGAGGTCTACATCTTCACCCCCAAGGGGCAGGTGAAGGCCCTGCCGCGCGGCGCGACGCCCGTCGATTTCGCCTACGCCATCCACACCGATATCGGACATCAGTGCGTCGGCTCCCGCGTGAACGGCAAGATGGTGCCGCTGCGCACCCGCCTACGCAACGGCGACATCGTCGAGATCGTGACGAACAACGGGCACAAGCCCAGCCGCGACTGGCTGAACTTTGTCGTGACGGCGCGGGCGCGCAACAAGATCAAGCATTTCGTCCAGGGGGAAGAACGCGCCCGCAGCGTCGATCTGGGCCGCCGACTGCTCGAAAAAGAAGCGCGGCGCTTCAACGTGAATCCCGGCACGCTGTTCGAGAGCGAGGTCTTCAAGAAGGCGGCCGCGGAGCATGGACCCGGCGATGAGATCTTCGCGGAGATCGGCTACGGGAAGGTCGCGCCGCGCAAGCTGCTGGCGAGGCTGGTGCCGCAGGATCAGCTCAAAGAAAAGCCGCCCGAGAGCGCGGTCGCTTCCGTCATGCGGCGCGTCCTCGGCACGGGTGTGCCGGCCGGCGATGACCGGATCAAGGTCCGCGGCATCGACGATCTCATGGTGGTGCGCGCCCGGTGCTGCAGCCCCATTCGTGGTGAGTCGATCGTGGGGTACATCACGCGCGGCAAGGGTGTCTCGGTGCACTCGGCCGTCTGTCCGAACGTCACGAATCTGCTCTACGACCCCGAGCGGCGCATCGAAGTGGAGTGGGACAACGCGGCAGATGCGTCGCGCTACATCGTCCGGCTGACCATGCAGGTGGAGGATCGAAAGGGGATTCTGGCTGACGTCAGCACCCGGATCGCGGCGATCAACACCAATATCACCAACGTCGAGGCGACCGGAGCCGACCGCGATCATCTCGGCCGCATCACCATGGCGGTGGAGATCAAGGACGTCAAGCACCTGGACAAGGTCATCAAGCTCCTGCGTGGGGTTGAGGGTGTCCTCGACGTCGAGCGCGCGGCCCGGACGTAAATTCTCACCACGGTGAGTTTTGTTCAGCCCAGGAACGCGATAACGTCGATTTCGATGCGGGCGTCTTTGGGGAGCTTCGCCGCCTGAATCGTGGACCGCGCGGGCTGCGGTGGGGTAAAGAACGTCGCGTAGACCTCGTTCATGGCGCCGAAGTCTGCGAGGTCGGCCAGGTAGACCGTGGTGCGGACCACCTGCTGGAATGACGCACCGCCGGCCTTCAGGATCTCGCCGATATTCTCAAACGCGCGGCGCGTCTGATCGCCGATGCTCCCCTGGACGAGATCTCCCGTCGCAGGGTCGATCGGCACCTGTCCCGACACAAAGAGAAACTGCCCCGCCCGAATCGCCTGGGAATACGGTCCCAGCGCCTTCGGGGCCGATGCGGTCGAGACGGCAGACAACATCGCTAGGCGGCTTTGGTGACTTTGTTCGAGCGTAAGCAACGGGTGCAGACGCGGATGCGGCGGACGCCACCGTTCATCAGCGCGCGGACGGTCTGCAGGTTCGGCAAAAAGCGACGGGCCCGCACGTTATGCGCGTGGCTGACCGTCCGCCCGACGACGGGCTTCCGACCGCAGATCTCACAGATTCTGGCCATTCTTTTCCTCCCGGGAAAACTAGTAATTATAGCCGTTTACGGGATTATGAGGGAAGGGGCTGCCGCATCCCTGCCTTCGGGAGGCCCTTCCTCGGCCGCGTCAGTGCCCAGCCGTCCCGGCGCCGGCGCGAGCACCCGTCCCAGCAGCTGCTGAAACTCATTGGTGTGTGGCGTTGCGGTCGCCATCATTCTGGCGGCGTGCTCGAACCGCCGGAGAGCGATCGCCGCGTCGCGATCCACCACAGAGCCGGCATTTTTAGACATCTCGTCGAGCAGCGTCCGGAGTTCCGCCATCAGGCGCGCGGCAGGGAGCGATGCCGTTTGATGCTCATAGACGATGCCCCGGCCGGCGGTCTCGAGCGTGGCTGCGAGGGCTCCTGCAGCCTGCGCGATGTCTTCATCAATCAGCTTCTGCAGCATCTCGCCCTGGTGCCGCGCTGTGGCGGCGGCCAGCATGAGAAACACGCGCGCCTGCCGTTCGGACAAGCCCTGCAGAAGAGGGATCACCATCGCCCGATCCATCTCCTGCTGCCGTTGCACGATGGCCGGCGGATGCGTGCGTGAAGAGGCGAGGTAGACGCAGTCGGCAGGACAGTTGATCTCGACGAGCCTCTTCGTACCGCAGCAGACCGCGCAGATCGCCTTGCCGAGGGCCGGACAGGCACGCTTCGCTTTCCGGTGGTTACAGGCGGGGCACAGCATAGTGTGGCGAAATTGTCCTCTACTACCGAACCGGGCTGTCACCCAGTGTCTTCAAACCGAACCGTTACCGGTCTCGCGGCGTCTAATTACTTACGAGTTGCGTAAGACCGAAAATAGCGACTTTGAACATGATAAGTCTACCTGCATCAGCATGATAGCAGTGGGACGACCGGGAGGCTGAAGCGAGAACGCCCCTTCTCCAAGCCTCGCCTACCCGTATTTTCCCACGAAAAACTCAGAGTGCGTTGGATCGGCCCACAGGGGCGGTTTGGGCATTCCCTTTGCAAGATGCCCAGAGCATTGGATGCGTCGAGTGACGCGATTTGAGACAACGGCGGAAGGAGTCGGATCATGAAGACGAAGAAGATGACCAAGGCCATACAGAGTTCTGAGATACAGGACGGACGCTACTCCCATCTGAAGCTCATGCTCGATGAGCGCCGCAAGGAGATCCTGAGCGAGGTGCAGGGTCGGATCAGAGATCAGCGCGAAGCCGATGCGTGGGGCAAGGTGAACGAAGTCATGGACGCCGGTGAAAGCTCCGAGGCGGACATTCAGGAAGATATCGAGTTTGCGTTGATCCAGATGAAGGCGGAGACGCTGACGAAGATTAACGACGCGCTGACCCGTCTCGAGGACGGCGCCTACGGGTACTGCGCGGACTGCGGCGGGGAGATTTCGGACAAGCGCCTCCGCGCGCTGCCGTTTGCGGTGCGTTGCAAGGATTGCGAAGAAGGACGGGAGATGGCGGTCGAGCGCGAGAAGGTGCTTGCGCAGAAGCGCAACGGTCCGGCGTTCTTCTTCGACATGCGCGGCTGAGGCGGCGCTCAGTGACAGCAGGCTCCGCCGCTGAAGGGCGGGGCCTGTGCCCCTCCCGATCGAAAAGCACTACACTGCAGGACCAGACGAGGTTGTTCATCCATGAGTCGTGAAGACGAAGGTCTCGACGTCGGCGAAGCGCCAGCGGAGCACCCGGTAGCCATTCCCAACGAGCTGCCGATTCTGCCGTTGCGCGACACGGTCTTGTTTCCGAACTCGTTCCTGCCGCTGGCGGTGGCGCGGGAGAGTTCCGTCCGCCTCATCGAAGAAGCGATCGCAGGAAGCAAGCTGGTCGGCGTGTTCACCCAGCGTGATGCCTCCGTCGAGGAGCCCACGCAGGACGATCTCCATCGCATCGGCACGGCGACGCATATCCACAAGATGTTCAAGCTGCCTGACGGCAGCCTGCGGCTGATCGTCCAGGGCCTGTCGCGGCTGACCCTGGAGACGGTCACCGCCGTGCGTCCGTACTTGCGCGCGCGTGTGGGGCCGGCCGACGACAGCGTGCGCGAGGAGGATCGCCTCGAGATCGACGCGCTGCAGCGCAACATCAAGACCAACTTCCAGCACGTGGTGTCGCTGTCGCCGCTGTTGTCCGACGACCTGCAGGCGCTCGCCATGAACATCACGGAGCCCGGCCGCCTGGCCGACTTCATCGCCTCGAGCCTGGCCACGCTGACGACCGCGGTGAAGCAGGAAGTGCTCGAGACGGTCGACGTTCGCGCGCGCCTCGATCTCCTGAACCGGCTGTTGATCAAGGAAGCCGAGGTACTGGAGCTCGGTTCCAAGATTCAGTCTCAGGTGCAGTCCGAAGTGGGCAAGAACCAGCGCGAGTACTTCCTGCGCGAGCAGATGAAGGCGATACAGAAGGAGCTGGGCGAAGGCGACGATCAGACGAAGGAAGTGGAAGAGCTGCGCGAGAAAATCGAGGCGGCCGGCATGCCCGAGGCCGTCAAGAAGGAAGCCAAGCGCGAGCTCGATCGCCTCTCGAAGATGCCGGTGGCGGCCGCGGAATATACGGTCTCCCGCACGTATCTCGATTGGCTGATCGCGCTGCCCTGGAACAAGCGCACCGAAGAAGTGATCGACCTCGCGCGCACCAAAGGCGTGCTCGATGCGGACCACTCGGGCCTGGAGAAGGCGAAGGATCGCATTCTCGAGTTCCTGGCGGTGCGGAAGCTCAACCCGACGATGAAGGGCCCGATTCTCTGCTTCGCCGGACCTCCAGGAGTCGGCAAGACGTCGCTCGCGAAGTCGATTGCCAACTCCCTGGATCGCAAGTTCGTCCGCGTGTCGCTCGGCGGCATGCGCGACGAGGCCGAGATCCGCGGCCACCGGCGCACGTATATCGGCGCGCTGCCGGGCCAGGTCATCCAGGGGCTGCGCCGCGCCGAGTCCAAGAACCCGGTGTTCATCCTCGACGAGATCGACAAGCTGGGATCCGATTTCCGCGGGGACCCGAGCTCGGCGCTGCTCGAGGTGCTCGATCCCGAACAGAACAACTCGTTCCGCGATCACTACCTCGACGTGCCGTTCGATCTCTCGGAAGTGTTGTTCGTGACGACGGCCAACGTGCTGGACACGATTCCGGCGCCGCTGCGCGACAGAATGGAAGTGCTCGAGCTGCCGGGCTACACCGAAGAAGAGAAGCTCAGGATCGCGAAGGAGCACCTCATCGCGAAGCAGATCGCGAACCATGGGCTGACGCCCGAGAGCCTGACGTTTACCGACGAAGCAACCCGGTTGGTCATTCGCGGCTATACGAGAGAAGCCGGCGTCCGCAATCTGGAGCGCGAGATCGCGTCGCTCGCTCGCAAGATCGCGCGGCGTCGCGCTGAGGGCCAGGAAGCCCCCGTCACGCTGACGCGCGACACGGTGATCGAGCTCCTGGGTGCGCCGCGATACCTCGACGAGGAAATCGCAGAGCGCACCAAGAACCCCGGTGTGGCCATCGGAATGGCCTGGACGCCCGTCGGCGGAGAAGTGCTGTTCATCGAAGCGTCGCGCATGCAGGGCACGGGAACACTCACCCTGACCGGCCACCTGGGCGACGTGATGAAGGAGTCCGCGAGAGCGGCGCTCTCGTGGTTCCGCGCGCATGCGGCGCAGTTCAACGTCGATCCGGACTTCTACAAGTCGGCCGAAATCCACCTGCACGTCCCGTCTGGCGCCATTCCGAAGGATGGTCCATCTGCGGGCGTGACCATGGCGGTCGCGCTGGCGTCCGAGCTGACGGGCCGGCCTGTTCGCGGCGACATCGCGATGACCGGCGAGATTACGCTCTCCGGGAGGGTGCTCCCCGTCGGCGGCATCAAGGAAAAGGTCCTGGCGGCGCGTCGGCTGGGAATTATGGAATTCATCCTGCCGCGGCTCAACGACAAGGACGTGAAGGAAGACCTCAACGACGAGCTTCGCCGTGATCTGACCATTCACCTGGTTTCGACGATCGACGAAGCGCTGCTATTGGCCCTCACGCCGCCAACGACGAAGCATCGCGAGCGGCGAAACGCCACGCGGGTGCAGGGGACGGTTCAGTAACTTGTGAGATGGCGAACTCGTGAGTTTGTGATCTGAAGCCTGAGATCACGAGTTCAGGAGTTCAAAAGTTCACCAGTTATACCAACGTCAACCCCACCGCCGTCTTCAGATCCACAATCTCGCCAGCGCGTATCATCTCGCGAACGTCGGCGACCGAAAATTCTTTCACCGTGAGCAGTTCGTCCGGGTCCTGATGCGCCTCGAGGTCGCCGGGGCGCTGATCGCGGAGATCGGTCAGCCGGAAGAAATGCATTTCTTCGTCGCAGAAGCCGGGAGAGGGAAAGAGGCTGAGCAGCTTTTCGGCGCGCCCCGCGATCTTCGCGACCTCCTCATGGCACTCGCGCAGAGCGGTGGCTTCCAGTGCTTCGTTCGGTTCGCGCGTGCCCGCAGGGAGCTCCCACAGCCAGCGATCGACCACGTAGCGATACTGCCGGACCAGCAGCAGGCGATCGGGCGCCGTCATGGGTAGCAGCACGACGGAGCCGGGATGGCGCACGACATCCATCGAGACGAGACGTCCGTCCGGGTACGCCACCTCATCGACCGTGATGGTGAACACCCGCCCGGTGTAGATGACCTTGGAACTCTTCCGATCAGGAGGGGCTTCGCTCATAGTCTTCCGGCAGGATCAGGTCGAGCACCGACTGGAGATCGGGAGGGAGAGGCGCTTCGAACGCCATCTTGCGTCCGTCGGCCGGATGGTGAAACACCAGCCGGCCCGCATGCAGGAACGGCCGCTCGAGTGCGAGGAGCGGGCGAAGCTCGAAGGCGACGCGGCGTCGAAGCCCGCCGTACGTCGCGTCGCCCACGATCGGATGGCCGATCTCGCTCAGGTGCACGCGAATCTGGTGGGTCCGGCCGGTCAGAATCGCCACATGAATCAGCGTGACGCCCGGCATCTGCAGGGCTCCCGTAATCCGCGTGGCGGCCGAGCGCGTCCGCCGTGCGCGGGCCGACATCTTCTTGCGGTCGGCGGGATCGCGTCCTATCGGCAGGTCGATCCGGCGTCCGGGCTGCACCACGCCCCACACCAGCGCCACGTATTCCTTCTCGACCTCACGGTCGTGGAACTGCCGAGCCAGTTCCGCATGCGCGCGGTCGTGCTTTGCGACGACCATCAGCCCGGACGTGCCTCGATCGAGGCGGTGGACGATGCCAGGCCTCATCTCGCCGCCGATGCCGCTCAGGTCCTTGATCTCGTGGAGCAGCGCGTTGACGAGCGTGCCTTGCGCATGACCTGCGGCGGGATGCACGACCATCCCGGCCGGCTTGTTGACGACGACAAGATCGGCGTCCTGGTAGACGATGTCCAGATCGAGCGCCTCGGGCTGAGGCTCCGGGGCCGCCGGCTCCGGAATCTCAATCACGATCGTGTCGCCGGCATGCACAGCACGGTTCGCCCGCACGACGAGCCCCTCGATCGTGACTTTGCCTTCCTTGATCAGTCGCTGGATTTGGGAGCGCGACTGGCCCGCAAGGACCCCCGTGAGGTAGCGATCGACGCGGACCCCAGCCTCCTCTGCAGAGACCTCGAGCCTGTGGGCCTCCACGGTCAGGCCGCGCGCCTCGCGGCTTTCGAGGGCTCAGGCGTTGTCGTGCGGCGGCCCAGGTAGACCAGCATGATGAGGCTGAGCGGCGCGAGGATCACCGAGATGAACTGCGAGGTCGAGAGCCCCATCAACAGACCGCGTTCGTCGGCTCGGTAGAACTCGATGACGAAGCGCGAGACGGCGTAGAGGAGCATGTAGCCCCAGAACGTGCGCCCCGCGTAGGGCCGGCCCTTGCGCTCGGTAAGCAGCAGGAAGACCAGAATCAGCAACTCGGCGCCCGCCTCGTAGACCTGGGTGGGGTGCAGAGCCACGTTGAGCGGCGTGCCGACGTTGGCCGCCGCGAACGGATCGGTAAAGGTGATGGCCCACGGCACCGACGCCGGCCGGCCGTAGCAGCAACCCGCCATCAGGCACCCGAGCCGTCCAATGACGTGTCCGAGGGCAATGCCCGGCGCGAACATATCGCACGTTGTCCAGAATGGGAGCCGATGGCGTCTGATGTACCAGAAAGCCACGAGCGTGGCCGTGATGAGCCCTCCGTAAAACACCCCGCCCGATCGCGCCAGCACCAGGATCTCGTTGGGTTGTTCCGGAAGGTATTCGAAGTTGACGAACAGCAACAGGAGCTTGGCCCCGACGAGGGCGGCGATGACGATGTAGACGCCGAGGTCGAGCATCCGCCCTGAGTCGAGGCCGGCCTTGCGCGCTCGAACGATGGCCAGCTGCAGCCCCAGCAGGTAGGCGGCCGCCAGCATCACGCCATAGGTGTAGATCGTGAGGGGGCCTATGCCGAAGAAATCCGGAATTTCAAGCAGTCTCGGATACACGTCCAGCTCCCAGCATGTCCAGCAGCATCAGCACTACGCCAACTGTAATCGCGGAGTCGGCCACATTGAAAGCCCAGAAATGGACGCCCCTCCAGTACACATCGACGAAATCGATGACATACCCCGCGGTGGCCCGATCGATCAGGTTTCCGACGGCCCCGCCCAGAATCAACGCAAGCCCGAAGCGCGCCAGTCGTTGCTCGGACGGGAGCGTCACCGCGTAGCTCGCCACGGCGCCCAGCGCCACAAGCGCGACGGCGACCATGACCAGCGGCTTGTACTCGAACTCGATGTTGTTCAGCATCCCGAATGCAGCGCCGGTATTCCGGACGTGGGTGAAGTCGAAGAACCCCGGGATGACCGCCACGCTCTCGTGCAGCGGAAGCCTGGCGCGGACGATCGCCTTCGTCGCCTGATCGAGCGCGACGATGACGGCCGCGATCCAGAGCTCCGACGAGCGGCTGCGGAATGTGGCCATCAGGAGGTGACCGCCTCGGCCAGCGCGGCGTCGCAGCGGGTGCACGTGCCGGACCCCGAGATCGCCTGCACGTAACGCCAGCAGCGCTCGCATTTCACGCCAGTGGCCTTTTCGATGGCGACGTGCAGGCTCTCGCCGTCACCAGGGCGAAGCTCGACCTCAGACACGATAAAGAGCATGGGCAGCTCGCCGGCATGGGCTGTCATCAGGGCCATCTCCTCGCCGTGACCGGTCAACACGACCTTCGCCTGCAGTGAACTGCCAATCTGTTTGTCCCTGCGAAGTGGCTCGATCTCGGCCAGCACGCGGTCTCGGACCCTGATCA
>Ga0163150_10006299_pt1 | contig 14617 bp, 11 predicted proteins | sample OliLakLV19P2IB_FD_148628 | JGI IMG/M metagenome (GOLD analysis project Ga0163150, IMG submission 148628) | Freshwater microbial mat bacterial communities from Lake Vanda, McMurdo Dry Valleys, Antarctica - Oligotrophic Lake LV.19.P2.IB | ecosystem: Environmental > Aquatic > Freshwater > Lake >...
CGCTTATAAAAAGCAGTGTGTTAAAAGCAGATCCCCCAGAGCCATGATACCAGGAGGGCGGCTGTTTATATATCCCTTCAAATTGTTTCGCCCACTGCTTTTCAACCCCTAAAACCATAGCGTAAGGCAATAATTGCTCAAAGATTTTTGGGTTTTTCTCCGGAGCATTAAAAAACTTCAAACGCTCCTTTTCCGCCACCGACAAATAAAGTTTGAGACCTAAAATATGTAGTCTGGTTTCGGCGCCTTTGACCGTTTTTACCGGCATGGCGCCGCTAAAACCGGCAATAATTAATCCAGAAAGAGCGATGCTAATTCCGCTATAAAATTGGCTAGTGCTGACTCCCACAAAAAAACCCAGACCTAAAACAACCATTCCCCCAACCATGTACAGCGCTTGCACGTTCCTCGGGTTGTGTTTAAAATATCCTTTCAACACCACTGAACGGTAAACAAACTGTCTTATTTTTTCCAAAACAATATAAAAAGTATCCTTAAGCGATGACAACACCACACTTTCCTTGCCGCCGAATAAACTTTCCAATAAGTACCTCTCAAATTCATCGGACAGCTGTTTGGCAGGCTGAAGCAGATCCAAACGGTAATCTTCCGATGTAAACAATATCCCTTTGGATTCCGTCTTGGTAATAGACACATAGCCTTTTACGGCCAAATGGATAATTTCCGCTGAAAGATCTTTATTGTCGGCTTTTTCGTCTACTATAGTACCCACTTCAGCAGGAGTTAAGTTATCAGGAACGTCGTATTGGGCAACTACTGTTTTATGACTAAGAGGATCCCGGCCCTTTTTATACCAAATAAACCAGAAAATAAAGAACGTGAATAGTGGCAAACTCAGCACGCCATTATCTTTTATTATTTCCCTAATACGCTCTGTTTTTGTAGGCTCATGAACTATGCCCTTAGGAAAACCGACGACAATAGTAAACCCTTCTCCGAGATTTATATTTTGCTGGGAAAAACTGACATTACCAACGGTATTCCCAACTCCCGCACTATAAGAGGTGTCTGTGCACGACTCAATGCTTCCCACCGGCCCTGCAAAACATTGCAATTTAATATCCGAAACAGAGGTTTCTTTTGGCAAAACAACCGTTGACATGGCATTATCTATCGGCACTTGCCAGCCATTGCCGGTTACGTTCCAGTACAACTCGTCATAATCGCCAAAATAGTTAATTACCCGACCTATAGTATAAGAGACTACATAGGTACGAGGACCGCTTACAACTGTGTTGGCGTTGCCAATTTTAATCTGCTTGTTTTTTCCAGAATTAATAAGTTGATACTCATAGGCGGTACCGACTTCATTAGTAACAGAAATATTTGAAATCCGTAAATTATAATTCCCGCCGCGCGCTTTATATTTTACGGGAATATCCCGAAAAATCCCATGGCGCTCAGTTGTGCCAAAATCGTAACGAATGGTTTCCTTTACTCCAATTGAAGCGTCTGACCGTATGGTGACTTCCTGGGAAAAATTCTCTATAAATTCCTGATCCTGGGCATGAGTCACCGCCGGCAGGAAAAACAGGAAACATACCAACGGAAGAATGAGTTTTAGTTTCATATATTTACAAATAATAAATAAGTAGTGCGAAACCAATCATAGTCTAATCCCCACGTAACACTCCAAACTCAGATATCTCTCTTTATGATACCAAATTCAGACATGCAGTGCATGTCCCTCAGTATTAAGCCAGTGTTTAGCCTCTTTGTAGGCAGGAAAATGTTGGCCGACCAACTTCCAAAATCTTACTGAATGGTTTTTATGGATCAGATGAGCGAGTTCGTGAATTACCACATAATCCATAATATGCATAGGAGCCATAACCAAACGCCAGGAAAAATTAATATTCCCCAGACTGGAACACGAACCCCAGCGGGTTTGAGCAGTGCGTATAGTGACACGGTTAAACTTAAGTCCCATTTGCTTGGATAACTCTGCGGTTTTTTCTCCCAATACTTCTTTTGCCTGTTTTTTATAAAAATCTTCAAACAGCTTTTTGGCTCTAGGCTGTTTGAACTTGGAAAGATAAAATTCTTTGTCAAACACTAAGCGAGTGCGGTAGCTTTCTAAAATCCTTAACGGTATTTGCTCTCCCCTATACCAAAATAATTCGCCGTCAACAAATTCTTTTTTGACAGGTTTTTGGTAATTTCTTTTTTCAAGTGCTTTATAAATCCAGGCGCTTTTTTGTGCCACCAATTCTTCCACCTGAGCTTTATTCATTCGTTTTGGCGCACGGACAACAAGCTCCCCGATGCGGTTTACCATAAGGGAGACGGTACGGCGTTTGGAAAAAATAATTGTATAGGTAAAAGATAACAGCGGGAATGACAAAAATGACATAAATTAAATAAATGACAAAAATAGACTGGCACGCAACAAAAGTAAAAATCAATTCGCCAGCCACGTAAAGTTATCCCCATGCAAGCCACGTACATTTATTATACGTGGCCAGCTGGCGGAACAAAGAAATCTCATCCCAGTCGTTCGGGCGGAAATCCCTTTATCTAAGAAGGGAAGAAGGGTTCCTCAGAGGCATTTGGAATGGAACAGCAAGAATTTTAAGACTACTTCTACTCAATTATTTATCCTTATTTTGTTCCCTTTATTTAGAGTTTAAGTTTTATAATTTGTTTCCACTCTCGTCTCAATTAGATCGGGACTATGCGCAAACACGCGGTACTTCTTATTTTATGTTTAGTCCTTGTCCCGGTTCCTTGTCAGTCTATTTTGTCATTCTTGTCATTTCTTTTTTATCAGTCCCATAACATAGTCCAGCGTGGCGCCAACTTTTTTCCCAGGGTTGAAAATATTTTGCGGGTCAAAAATATGTTTGGCTTGCTTAAAAAGGTCATAGACTTCCATTCCATACATTTTTTCTAAATACGGCGTTCTTATAAGCCCGTCGTTATGTTCGGCAGTTATAGAACCTTTGTATTCCAAAACTAAATTATATACTTCGTCCGAAAGTTTTGGAATAATGTCGCGTTCAGACGGGCTCGCTAAATCCATAAGGGGTATAATGTGGAAATTAGCATCCCCCGCGTGTCCTGCTATGGTGTAGACCAGGGAGGGATACTTCGACAGAATCTGATTTAATCTGGGCAAAAATTCCGGCAATTGGGCAGGATGAACTATAATGTCGTCTATAAAAGGAGCGGTAGAAAGACCTTTGGTATGTTGGCGAAGTAAATTAAAACTTTCACGCCGCACTGTCCAGTATTTTTGGGCTTCCCAGGCGCTCTTGGTCATATGGGTTTTAAGTCCATATTTTTCATAGACATCTTTTTGAGCGGCTAGCATTTTAGTTTTTATTTCCGCTTCGGTCTCCCCAGTAAATTCTGCAATTAAAATAAGTTTAGGTACGCCGCCGGTAAGTGTTAACCACACTTCCGGCAAGAACTGCAAACCCAAGGTAATAATATTCCCCTTCATGCGCTTAAGTAAGCCCGGCAAAAACTTAATAGCGAGTTTAAAAGTATGATCGTCAAAGGACTCAAAGGTTTCTGGGTGGTGCTGGACTACGGTATGAACTACGTCTCCCAGACGTTTAAGATCATTCATGAAAATAACCAAAAGTTCACTTTTTGGTTTTGGCTTTACCAGACGAAATTTTATTTTAGTTACGAGCGCCAGCGTACCCTGACTGCCTACTATGAGCTTTGCCAAATTAAAACGCACTTTGTCCCACACTTCCCACAGTAAATAGCCTGCTGAGTTTTTTGAAGTTGAAGGCTTAGCTTTTACAATAAGTTCATAATTCTGACGAACCAGCTGAAACATGTTACGGTAAATTGCACCCTCCAAAGTTTGAAACTTCATTTTTGCTTCCAGTTCATTGTTAGTCAGCTCTTTAAACACACACTCCTCTCCATTGGAAAGAACTGCTGTCAGTTCTTCTACATAGTCTTTGGTCTGGCCATAGGTTAAGGACTTTTCTCCGGCAGAGTTATTGCCTACCATACCACCAACAGTATTTATGCTTTTTGAAGCAGTATAACAAGGTAAAAGCAAATTTTTATCCAAAGTCGCTTTTTCAAAATCACGGTAAAAAACTCCTGGCTCCACAATGCCGTAGCCAGAATTCAGATGCATTTCATCTACTGGCTTCCCTGACTCTACTTCAGACAAGTGAGGAGTGGGTAATGGATTATTTTTTACTTCTATAATTCTGTTTAAGTGGGCTGTGAAATCCATAATTATAGAGTCGTTTATGGCTCCGCCGGACATGTCTGTTCCGCCGCTTCTGGCAGTAATAGAAAGAGACGGGTCTTTCTCTTTTTCTCTGGCAACCAAAGTTACCAGAGTGCGAATATCCTCACTGTCTTTAGGACTTACAATAACTTTGGGAAGTATTTCAAAAATACTGGCATCATGGCTGTATTTTTCCAAGTCCGCCACTGTATCACTTACCTCTCCTTTAATTTGTTTTTTTATTTCCGAAGCATCAAGCATACATATAGTATAACATACTAGTCGGTAGTTAGTAGGAAGTAGTCCGCCAGCTGGCGGAGTAGCCCGTACCCTTCTACAAATTTATAAAACTAAAATCCTTCAAACTATAAATAATGTCTTTCCTCTCCACTATAACCTGCCAGCCTTTTTTACGGGCATGGTCTCCAAGTTCACGGTTGGGGTTAAAGGCAACGGGACGGCCGACAAGCTCTAAGACCTGAATATCGCTTTCGGTATCTCCTACGGCAAAAGATTTTTTTAAATCCGCTTTTATGTTTTTTTTACGTAAAAATTCCATGAGCACTTTTTCTTTGTCGCGTGCGGAATCTAAGTTAGTGACCTTTCCAGTGTAAATACCCTTTTTAACCTCATACTCGGTGCCAAAAAAATGTTGGAAACCGGCCACTTTGGCAAATTTGGAAACTATATAGGTTGGGGAACCGGAAATAGCTAACAAGTAGTAGTGTTCTTGCTTTAGGCGGGAAATTAAATCGCGGGTAAAACGGTACACACGGTCTTTATGGATATTTATAATTTGGCGAGCCACCCTGTCAGCGTCTTTTTCCTTTACTCCACCAATATACTTTACATGGATTTGGATAACCTTGTTAATATAGTCTTGATATGTGCCTTTTCTATTTTGCCATGCTTCATATTCCCGTTCCGCGTCCTTTTTAGCCTGCTGAGGAAATATCCCGCCTTGAACAAAGCCGTTTATAATTTCTATAAGCAAACTAGACCGGAAAATTGTCCCGTCTATGTCAAAAATGGCTAACTTAATTACTTCCTGTTTAAGATTAGAATTCATGTTAAAATTGTAGCCTTATTTTTGATTTTGAGCAAAAAAAAGCGTCCCGAGGTAATCGGGACGCGCAGGTACTTTGTGTTACCGAAAGATTCCGGTCCTCACATCCTCTGTTTTGCGGCCTTGGGCAACGGGCAGGTAGCCGTACTGGTCAGGCTTCTGAGTTTCTGCTTTCTTTTTGACTGGGTCTGGCATTTCCTTCCATTCGAAATCATCGCTGAAGTAGCTTACAAGGGCGACCAACGCCCAGTAAGCCGCGCCAACCACCTCAAGTAGAGGCCGGGTTCAACCCGGCAGTAGCCTCAATCAATTCCATCTGGAAACGAAAGAGACTACTGCCGGTCAATTTTTTTACAAAACCTTTTCCCGCCATTGGGCGGTTTTTTTAACTAGTCAGGAGTAGCGAGTTGTTAGTTAAGAGCAGGAACTAAGACCGTATCATTCACATGCGACCAAAGAAAATAATATAATCAGATAATTATTTATCCCTTCGGAAGGCCTCCCGTAAAGAGAAAATCTTTTAATCTTAAATCTTTAAATCACTCAATTCTCCGTCTAATTTAGCCCATGGCGATAGCTTTACGAGGCTAGTTACTAATTACTAAAAACTAGCTGCTAATTTTTCCCCTTGTCCCCCTTACATTTTTTAGCTATACTGCAAATATAAATCCGAATCGGGAACATAAAATCCCAACCTACCCATAAAAAGGTTAGTCGTTTGCGAGTCACGTAATGTTACGGCTCAAATAACATCCCAGAAAATCGGGATAACTACGCTTCGGGCCTACAAAAATTAAAGTTTGTCACTATATTTAAAAGGTTAAATTCTTCCCCAATGCCCCATCGCATTTGCGTACAACCTACTATTCCCGATGCCCGAGGAGAAGCTAAAAAAAATTACTTCAATAGCCTGGGAATTAAGAGCAAAGTAGACGCAGTGCGCTTAGTAGACTGTTACACCATAGACTTACACCTCTCTGCTGCCCAAATCAAAAAAGCCTGCACCCTGCTGGCTAACCCAATTATGGAACAGGCATCCGAAACCCAAATCTCCTCTACTCCTTTCAATTACGCAATAGAAATTGGTTTCCTACCGGGGGTAACAGACAACGTGGCCACAACCACCACAGAAACTTTGCAAGACGGACTCAAACTTAATTTTAAACCTGGACAGAATGTATATTCAAGCCAGGTTTTATTTATTTCAGGAAAACTTTTGGAAAAAGACGTTCAAACTATTACCAGCAGCTTGTACAATCCTCTTATTCAAAGAGCTAACATAAAAACATTTTCTGAGTTTAAAAAAAGCGGCGGCATGGACTTAGTTGTCCCCAAAGTCAAACTTGAGGGCAGCCAAAAAGTCTTTGAGGTGAACTTGCAAATTGAAGACGAAGAACTGGCAAAAATTGGCAAACAAGGAATTATGGACCCCGAAACAAAAATCCGCCGAGGACCTTTGTCCATGGACTTAGACTATTTAAAAACGATCCGCGCCTATTTTAATGCTTTAAAACGCAAACCAACTGACATTGAACTGGAAAGTCTGGCTCAAACCTGGAGCGAACATTGTAAACATACTATTTTTGCAGATCCCATAGACGATATAGAAAAAGGCCTCTATAAAACCTACATAAAAGAAGCCACTAAAATTATCCGCAAGAAAAAAAACAAAAAAGATTTTTGCGTCTCAGTGTTTACCGATAACTCCGGCGCTATAGTTTTTGACAATGACTATCTTATCACTCATAAAGTTGAAACCCACAACACTCCTTCGGCGCTAGACCCCTTTGGCGGCAGTATTACTGGCATTGTCGGCGTAAACCGGGACTCCCTGGGTTTTGGCCTGGGCGCCAAACCAGTCATAAACACTTACGGTTTTTGCCTTGCCGATCCAGCAGACAAAACAGAACTCTACCGCGACGAACAGCTAACCAACAAAATGCTATCTGCGAGCAGAATTATGGAGGGTGTAGTTGCCGGCATAAACGCCGGAGGAAACCAGAGCGGCATTCCTACCAATTCGGGGTTTGTATATTTTAACCCCCGCTACCGCGGCAAACCTTTGGTATTTGCGGGCACCGTAGGACTTATTCCCAAAAAAACTGCCGACAAACTTTCTTACAAAAAACAGGCTAAGCCCGGCGACTATATTGTTATGGTTGGCGGCAGAGTAGGACAGGACGGCATCCACGGCGCGACTTTCTCTTCCGAAACGCTTGATAGCCACAGCCCCGCGACAGCCGTGCAGATTGGCGACCCTATTACCCAGAAAAAATTTAGTGACACCATGACTAAAGAAGCCCGTGATTTAGGACTTTATAACAGCATTACCGACAACGGCGCAGGAGGCCTGTCTTCCTCGGTAGGAGAAATGGCAAAAGAAAGCGGCGGCTGTGAGGTCAATCTGGAAAAAGTCCCTCTTAAATACGCAGGACTCCAGCCCTGGCAAATTTGGATAAGCGAATCCCAGGAACGCATGACCCTGGCCGTACCCAAAGCCAAATGGAAACAGTTTAAGAACTTAATGCAAAAACGCGGAGTAGAAGCCTCTATTATTGGGACATTTACTAAGTCCAAAAAATGCATAGTTACCTACCAAGGCAAAAAAATTATGGACATTGCCATGGATTTTTTACATGACGGCAGGCCTATAAAGCATTTACAAACCCGCAAACTGGAAAACTTGCCTCCAGCGCAACCAGTAATTCCATCTGCCAAAAATTTTACCTCCGATGCAGAAAAACTCCTCTCCCGTCTAAACGTGGGGAGTTTTGAATTTATTACCAACCAGTATGACCACGAAGTTCAGGCTGGCAGTGTGCTAAAACCAATCCAAGGCAAGGGCCGAGTGAATGCCGAGGCCACTGTTACCCGTCCGGTACTGAGCTCGCAAAAAGGCGTGGTACTTTCGTACGGCTTAAACCCTTCCTATTCGGAACTTGACCCCTACCGCTCCGCCTCATGCGCCATAGACTCTGCAATCCGGACAGCCGTAGCCGCCGGCGCCAACGTTGACCAATTAGCTTTGCTGGATAATTTTTGCTGGTGCAGTTCAAACGAACCCGAAAGATTATGGCAATTAAAACAGTCCGCAAAAGCATGTTTTGATTTTGCCGTTTTATTTGGTACACCATTTATTTCTGGTAAAGACAGCATGTTCAATGACTTTAAAGGTTATACAGCGGAAGGAAAGCCGATAAAAATATCCATCCCACCCACCCTGCTCATTTCCGCTATTGGCGTTGTGCCGGACTCCGGCAAAACAGTATCTATAGACGCTAAAGATATTGGCGACTCCCTCTATATATTGGGAGAGACTCATGCTGAGCTTGGCGGCAGTGAATATTTTGAAATGACAGGAGTTAGCAGAGGCACTGTTCCGGCAGTGAGCGGCAAAAAAAACAGAGAACTCTACAGAAAACTTTATAAAGCCGTACAAAAAGAGCTAGTCTCTTCGGCCATAAGCGTTGGCCGGGGAGGACTGTCCTCTGCTTTGAGCAAAAGTATTACTGCAGGAGGACTAGGAACCGATGCGGATATTTCCAAACTTCCCGGAACAGCAAAAGAAACGTATGAAAAATTATTTTCCGAAAGCCAAGGCAGAATACTTGTTACCATTAGCCCTAAACGAGAAAAAGAATTTAAAAAAACAATGGGGAAAGTTGCCATGGCCCGGATTGGAAAAGTTACTCAAGACACTATTCGCGTCATAGATAAAAACAGAGAAGTAGTAATGCTCAAAACAACCCGAGCGTTGCAAGCGTATAAAAAAACCTTAAAAAAATACTAATAGCTAGTAGTCAGTAAGCATGTAGGGAGTAGCTCTGTAAAGCTATTCTGTCTGGCTACTAACTACCACCTTCCTATATGTTACCAAAAGTCATCATTCTCTCTGGTTACGGACTCAATTGCGAAGAAGAAACGCAGTTTGCTTTTACCGTGGCCGGAGCTAAGGCGGACGTAGTTCACATAAATGACTTAATTTCTGCTCCAAAAAAACTTAGGAGTTATCAGATTTTGGCAGTGCCGGGAGGGTTTTCATACGGCGACGACACAGGCAGTGGAAAGGCTTATGCCAATAAATTAAAAAACCACTTGCAGGACGCTCTTCGGACTTTTACAGAAAAGGATACACTTACTATAGGCATTTGTAACGGATTCCAAATTCTCACCAATGCTGGATTACTCCCGGGCGCTTTAACGTTCAACGACAAAGCCAGATATTCCGACCGCTGGGTGGATGTCCTTATTTCCAGTTCCAGCCCCTGGCTTGCAGGGATACAAACCCTAAGCGTTCCCATTGCTCACGGCGAAGGAAAATTTGTGGGGAGCGATACTTTATTACACACTCTAAAACATAACGGCCAGATTGCAGGTACCTATTATAAGGGGGAAATGTGTCAGTACCAAAACCTGGAAGCAAACCCCAACGGTTCCACCCTGGACATTGCCGCAATTACCTCCGCCAACGGAAAAATACTCGGCACTATGCCCCATCCTGAACGGGCAATTTATTTTACCCATCTTCCTCATTGGCCGGTATTGAAGCAGTGGTATCTCAAAAACAATAAAACGCTTCCCCGTTTCGGACCGGGACTACAAGTTTTTAAAAACGCAGTTAATTATTTTAAATAATATGGGCTACGAATTTGAAATGAAAGGCTATGGACATAAATACCACCAGCAATACCTAGAGGGTTTTGCCGCAGTGGTTAACCATAGCAATGAAGATGCTGTTTGTCCTTATGATAAAGATTATTACCTCAACGAATACAATGCTTGGCAGGAAGGCAAATCTGCGGGAATAAAAAATTTAAACAAAAAAACACAATAAACTATGCTGGAAAACTTAAACGAAAAATGTGGAGTGTTTGGAATTTATGGAAAAGGGATGGACGTGAGTCGTCTGACTTTTTTTGGCTTGTTCGCCCTACAGCACAGAGGACAGGAAAGCAGTGGTATAGCCACGTCAGATGGCAACCATATAGATTGCTACAAAAATATGGGCCTGGTAACTCATGTTTACAATGAAGAAACTATAGAAAACTTAAAAGGCCATATAGCCATTGGCCATAACCGCTATTCCACTTCTTCTGGATCTCATGTTAAACATGCCCAGCCCATAGTTCTGCGGGACGATCTGCTAGCCTTAGCTCATAACGGCAATCTTCCTTCCATAACCGCACTCAAAGAATTTCTGGAAAGCAAGGATATCCCCACCGAAGACCAGACAGACTCTTTCCTTATGGTGCGCGCCATTGGCTACTATATGGAACACGGGAATTCCATAAAAGAGGCTGTGGTTAAAGCCTATCCGTTATTTACCGGCGCTTTTTGCCTAACCATTATGACTAAAGATTCCCTGGTTGCTGTCCGTGATGCTTACGGCATACGTCCCCTGTCTATGGGAAAGCTAAATGGCGGTTACGTACTTGCTTCAGAAACCTGCGCTTTTCACACTATTGGCGCCGAACTGGTACGCGAAGTCCAGCCGGGAGAAATGGTTATTATAAACGACAAGGGAGTAGAGTCGGTACAAATTGCTCCGCCAAATTCCAAGCTGGATATTTTTGAATTTGTGTATTTTGCCCGCCCGGACAGCAACATACTGGGAAAATCGGTTTACGAATTCCGCCACAACTGCGGCAGTAAGCTTTTTGAAGAGTACCCTGTAGAGGCGGATATTATTGTTCCTGTTCCTGAAACCGCCATTCCCGTTGCCAGCGGCTACAGCAAATCTTCCGGCATTACCATGGAAATGGCTTTGGTGAAGAACCGTTACATTCACCGTACATTTATTCAACCTGACCAGCATAGCCGCGACCTCGGAGTTAAGCTAAAACTTACTCCCTTGCCGGAAGTTTTGAAAGGAAAAAAAGTAGTAGTTATGGACGACTCCATTGTGAGGGGCACAACCAGCAGACAGCTGGTTAAAATGATGTTTGAAGCAGGATGCGCGGAAGTGCATTTACTTATTAGCTCCCCTCCGGTAAAGTTTCCAGACTTTTATGGCATAGACACACCATCACAAGATAAATTAATTGCCTCGTATAAAACGGTAGAAGAAATAAGAGAATACCTCGGAGCAACCTCTCTTTATTATCTGTCTCTCAATGGAATGCTTGACTCTACTGGACTCTCCGAAGACATGTTCAGTACTTCCTGTTTTACTGGAGTGTATCCCATAGACCTGAAGGAGAGAGCCAGCGAAATTCACCAACCACAATATGCAAAAGTCGCCAAACCAGAAGGAACACTTTTCTAATATCCGCAGATGCACAGATAAAAACCCCTTCTTTCCTGTCTGTCTATTTATGTCATTTATTTAATTTTTGTCATTTTTGTCATTCTGCTTGTCTCGTTACTCCCTACTCCGCCAGCTGGCGGACTACTAACTACTCCCTTCCCATATGCAATTAGCCGTTCTTATCTCTAACGCCGGAACCGGCACTAACCTCCAAGCTATTATAGACGGAGTTCGAAATGGCGCTATCCGGGCCAACATCTCCGCGGTAATTTCTGACACTCTTGCCGCTCCGGGGCTCGAACGGGCAAGAAAACATAACTTGCAAGTGGAAATCTGTCCGGTAAAAGAAAACCTCCTTCCCCTGCTTAAAAGGCTCAATCCTGATATTATTTGCCTAGCAGGATGGAAACAAATTATTTTGGACGAAGTAATTACCACTTTTCCCAACAAAATTTTGAACTTGCACCCAGGGCTGATTCCTGATACTTTGGATGGAGTGGTTTCAAACCCCGACGGGACTACAGGACTATGGAATAAAGGAATGCTGGCCACTAAAGCAATCGAAAACTTTTTTACTCAGAAAGCTACTTTTGCCGGTTCGTCCATTCATTTCCTGACTTTAGAATTTGATTTTGGTCCGGTGCTGGGCAGGTGTTTTGAAAAAATTTTGACTGACGATACTGTGGATTCTTTATACGGTCGGCTAAAAAAGAAAGAGAATAATTTGTACGTGGAAGTTTTAAACAAGTTATAAATGTAGTTGCCCCATTTATGGGGCTAAAAGTATGAAGGCTATAAAAGACATTCGCCTTAAGTCTTACAATTATAAAAACGATGGCTATTATTTTGTTACTGCAATATGCGATCAAAGAAAAAATTATTTTATAGGCAAGGAAAACTTGGTGGAATCGGAATTAAAAAACTTGTCCGGCGCATTACAGGGTTTCCAAATTGATTTTTTTATAATTATGCCAAACCATGTGCATATAATTTTTGTACTTAAGGACAGTCAGCTTGCGCTGAGTGAAATCGTCCGAAGGTTTAAAGCAAAGGTTACTTATACTCTCAAACAAAAGGTTTGGCAGCCCAATTTTTATGAACATGTTATCAGGAACGAAAAGGCTTTAGGAAAAATTAGAGAGTACATATTAAACAACCCGCAAGAACATATTTTTAAGTTTAAACAATTTTATATATAGTAGGTGTTCAATTTATCGACCTTAGAAGCCAGATAAATCAGGCAACTACACCCACCTCTACAATCTTATGGACAAACTAATAGGAATTATCATCCTGGTAACCGGTGAAGTCATAACCATTGGCGCGGAAATTTACGGGGCCAAATACTTTGGCCTGGACATGAGCAGTTTTAAGTCGGTATTTTGGAAACTAATTCTACCTATGAATGTTGGCGGCGCCCTGCTGTTGGGAGGCTATATGCTGAGCATGTTAGCCTTTAAAAAATATTTGGATTGTTACTACCATATCGATTTCTTCTATCTTTATATCCGAACCAATATTAAATTACTTTATTACCTATCAACTACCTTCGCGCGGGTTCTCTATTGGTTTTGTTTTAGGCGCTTTGGGTCTATTAGCCACGCTGTTTATATAAAACTTAGGCCATTTGTAATTTTAACGGCTGTCAAAATTACAAATGAATTTAAATCACATAATTATGCTTAACAAAATCCTACTTATCGGCTCCGGCGGTCGCGAACACGCTCTTGCCTGGAAACTTAAACAGTCACCAAAAGTTTCCAAAGTCTTCATTGCGCCCGGCAATGCGGGCACAGCCGAGGTCGGGGAAAATATAAATATTCCGATTACCGACTTGGGCGGTCTGGTTCAGTTTGCTCAACAAAACCAAATTGATCTTACTGTAGTGGGGCCGGACGACGCCTTGGCTCTGGGAGTTGTCAACGCTTTTAAAAAGAAGGGGCTAAAAATTTGGGGGCCAACAAAAAACGCCGCACAAGTGGAAAGCTCAAAAGCTTTTGCCAAAGACTTAATGCAGCAGTACAGTATTCCCACCGCCCGTTTCCAAACCTTCAACAACTACGAAAGCGCCTTACAATACGTTACGGAAGTCGGAGCGCCCATTGTCATAAAAGCCAGCGGTTTAGCTTTAGGTAAGGGGGTCACTGTCTGCAAAACGCTTACCGAAGCAAAAGCCGCGCTCAAAGCCGCTATGGTGGAAAAAGTATTTGGAGACGCCGGAAACCAGGTAGTGATAGAAGAATTTTTAGAAGGAAGAGAGTTTTCAGTCCACGCATTTTGCGACGGAAAAACGTTTAAGCTTTTTCCCTCTTCCCAGGACCATAAACCGATACGCAATGGCAACCAAGGACCCAATACCGGAGGCATGGGCACCATTGCCCCAGTTCCCTGGGTTAGCCAAAACGAGATGGACGATATTGCCAGGAACATTGTCACTCCTGCCATGAAAGGTGTAAAAAAACTGGCCAATCCTTTTGTGGGATTGCTTTATCCCGGGATAATAGAAACTAGGCAAGGCCCAAAAGTTATAGAATTCAATGCCCGCTTTGGCGACCCAGAAACCCAAAGCTACATGAGACTTTTAAAAACCGATCTTTTCGAAATTTTAGAAGCCTGCGTAGACGGCAAGCTCAGTGAAATAACTATAGAATGGAATAGCGGCTATGCCTGCTGTATTGTGCTGGCTTCTGGCGGCTACCCAGGAACGTATGAAAAAGGGAAAGAAATAAAGGGAGTTACTACCGCTTTGGAATTACCAGATATTGAGATATTCCAGGCAGGGACGAGGAAAGACGGAAAAAAACTAGTTACTAACGGGGGCAGGGTTTTGGGCATTACTGCCAGAGACACCAATCTCAAAGGGGCGCTGGATAAAGCCTATGCAGCAATAAAATTAATTTCGTTTGAAGGTATGCAGTACAGGACAGATATTGGAGCGGGATCTCTTGAAAAATAACAACCAAGCAAAATAAATGCTCCCCCAGTAAGCTACGAGGAAATCTATTAGATAATAAATTCTAAATATTAAACTGTTCTTGTTCCTGATTTGTTTTTTTTAAATTTTAAGCACTGTTATTTG